>ERZ778017.1866-NODE-1866-length-18937-cov-6.594111_pt1 | contig 18937 bp, 20 predicted proteins | sample MGYA00375747_ERZ778017 | MGnify/ENA primary metagenome ERZ778017 (study PRJEB29350, sample SAMN05509838) | bioreactor metagenome | biome: bioreactor; material: wastewater | place: South Africa: University of Cape Town | collected 2014-03-17 ...
GCCATTGCCTTCACCATTGGGTTCAAATCCACCGTCGACGTGTTGTTCTTGACGTTCTGGGTGTTGTGTGGGTTGACGAGATTGGCCCGGTTCAATATCTCCACCAACAACATCCCCAAGGACAAATCTGGCAAGGCTGCTTACTTTGAAGGGTTGCCTATTCCCTCCAATTTGCTCTGGGTAGCAGTAATGACTTATTTGGTGTGGAAAGGGTTGATCAACGACAACATTCCTTTTGGGGTGATGTTTGAAGACACGATGTTTGAGTTCCACACCTTGTCTATTGCGTTTGCTCTTCATGGATGTGGGGAGATTTCCAAGTCGTTGAAGATCCCTAAACCTTGAGGGCTGTGCTGGATGGTTGTATTGCCAGAAGGTTGTATTGTCAGAAGGTTGTATATTGTCAGAATGGTTGTATATTTGTAGTCAGACTGGTTGAGATAAATCGTACGTAGCAATAAATGGCTTATATGAATAGGTGGGTGCTGGGTGTCGGGGTGTTGACGAGGATGAAGACGTTGAACTGTGTTGGCTGTATTGGCAGGCTGGAGAGTTGAGCTGTGTTGGCAGGATGGAGCGTTGAGCTGTGTTGAACTGGAGTGCCAAATTGACACGCGCAAGGTTGCCCGTAGAACGAGCAATATCTGCTGTATTGTCTACACCATTAGTTTAGTGTTGTGTATTTGGTTTGCTTGGTCAATTTCGACTAGCAAGCAAACAGTCAAAGTGCAACACAGAGACCGCCAAGCGAGTCCACGGCCGCATTCCGTGCAAACTAAGCTATTTACTACCGCATGGGCCAGATTAGCTGGAATAGCCACCGCATTCGGGGCCCCAGTGTTGACCTGCTTTCGTCCAAGACAATAATCACCGTAGACCGACATTAGACCCATTTTGTTCCAGTTTCAAAGCAGAAACATCCACTTTACCACCACAGCGTTCAAACAATGCCCAGAAACCGCCATGTCTCCTAACAAATTCGGGCCCTAAACACCCGTTTCATTGTCTCTACAGAATATCTCATTAAATAACCCCATCTACTTCGTCCCCAGCGCCTCTTTCTTGTGTTCTGCGTCCTCCTCGCTAAACTCTGGCCGCTCAAACGCCGTAGTCTGCACTGACGAGAAGTCTACATCGTTATATCTCCCTGATTGTAACTGCTTGTACACCGACGAAGAGAAGTTTTTAGGGTCTAGCAACCCCAAGTCAGCGATATTTCGTGGCAACCGGTGGTTGTGGTTGGAGATGTTGAGCAAATGACACAACTCCCAGAACGAGTTGTTGATGGGGGCTAGCTTAAACATCCGGTACCAGTAATACTTCAACGACGGAGTCCGGGCCAGGGCATTTTCGCCAGAAATGCCCAATTTCCCGCACTCAAAGTGGAATAGAGACAACAAGTACAATAGCTCCTTGTTGGACCCGATTTGGTCCAAAAGCACCGCGACTTTATCTGAAGTCTTAGCTTGAGTTAGCTTGACATGAGCATCGTCGACCTGTTTTACAAAGTTAAGCGACCGAAACACCACGTTATTCGCCAAAAATCTCCCGCCAGACACTTTCGAGTATGCTCTCGCACTACGCACCACGCAAAACATGATTTTCCTCACCGATCTCGACTTATGGCACCGGTGCTGGAATGGAGCAAAAACGTCATGCCTGTATAGGAAAAATGGTGATTTTATCGCACTAACATAAAATTTTTCAGAATTTCATGCCCAATATTTGTACATAGTAGAAAGCGATATGATGTCGAGGTATTTAGCCAGACGTGCGGTGGGATTGACTGGCGCGAGATTGAGGGTCCCTGTGGTGAAAACTGCGGTTTCGCAGCGGTTCTACTCGGCCGAGAAACCCGACTCCAAACCCACCGATAAACCCAAGGCAGCAAACCTGATTTTGACGGAAGATTTGTTAGCAAAGGCAGGGTTCGAAGACCCACAACAGGCCAAGAATGACCCAGACAACACCGAGGACCAGGAATCGTCCGACGAACCCAAAAAAAGAAAGAGAAGAGCCCAGACCTCCAAAGACAAGCAAAGAGAAAGAAACGCAAACTACTTCTACATCTCCACCTTTGCTGCTGGGGTGGTGGGTTTAGGCTACATGAGCAGAGACTGGGACTCGGACGAGGAAAAGTCCAAGCTTGGTGGCGAGGAAATCGACAATGGATACACTCCTCAGTTAATGTACGAGAGATTGAACAAACGGTTGCTGTCGTTGTTCACTTTCTTCAGCGAGCCAGTATTTGAGAACTTGTTGCCACCACCGGCACCAGAAGCCTACAGAAGACCATTGACGTTGGTGTTGACGTTGGACGACTTGTTGATCCACTCGTCATGGGACACCAAGAACGGATGGAGAACGGCCAAGAGACCAGGATTGGACTATTTCCTTGGGTACCTTTCTCAGTACTACGAGATTGTGATTTTTGGTAGTAATGCTCAGATGTACTCGGAAAAGGCTGTGTCCAAGTTGGACCCGTACCATGCCTATGTTTCGTATGTTTTGTTCAGAGAAGGGTGTAGATACAAGGACGGGAAGTTGATCAAAGACTTGTCGTTGTTGAACCGTGACTTGGCCAAAACTATCATTGTCGATGTCGATGCTGATTCGTACAGTATGCAACCAGAAAACGCCATTCCCGCACCTAAATGGGACGGGAAGCCAGACGATTATTTGATCAGAATGATTCCATTTTTGGAGTACATTGCTACCCAGCCAATCAAGGACGTCAGACCAATTTTGAGCTCTTTCCAAGACAAGGAACACATCATTGAAGAGTTTGAACAAAGAGAGTTGAAGTTGCGGGAACAATGGAGAAAAGATAATGCCCATTTGTTCAAAAAAGGTCCAAACGCAGGGAATGCCATTGCCAAGTTGTTGGGGTTGCCACAGACCAGTGTGAACAAGGAGCCAAAGATGCCATTGGATATCATCAGAGAGCACGGGCAAATGCAATACGAGCACTTCCAGAAGTACTTGAACGAAAATGCCCACAAGATTATGGAAGAAGAGCAAAAGTTGAAGGAAGAATTTGGTAAGACTACGTTGAACAAGTTGATTACCGAAGGAAACCCTACACCTGAAGACATTGCTCGGGTGCAAGCCGAAATTGCTGCCAAACAAAACTAAGCACTACCATGTATATATCAATCGAGAAATGAAGACGAGATGTAGGAGTAGTAGAAAATGGTAAAGAAACGAGTAGAATAAACAAGACAAAAGATGATTGAGAAACAAAATGACGACGTAACGAAAGTGCGACAGGAACGGATCGGGCAGCAAATGAGTCAATAAGACCGTTTTGGGCTGAAGCCAAGGTGTTATTTGCTCGCAAGGCATTAGACAGGGCCAAAAAATTGGCTGCAACAATGGCTATGCCGAAATGCGGATCATGGGCCACCTCAGGTCTCCGGTACGGCCACATCGACCAGCTCCAGCAAGCCGTGCAACGGTTCTACGAATAGTGCAGTGTATAAGAAAAACAAAGCTACAGACACAAACAGCCGTTTGATTTGTATGGGCTCAAATTCGTGATGTTACTGTCGTAACAAAGACAAATTGGGCTGTTTGCTACAAGGAACACACACCAAGCTCTACCAGCACAACAGTGGACCAAGTGAGTGCAGTCATAGTGTTTGTTAACTGGGCCTACGGCAGGAACCGCATGTACAGACAGAGAATAAAGACGATGAAGCAGGGCAAACAATCCACCGTACAGTATCGTCGTAGTATTGTCAACAATAACCGTGGCATTTCGTTATGTGCTTCAGTCCCATTATTACTAGATCGAATATGTGTCTCAAACTAGAATGAAATACCATTTTCCATATGCAGAACCTAAAGCTTAAGGTGGGAAATTCATTATAAGCAAACGCAACAAAGACACAAATACCATCATATACTCAATACTGAACAACGCGACCACTATCGCCGTACACTTTACTAGGTTGTAGAACATGGTAACGCTCAATACGTGTAGAATCAAAGTCAATATTGTGACTATGTAAAGGCACGGTGGCCCACAGTGGACACAATACGCACGATACAGCCGTTGTGCACTTCGAGGTGGAACCTGGGTTGTGGTATTGCCAGGATTCAACATTCACCGTTCCGCATTGCTGATTTAAAGTCAACTTTTACCATGCAACATAACTGTACTTTGTGAGCTCGTCTGATCGCCCAAAGTTCTGAAGTGCCAACTGGATCGCTAGAAAACCAAAGAACGTCCAACCAGAAACATGTACCATTAACATGTGAAACTTGGACTGTATTGTTGCAGCCACAACAAATCGAAAGTAAGACCGAGACTGTCCGACTTTGGGTGAACAATGTACAGTCGATTGGCTGTTGCTCAGAAACGTGCAATCAAACTCCAAATGCTCAATGCAAAACGCCAGAACCATATTGCAACCAGGAGCTGGTTCGTCAATATCCCCCACAATTCTGGAATCCACATGCTCCAGTACTTTGATTTACTGACTTGGTGCCATAACGCTATTCTGGCCTGGACACTGGCCATGGCACTCCCATTACGGCTGTTCCGCATCTTGCACTACAACTGACATTTAAGTTCCTATAAATTGGCTGTGCGTGCAATAAACAGAACCACTACATAATCCTCTAGTCCTGGCGACAGCGATCGGTAACGTGTCTACTCTAACGGGCTACAAAAAGAAAATCATCTCTCGGAGTACGCGAGTCGGATGCCGGAATATGCCCGATAAGATCTGCATCTCATTTTTGGTTGCAACCAACAGTGCGAAATTGTTCGAAAAGTTTTATATCCTAGAAAAGGTTTATTTGCAAGGCTTGAAGGGCTAAGAGTATGCTCGTGGTGACCTGAGACTTTTTCTGACGATCTCTGTGGTTTGTTTATTAATTAAAACTTGGTGTTTGTGCAACTTACTATGGGTGTTAGGTCCACTCCAGGGCCATCGAACGAGCCGGCTGATTTTTCACCGAGTACAGAAGACGATAAGCGTGAGTACCAATCAAGTAAACCGTCAGGCGCTATTGGAGCCAACGTCGATCCCCTTTGGACAATACTTCCAAGCTACCACATGTATTATGCGTTGTACCGGGGAATTCGTATGAGTGACGATGATGACGGTAACCAAGACCTCCCCCCGGTGTACCACAGAAACTCCATATCAACGTCGTCAACGGTGTCTAATGCTACTTATCAGATGGGTGTTTCAAGGCTGTCTCAGGACACGTCTGTTGCTCAATCAGTGGTATCAGCTGACTCTTCTTCGCACGAAGATGGCGAGAACTCAAGGTATATTCTTGCAGATGAACTATCCAATTGGCAGGAAACCATCTTAGACAATACTCAGCTTTTGAAGAACTTGACGGAAACGACAAACGCCGACTCCAATGCCATATCCATCAAAATCCATTTCACAAAAGATATTTGTCAGGCCGGGGAAAAACCAGTGGAAATCGACCCAACATATTTCGAATACAAACAGGGCGACTACTTGAATGGATATATCATTATTCAAAACACATCGGACAAGCCTATCCCGTTTGAAATGTTTTATCTTGTGTTTGAAGGCACAATGAAAGTTGTCCATAAGAACACAAGAATGTATAAACACTCAAGAAATTTCTTGCAAATGTTCGATTTTTCAGGTTCGTGGAACGATGGCCATATTAATCGATTAATAACGGAACCCGAAGGTGGATTAGAGTGTACGGATTTAAGGGACCCCATGGATGGCACTTATTTATCATTTGCTCACCACAAAGAAATTCAACCAAACAGAACGTATAAGAGGTTTTTCACGTTTAAGATTCCCAACGTCCTTTTGGACAAAGAATGTAGCGAACACAATATATCAACGCATATTCAACTACCTCCATCAATGGGACGTTCTATGTTTGAAGAACCTCGTGGCCGGGCCATGTCAGTCAAGGATTTTTCACCACAAGATTCTGCTATTACGTATGGCGTATTGGCGAGATTTGTCGGGAGAAAATCGAGACACAATGTTGACGAGTCATTTTTCAAAGGTCATGATGTGATTTTAGTTAATTCAAAGGGAGATGAGTTTTTGATTTTAAAAGAAGAGTACAATCATGTTAGAATCTTGCAACAAACTAAAGTACTAAACAAAAATGAACAGGCAATGAAGTTTATGGAAAGTAAACTTCTCTACGAAAACTTACGGAATAGAATTTATGAAAAAATTGAGTCTGGCAAACAATTGCTAGAGTCGTTAAAAAAACAGCAAATTGACAACGCAGTCATGAGGAGATTCGCAGAGATTGATATTGAATTGTCTAAAAGGAGACAGTCTTATCGATCAAGTGTTCGTGATATCAAGCATCTTCCAAAGTCCAATGATGAATATGCTTTCGTTTATCCATTAACCAAAAAAGTATTTCCTGGTTCGGTTAGGAATTTGGGTACACTACACATTTGTACTCCCAAGGTAGAATACCGTGTCAAATACATTCCACCAATCCAATTCAGGCTGTCACCATTGACTCAGGACGATGTTAAATCGTGGACGCTAAGAATACCATTTGATTTAACATACTCTTTTCCACATTTGAACGAAGAGTGTGACAGTAAAAACATTCCCAAGATTTAATCAGTAAAAACTGATTTAGTTGTGCTAACTCTAAAATCTGATCAGTACCCAATACCTATTGAATTTCATCATGATTTGATTTTCCAATCAAGGACAAATACAATTCAGAAAACAAGAAGTTTCCAAGATAGTGATACATTTGAGAACAATGTAATATCACTGACGAAAGCTCTATCCAATGAGTTGTACCATGTAGCAAAAGAATTGGGAGATAACTTTAAAATTGATAAACAGCTTGTGGACGACATCAGAAGTATTTGCGAATTAGAATCCAAGAACATTAATTTAAGTATCCGAGATTTAAAGGTTAAAACAGATATTAACACCTCTATTGCATCTCCAAATACTGTCGAGTCAATTCCGTGGAAACAGAATGGTAACAGTCAATATTGCAAAAGCTTTAGCCTAATTTTAAATTTAGAAAGTGCTCGGCTAAAGTCCCTCGAGGATCCAAAAACCAATACAAAAGCTTACGATAGCTTTTGTTTAGTACCCAATTTCCAGTACTATCGATTAGCACGATTATACTTTATTCGAGTCTCAATTGGGTTTACAAATAACCAGATTATTCATGTGAAATTACCAGTGTCGATTCAGAAGTAGTTGTTGACAATTGCCGATGCAACCCTTCAATTTGCTAAATATACGATAATTTAATTTACCATAACTGAACACATTGCTCATTTCCCATATGTTCTGACGGATAGATATTAGTATACTTCAGAATTCTGATAAAATCACTACAGTTAAATTGATGGATCAACTGTGAATTCCGATTGAAGATATCTGCTAGGTGGAATTTTCAGGATCAATAGATAGCTCAGGTTTCTTACGTGGTTGATTTTGAATTCAGAATAAAATCTGTGAAAGATTTCATGCCGTCTATTCCCTCATCTACTTCTTGTTCTACATTGGTTTCCGACGCTTGTCACATCTACTTATCTTGACTTACAGGGCTTATTATCAGTCCATTAAGATAATCGAGTCTTCTGAATCACAAGTCAATGATTCATACTTGTCCATACTAACTCGTACGACGACAGGTGCAGAATCTAACCAGGATGTGCTACACGAACCTCTGAGTTTGACGACAGCCATGATTTACTACCTAATAAAACCAATCCCAGAACGAGAACCTCATTGTTCATCTGTGTCTCCAAGACTACTCTCATCCAGTCTAAAGTGAACCGGATCTATTTGTTCATGTATTCCTCACATACGATCGACCATTCGTCTGAACTTTATGCAGAATTACCTAAAAACTCAGAGAGATAGACAGCTCAAAGGCAACAATTGAACTATCGCTAAATCTAACTGTACACCGTCCTACATCTAAAATGGTGGAGACTCTTCAGATGGTTGTCAAAGAAAAATCTTTGGTCGGTTCAGAATCTACCATATACATATTTTCTTAAACCCTCATAGATCACTATATTTACAATTACAAAACATTTAATACACCACTGGATACTCGAACATCATTTGCCAACCGCCATCAGTGTCAAACTTAACGCTGCTCGTAATCGTATCCGTGAACTTCAGCCATTTCTTTTTCAACTACATGCCGTGTGTGCCTGTATTGTGTCTGTATACACCTTGGGCCAGTTGGACGAATAGAATTCATGCCAAGCACAACCACTCCTCTTCAACACTTTGTTTTCCATTGCTCCACCACGACCAGCTTGCCTCACTACGCTCACTACACCTGCTACTCACCACTACATCATCCAACGTAACACCACTCCGGCCGGCTCTGTGTCGTCTACACTAACCCGATCTCTCGCCCAACCCTCTGAACAATCCCTGTACGTGCGCCAAAACTCAAAATGCGTAGAAACCAAGGAACACAGCACCTTCGCTAATGAGGAGCCACCACCGATCTCGGACCTCAGCCCATTTCGCACTTGTACCATGATTTCTCGCCAACCACCCACCATATCGTGATCAAAACCACGTCTCCCTCCTCACCATCACCACCTCTACACACCTACACTCCCACACCCCTCCGCCATCCCTCCATCGCCCCGTTGTCGTCGTTATCATCTGGAAACTACAAACTCGAACGTGAAAATTTTTTCACGTGATGCGCAGTTTTTTTTATCTTTTCCATCAGTGACACAAAATTCCCGCCCATTCTAAAAAACATCTTTCGATATTTAAATTACCCAATTCCGACCTCGTTGTCATCCCCACTATTTGTTGCGGCTGACACTATCATCTTGTTTTCTCGTTGTGAATCTTACCCGACTGGTCCGGTGTGATATATCGTCTGCTTATTCTGCAAGGTTGTCGGTGAACCATGTCTGCCAAAACTACTATTGCTCCCAGACAGACTAATGTCGGGGCACCCCTGATGGCTGCCCCCAAAGTGACGCAAATATTGACGTCGAAAGAATGGGTGTTGCCTCCTCGGCCCAAGCCCGGGAGAAAACCCAGTGTTGATACCCCTGCTTCCAAACGGAAGGCCCAGAACAGAGCTGCCCAAAGAGCGTTCAGAGAAAGACGGGCCACGAGGGTCCAGGAGTTGGAAGCCAAGTTGGTCGAAGTCGAACGTGAAAATGAAGTCAAAGAAATGGCTCTTATTAACAACATCAACAAGTTGAAGATTGAGAACCAGTTCCTTTTGAAGTCGTTGAACCAGTTAAAACAGGACTATGCCAACTTGAAGCATGCCACCTCCAACCCAGAATCGCCTTCTAACAACTCCAATAACGACTCCCCGGGTTATATTAGCCCAGCACCATCAAATTCGTACCATTCTCCCCAGGATAACTATGGTCAATCGTCACCGTTGAACCGGGAGTACCCTACGTCGTACTCGCCCAAACAAACGGCGAAGTCAAGCTCGCCATCGTCGATACAATCGTCGTCTAATTTCACTTGTGGGGTGTGTGTCAAGGATGACTGTTTGTGTGAATCTGTAGGGTTGAAAGTGTCGTCGCAGAACGACGTCATGTTCAACAAATCCAACCCACTTGCAAACTCCGACTTGTTGGCGGTAGCCAATAGCGAGATTGATATTCTTGCGGCACAAAAGTCGCTAGAAGAGCAGTTGAACTCGTTCAAGCCAGAAGGACCAGTAATGCTACGGAAAAGAAAGAGCGACGGTCCGATTGATTTTACTGATAAATTCAAATCTAAACCAATGCCTGATTTAAAGAGGTTGAAGACTTCGTCGGAAGTGAAGACTTTTGGAAAATGTGGTTTCTGTACCGACGACAGCGATTGTGTTTGTCTTGAAGTGGAAAAGGAGACGTCATTGTTACCTCCTTTGATAAACAACAACATCAGGAAATCAAGCTTGCCAGTAATGCACCCAGGTCCAAGTGTGGGTATTCGAGACTTCACCAATTTGACTCCTGGTGCCATTCCTAAGGTGCCAAACCCTACTACAAGACAGCCATTAATTAATGAGGAAGAAGAACTGGGCTGTACTGGTAACCCTGGTACTTGTAAACAGTGTCAAGCTGATCCTTTGAGTACGCTTTTCTGTACCACCGTTGCAAATAAAGAAAAGGAAGCCGAAGAAGCTGAGAAAGCCGATAAGGCAGAAAAGGCCAAACATCCTGAAAAAACTACAACCCCAGAACACCCAGAAAGCTCAAATTCAACACCAGCACCTGTAGTTCATGGTAACTCAATGTACATTCCTTGCTCAGATGCGTACAAGACGTTATCGAGACACAAAAAGTTCAACACAGTTGACTTTAGTACGTTGGTAGGGAAATTAACCACAAGAGGAATGCAAGTAGAAGTGCAATCGGTGGCAGATGTGTTGAGAGAGTTGGATAGAAATATTTATAATTGATCAATGCCGGTAGAGAATATTGGTGTTGATATAGAGCACATCGCCAGAGTCCTCAACCAATATAAATCGTGGTTAGGTTGATATCCCAGAGTCTAAAAAGAGTTTTGGTTATTAGCATCCTGATACCAGATTCAAGGTCTGAATTGGTGCTAAAAGGCGCAAGATCACTTTCCAGACGAGACTATTGGTTGGTCAGGACACAATTGACGATGTTGCATTTATGTATGGGCATGGTAGAAATTTGAATTGGTATTTAGTTCTTGTTAAGTGTTTGGATAATATATTTGATTATAGAAGGAACAACGTAGGCTCCTTAGAGAGAAAAAAAAAACGAAACTTAGCTACGAATCCTTTATCTACACATAGGTTCTATCAGTTCGCGAACATTATAAATTAAATTATGGAAAACAACGTAATTTTGAATACCAAGCAATACCTTGCTAAAAAACGAACGAACCAGGAATGACGAAGGACCCAGGTTTTTCTAAATTAATGTCTTTTGATGCATCTTTCGAGACTGAAGTAGATTGAGAGTTTTGGCTCGCTTCATTCAAGTTGATGTCTTTTGATGCACTTTGGTCGGATTGTGTGTTTGATCCACCTTTACCATCAAGAGGAATATTTCCTGTTGTGGTAAAACCAGTTGATGGTATAGTACTAGTTAGTTTTTGCGGAGTGTCTTGGGTAGTTGACACAAAACTAGTATCAGGACTATCCAAGTCAGTTTCCTTCGAAGCAGAAGTCTTGGGTTCATCTTTCTTATCCAAACCTCTTGATGCTAAATAAGCATTCGGAGGATATTCGGTACTAGATAATTCTTCAATGAATCCAGATTTAGGGTGGTAGTTTACTGGGCCAACTTCGTCGGACTGAAGACCTTTGAACACCCTATTTGGATCTCTCGTAATCGATGGTTTTACATATCTATTTTCAATGGGTCCACCAAATCCTTTCACTTCGGCAATTTTCTGGCCAAATTGATCTATAACTGCCCCACTTAAGTAATCGATTTTCAATTCTTCAGATTCAGCTAGCAAGTCAGGATGCTCATCGTGGAGTTGTTCAATGGCTATTTTGGCAATTCTTGCAGCTTCATCATTATCCTGGGTACCCTGGACTGTTACAATGACATCTTGTAATGTACCCCCTGCTTCACGATAAGTATCATTATCTTCGTCTCCTAATAAGGTTTCTTCACCTTTAGAAGGCATCAGGCTCTGGTTAGTACCAAGAGACTTGTCTTTATTTCTGGTGTTGGATCTGGAAACAGGGACAACACTTTGTTTTGTTTCTGATAAATCAGTCAGATCACCGTGACCACGACTATCTAATCCATCCACTTCAGTTGAAGTAGGAATATCTGCTCCGTCAGTTTCACTGACTTTATTTGTGTGTTTTGTGTCTACAGATTGTTTTATAGACCCATCAATCTCGCTTTCACCAGTCACATTTTTAGCAGTAGTGAAAGAAGGTTTGCTAACATAAGTATCTTTTGGTCCTGGTGCTGAAGTGTCGCTGGCATAGGTATCTTTTGGTTCCGATGTCGACGTAGAACTTTTCAAATGACTAGCTCCAATTGCACCACCAGCTACCGCAGCTGCACCAGCTACAGCAGCACCAACTCCTGCGATTTTACTGATATCGCCCTTTTCGGAATTGTTATTTTCTCTATCTCCAACAGCTTCTTCTAAACCAGTAAATTTCCGTCCAGAGCTAGATCTTCTTGGAGCATTTTCCCCCGTCTTCGGATCAACATACATCAGCTTGATTTGGCTCATAGTTTCCAGAATCTTCTTGTCCAATTCAGCTATCTCAGATTCATAAAAAGGTTCAGGGTTCTTTGGTACTGAACCTTTTGGAAGAGATTCCTCTTTTGGAGCTGGGGCTGCCTCTCGAGCTGCTTCGGGAGCTGGAGCAGCCTCTGGAGCTGGAACTCCAATAGCCCCACTATATGTTGACGAATATTCTGACGACGCATCGTCATTGTCAACATATCTAAGGTCTCTTCCTTTATGTGGCTTCGATTTCGAAGACGTTTTACTCGACATCAGATCAGAACGTCTTGAGTCGACTACAGGTGAATCTTTACTTATTGTGCCCGACCTTGATGAAGAATCACGTTTGGCTTTTGCCATATCCTGAAGCGTGGTAGGCTGTCCCCTGAAATGGGTTACAATGGGAGCAAATTCTTGTTCTCGCAGCGCGAAACTACCATCTTTGTTCGCATTGGATTGCGATGGGGTTCGTTGGAAATCTTTTTTTTCTGGGTCATATTCCTTTTCGTTATCACCATGATTTCGTTTGTTTTTCGCAAGATCTTGGAGTGTTATTGGTTGGCCCCTAAAATTGGTTCTGATGGGACCAAATTCTTGAACATTTGCGCTCGCATCAAGTGGCTCGTTATCATCGCTGTCTTGAGCAGTAACAGGAGGGCTACTAAGTTTTGTTTTGGGCACTTCTGGGCCCGTTCTACTTGGGCTCAAGCTGACAGCAGGGGAGTTTTCTTTGGTATCGCCGTAAATTGCCGCCGTGGACGAGTTGTCATTGCCCGGTTTGAATGTAGAAAGGTACTTATTGAACCCTCCCGAGCTCGACGTAGGGTTATTTTGGCTACTGAAAGACTCTTCGTCTTGGTCGTCGAAAAACCGTTTGGGGTCCAAAGTAGTTCGTGCCTGGTCTTCTGGGTCAGGGGAAACGTACGTATGGTCACGGTACCGTTGTCTTTGCTTTTCGCCCGAGTTTCTCGAGTACGACGAATCGGAGACTCTTCTCGGCAAGTTACTGGGCAGTTTGGACAGGTCGTAGAAGTAGCCGACTCCTGGCTGGCCCCCGTCGCCGTGGCCAGTTGGGTCCACGTTGTCGGCGTCGGCAGAAACCCAGTTGTCGGTGGAGCCAAACGAGCCATTGGCGTCGTTTCCACCGGGCAATCGTCTTGAAAAGTTGTCAATGGCCTCGTTGGATGGGGGTTTACGCGACAGTGGTAAAGGACTGGTATCACCGTCATCTGGGGAGTGATCACCCAAGCCGTCGTCGTGGAAGGAGTGGTCGACACCATGGTCGTCGTGAGACTTCAACGAGTCGGCAACGGAGCCCGTTCGTGAGTGACGAAACGGTTTCTTTAACTTACTGATAAACTTCTTCTTTTCAGACATGACGTACACCTAGTTCACCGTAAGCAACAATACACCTACAAAACTATACCGTAGTAATAATCACCTCAGGAGTGGAAACGAAACACAACCACGCACAAATACCTGGGACAAGCAGCAGCAAACAAGCGCGAACAGGGGAATGTGTCAATTGCTACTGTATCAAAGATGCGACAGGTAGCAATAACAGAATGAAACGGAGTGGTGAAGTTGAAGAACCAGAATGAATCTGAACAAATTCGGCAACTTCGCAATCACAGGCTGTGAAAATGAAACAGTGTGGACGGTACCAAACACCACAACCACCGTATACAAAATAGGGTGAAGAAAGAAGAACAAACAAACACAGGGAGAAAATCATTCCCCACACAAGAATATGGGGTGGCGCGATGCGCAGGTGCTCACCCAGTAACCGGAGCGACCATTGTTGACGTAGTGATATTCGCCGGAACGAGCACGGTAGCGAACAAGGCGAGGCAGTGAGGGAGAGACACAAACAATGGGGAGACGGTTGAAGTAGGGCGATGCAGATGGAGAATTGACGGCGATGCAGATGGAGAATTGTGGGAGGTTTACTTGGATTGGGCCAGAGAAGAGTTGTCACGAGAGCAAATGTCAAGAATTGGTCAAGGTGAAATTCTAATGCACTATGGCATAAATGTAGCAATTGAGCAATCTGGGCTGGGCAACGAAAGGTGGCAGGATGAAATTGCGTTGTGGTGGGTGTGAGCCGAGGGAGCAATCGGAATGCTAGGGAGGTGGGATGGAACAGTTGGCGAGGGTATAGACGTATGGGGGTATAGATGAGGTATAGACGTATTGTGGTTATAAACGTATTGTGGTTATAAACGTATTGTGGTTATAAACGTATTGTGATTCTAGATGTATTGTGGTTCTAGATGTATTGTGGTTATAGATGTATTGTGGTTCTAGATGTATTGTGGTTCTAGATGTATAGATTGGTAGGAGATCAATCCAAGCAAGCTGGACCATGAATCGAGAACGTTTGGAATATTGAGCAGAACCAGTCAATAAGTAGCACATTGCGTTGGCCACAAACAGACCACATTTTCAACTGAGCAAGCAATTTGTGGCACGAATCGAGCTAGCCTCAACCATGGCCAAAATTCCTAATGGACTACATCTCAGCACTGTGTTGGGGGCCTATTCCAGTAAATCCCATCACTCCAGTAATACTCTCCATATCATCCAGTAGAATCCTATCACTCTACATCCAAATCCTCTCCCTACTTCCCTTACGTCCCCTACATCCCCTACATCACAGTAAAAGCACATCAGCATTACATAAACAACTAAATACATCGTTGGCCTCACTCATCTCACAATGTAGATGTAGTACTGGACATGCAATGTTCCTGAGTCGTCCCTGATGAATCTCCCCTTACCAAACAAATTCTCACTCTGGACCCATTTGTACTCTGGCTCCAACGACGAGTCAGCAACAATGGTAGGGTTACAAGTGACATAAGATTCTTCAAAAGTCGCCAGGGTTGATTTGTTCATTAAAACATTGACGGTAGGCTCCAATAATTTGATTAATCCTGGGTACTTGATCTGAACACCACTTCCTCCAGGAGTTTTTCCGTACAATTTACAATCCAACTTGGAAATGCCTAACGAAACCGTCTCGGTAATGTCATCAAACCCGGTGATCGAGCTCAATTCGAATTTCAACCCGAGGCTGTTGTTGATTGGAATTGCTTGTCCGTCCACCACGTTAGCCAAGTTCAATACCCTGTCTCCAACACTGTCCTTGTAGATAGTAGATGGCTCGGGAGAAATCTTGAGATTGAGCAAAAACACCGGAATCAATTGCGGCACCACAGGCTCGTGCTGAGGTAAAATAGAAGTGGCCATTTTGAAGTCCAAGAAGAAGCCTAATTACAAATTAATGCCTATACAAAGTCATGGGATTCCTACTTAAATTCCGGTTCCCAATACACACGTCCAACACCAATCGGATTTGTCCAGGGATAAGGTGCATGAAACGACCGTTATCTGACGCATTGTCCACAGTGAACACCACCTTTAGAGCCGCCCACCCAACAACTGGGAAAGTACCCTTGCATCACACCATGCAGCCCTTGCTGGGCTTGAGCCAAGGTGGTTGCTACCAGTATATGCTAGCGCAACCTCGGCAAAAATCATACAAAATTGCACCAAAAGCACTGCACTCGTGCACCTTGTCTTGATACACCAACCGGCCCAAGAACTTCAGGCCTTTCCACCGTCTCTGGTTCCCTGGGTTACTTTAGTGTTTCGGCGCTACCATTTACAACTAACAGATTTCATGATACGCCGATAGCCCGGCAACACAGCTCAGCTAGGTGTTTGACTCACATTGATATGACACGCTGACCCAGTTGTTTACTCTACTCACTGGTGGTCCACTGTTCCAACAGCCAAAACTGGTATGCAACAATATGCACGTCTACAGGACAATGTCCTATTGGGAGATTTCCGTTGAATACTCCAATAGCATTGAGTATGGATACTGCTGCATTCATGGACACATTCTGTAGTCATGACTTGGAAATCTGCCATTTGCTAAAATTTGCTAATTTCTTGGTCTCTGTTTTCTCAAGTACTTAAGCAGATAATATTCTAGACTACATCGAACAATTGAATGAGATAGGGTGCCACAAATCAAGTACCACGGTTTATAGTTGTGAACACAATTTCTGTAGAGTATAACTTTAGATGTGTAGAGCGAAACGACTGTAACATTAGCAAAAGAGGCAACAACGCATAAAGGATCAATCACTAAATTTTGCTTTGATACATCACTAAATGTTGGTTTGATATGATACATGACTACAGGTTTCCTTGTTATGCTGTAAAGTGTGATATTATGCAGCCATATGGGTGTGGAAGAACAACTGATCTTGGGCAAATAAACTAACTTACGATATGCATATATTGTGCGTGAAATAACCACAAGAGTATAATAATACAGAGGAGCATAAGCGAAACTATATGATTGCGGGCGTCTTGCAGTGGAATGACGAAACGTACAAAATGTAGCGAGGACCTGATCTTGTGTAGCACAATTTGCACTGGGACAATACAATGGAAACGCAACAGCGAGCAGGCAAAACAAACATGAAACGAATACCGGCTATGTAAATGACATTGAAACCTGGAGGGTCTGATCAAGGCGATAATGTGACCGAAACAACCTAAGTCCAAATTTAATGGTCCGTGTAATCCAAAAACGTATTGTGCTTTCTTTTCTTGCACAATCACTTGTCTACCGCAAACAAACTCGTTTCGAATCAAGCAACAAATACATCATTACTGAAACAAACCCAATACACCACTATCGCTGGCAGATAGTCACCACTAAAGCACTGCACTTCTCAGGGTTCATTCTATAAATGCAGATGCAACAGATAATGCAACACAGACGCACCCTCGAACGAGTTCCAAAAATAGCACCAACCCATATTTGAATCACAACTCCAAGCACTCATTCAAGCCGTACAAGGAGATGTTTGTTTCAAACAATAATAGAATATCCACAGCAATTATGGAATATCCACAACAACCATGAGCACGACAACTGTCGATCATTACCACCATGAAAAGTTCCTCACAAATATACTTGCACAACCCAATTACAACAATAGCATGACTAAGTACATCAGCAGACATCAACAGAACTCGCGGTCTATTTTACAATGCTCTGTACAATTCTAGCTACTTAACTAAAACCTTCTAGTCCCAACGTACCTTCCAGAAGGGCCCATATGTAACCATCTATCAGTCAGCAAGATAACCGTAGAACAGAAAATCTAACCAAATATCTCGTTACTATTCATATTGTCATTACAGCTCCATCGTGTGACTCCTGGAGCTAGGTTTGGTCCCAAATCAAGGTGCTATTGACAGCCACGCAAGTACTTATAAACGTTTCTACCGTACCTCCACCACTCTCACCTGTACTCTGGCATCCGGTTAGGTTTGTTGTACACTAACCGTGTCACCAACCATTCTAAACTTTCCTTCAACCCCTTGTTTTCAAGTACAGAAACCGGTAATAGCTTGGAATCGGTCGCCTCCAACTCGGAAACAAGCCGTATAAACACTCCTGTTTTCAAGCTCACCAAATCCACTGCCTGCGGCAAGTCCTGCTTATTCGCCAACATTAATATCGGCACATTTACCGATACCGACCCATCCTCTAACCACGCATTATCATGGGCTATCTCTATTAACGTATCGTAACATTCCTGAAATCTTTCCGTATCTGTTGAGTCTATAATGAATATTATCCCGTGGCAAGACTTATAATACCGAGACCACATCGACCTAAGCGACCTCTGTCCTCCCAAGTCCCAAAATTTCAAATTGATATTCTTTGGTGTAGACGAATTGGTTGACGAGTCAAATTTGATGGTGGTGACATTCTGACCCACAGTAGGCAAAATCCGCTTCGACTTTAATATTTCGGATGTTGTTTTGCTCGGTACGTCCCCTGATTTCGTGGTGTCCTGTTGGTCTACATCAGCATATAATAGTTTGGTGTGTTCAAGAAACGTCGTTTTCCCAGCATTGTCCAATCCGAGAATGAGAATGTTGTACTGCTCGCGCTTGGTGTATTGCGTGTACAACGAAGAAACCAAGTGAAACATCCCAATCGCCTGGTGTCGTCCTATCAGCCAGCCGTGAAATATACCTAGCCCTGGCTCAATGTTGGTGGGACAAACTTCCCCCAGGATGGTTACCCGGATCCCAGATGGGAGTATAAATTAGCGAGCATCGCTGTGAAAAATTCACAATTTGCACTATTGGGTTTTTTGTAGTGGTTGCGATATAGTAGTTGCAAAGCTTTGGGCGCTGCAATTGCGTTCTTTAGCAATGGCTAAACCGATTGGAATAGCTAAATTCACTAGCAGCATGCTCACTATAGAATACGGACTCCAAAATACACCGGTACATTGCAGTTGGTATGCTATAGTGAGGATACTGAAGCCCTGATGATCAGGTTGTAGCACACTCACAGATTCACCAAATGATGATATTTTAAGATAGGGACAACTGAGTACTCGATGACGATAGTTGTACCATAGATAGTAGAATTGTCTGAACCATGAAGACGTGAGTGGGTTAGAACCTGAGACAAGGCAGTGCATAATATATTTAGTGGGTTGTAGCGTGGACAAGTTGTTTTAGTAGGTTTATCAACGATGTAGTCAATTCTGGCATGAATTAGTACTGAGTGTGGCACTTTGTGTGATTTGGTTACTTTACTCATTTTCTGATTTTATTCTATTGTCATTCTATTCTTATTCTATTATCATTCTAGTATCTCATTCTAGTATCTCATTCTAGTATCTCATTCTAGTATCTCA
>ERZ778017.1868-NODE-1868-length-18907-cov-5.028538_pt1 | contig 18907 bp, 19 predicted proteins | sample MGYA00375747_ERZ778017 | MGnify/ENA primary metagenome ERZ778017 (study PRJEB29350, sample SAMN05509838) | bioreactor metagenome | biome: bioreactor; material: wastewater | place: South Africa: University of Cape Town | collected 2014-03-17 ...
GGCGGTGCCCGCCGCGATGTGGGCGTCGGGCGCGGTCAGCGGCTTCTTCGCCGTGCCGTACACGATCGTGCTGTACCCGATCGTCTTCCTGCTGATGTCGCGGCTCTGGTCGGTCTCGCACCGGCACGGATACGTCACCCCGGCGGACTTCGTCGGCGGACGCTACCGCAGCCGTAGCCTCTCGCTGGCGGTGGCGGTCACCGGCATCGTCGCGACGATGCCGTACATCGCGCTGCAGCTGGTCGGCATCAAGTCGGTGCTCACGGTGCTGGGGCTCGGCTCGAACACGAACGCGTTCATGGCCGACCTGCCGCTGATCATCGCGTTCGTCGTGCTGGCCGCCTACACCTACACGGGCGGCCTGCGGGCCCCGGCGCTGATCGCAGTGGTCAAGGACATCCTGATCTACGCGGCCATCATCGTGGCGATCATCTACCTGCCGATGAAGTTCGGCGGATGGGATGCCATCTTCCACGCCGCCGACACGAAGCTGAGCGCCACCAACCCGGCCACCGGCAACCCGTTCGGCGCGGTCATCCCCGGCGCGGGAACGTTCAACGCGTACTGGACCCTGGCCCTCGGCTCGGCGATGGCGCTGTTCATGTACCCGCACTCGATCACCGGCGTGCTGGCCACGAAGAGCCGCAACACGATCCGTCGCAACGCGATGATCCTGCCGCTGTACTCGTTCATGCTCGGTGGCCTCGCGCTGCTGGGCTATGTGGCGATCAAGGCGGGCACCGCGCCGATCGACGTGAACGGCGCGGTCAACGCCCAGCTGGTGGTGCCGCAGCTGTTCACCGACGCGTTCCCCAAGTGGTTCGCGGGCATCGCGCTGGCCGCCATCGCCATCGGCGCGCTGGTGCCGGCGGCGATCATGTCGATCGCGGCATCCAACCTGTTCACGCGCAACATCTACAAGGATCTGTTCAAGAAGGATGCCACGCCCGCACAGGAGGCCAAGGTCTCCAAGCTGGTGTCGCTGATCGTCAAGGTCGGCGCGCTCGTGTTCGTGCTGGGCATGGACCAGTCCTCGGCCATCAACATGCAGCTGCTGGGCGGGATCTGGATTCTGCAGACCTTCCCGGCGATCGTCGCGGGCCTGTACACGCGGTGGTTCAACAAGTGGGCGCTGTTCATCGGCTGGGTGGTGGGCATCGTGTACGGCACGGTGGCGGCGTACAACGTCGTCAACCCCGCCACGCACAACCACTTCGGCGGGTCGATCGCGAACTTCCCCTTCACCGGCATCCCGGTGTACATCGGAGTCTCCGCGTTCGTCGCCAACGCCGTGGTGGCCGTCGCGCTCACGCTGATCCTGCGCGCGTTCAAGGTGAAGGACACCGCGGACAACACGCGGCCGAGCGACTACGGTGCCGACGAGAACGACCCGAAGGTCGCCGAGATCGAGCGGGAGGCCGCGCTGGACGAGACCAACCCGCTGGCTCCGTGACAAGCTGGAGCACATGGCACAGGCGATCGAATACGTCGAGTTCGGCGGACCGGACGTCCTGACGCTGCACGATGTGACCTCCTCGGCCCCTGCGGCCGGGGAGGTCACCGTGCGCATCACGGCGGCCGGCGTCAATCCCATCGATGCGAAGGTCCGTTCCGGACTGCGGCCCACCGGCGCGATCACCTCGCCCCGGCGAAGCGGCAGCGACGGCGCGGGGACCATCAGCGCGGTCGGCCCCGACGTGGAGGGCTTCCGCATCGGCGACCCGGTGATCGTGTTCGGCGCGACGGGGACCTACGCCACGGAGATCACCGTGGCCCTCGCGAACGTGCAGCCCCGGCCGGTGAACGTCTCGGCCGCGGAGGGCGCGGCGCTCGGAGTGCCCGCCGGGACGGCGTACCAGACGCTGCGCTCGCTGGACGTGCGCGCGGGCGACACGCTGCTCGTGCACGGCGGATCCGGCGCGGTCGGGCAGGCGGTCGTGCAGCTGGCGGTGCTGTGGGGCATCCCGGTCGTGGCGACCGGCTCGCCACGACGACACGACCGGCTGCGCGCGCTCGGCGCCGTCCCGGTGGCCTACGGCGACGGCCTCGAAGGGCGCGTGCGCGCGGCGGCTCCGCAGGGGGTGACCGCCGTCGTCGACATCGCCGGAACAGACGAGGCCATCGACACCTCGCTGCACCTGGTGGCCGACCGCGGCCGGATCGCCACGCTCGTGCGAGGCAAGGATGCCGCAGCCCTCGGTATCCGCGCGTTCCTGGGCGGCTCCCCCGACCCGCTCACACCGCGTCAGCTGCAGCTGCGCGCCGAGGCCATGCCCGTCGTGCTGGCGCTCATGGCCGCCGGCCGCTTCCGTGTCGAGCTCGGCCCGTCGTTCCCGCTCGCGGACGCCGCCGAGGCGCACCGGGTGCTCGATGCCGGCGTCGACGGCAAGATCACCCTCGTCCCATAGAGGGCGCAACAGTTCGACACACGGCATCCACCGCCGCGCGCTCCGCGGTGAGAATGGACCCATGTCCGAGAGCGCCGACTGTCCCCTGCCGTCCTTCGCCACGACGCAGGTGCAGACCGGCTACGCGCCCGTTCCGGCGCCGACGGCTGCCGTGCCGCCGATCTATCAGTCGAACGCCTTCGAGCTCGCATCGCTCACCCACGCCCGCGACCTGTTCGCCCACCGGGCCGACGGCGACGTCTACGCGCGCACCGGCAATCCCACCGCGGCCGTCTTCGAGCAGCGCATCGCGGCCCTCGAGGGCGGCGTCGCCGCCGCCGCGCTCGCGTCGGGTCAGGCCGCCGTCGCGCTGACGATCCTGGCGCTCGTCGGTCGTGGCGGCCACGTCGTCGCCGCCAACCAGCTCTACGGCGGCACCGTCGATCTGCTCGTCGAGACGCTTCCCGACTGGGGCATCCAGACCACGTTCGTCGACCAGGACGACCTCGACGCGTGGCGTGCGGCGGTGCGCGACCAGACCCGGCTGTTCTTCGCCGAGACGGTGGCCAACCCGATCGCCCAGGTGCTCGACGTGCGCGCAGTGGCCGACGTCGCGCACGCGGCGGGGGTCCCCCTGGTGGTCGACAACACCGTGGCCACCCCGTACCTGCAGCGTCCGAAGGAGTTCGGCGCCGACATCAGCGTGCACTCCGCGACGAAGTTCATCGGCGGGCACGGCACGGTGATCGCCGGTGCCATCGTCGACCTCGGCACGTTCGATTTCGCCGCCGAACCGGCGAGATGGCCCGCGCTGACCGAGCCCAGCCGGCGGCTGCCCAGCGGCGAGTCGCTCCTCGAGCACTTCCAGGGCAGCTCGCCGTTCATCGCGCTGGTACGGGCCAAGCACATGCACGACCTGGGGCCGACGCTGTCGGCGTCCACGGCCTTCCAGCTGCTGCAGGGCCTGGAGACCCTCGACATCCGGATGCAGCGGCATGCGGCATCCGCGCAGCAGGTCGCCGAACACCTGGCCGCCCATCCCGGCGTCGCACGCGTGCACCACCCAGGGCTCGTGGACAACCCCTGGCACGCCGCCGCCCAGAAGTACCTGTCCCGGGGCGTGCCGTCGGTGTTCTCCATCGACCTGCCCTCCGCCGGCGACCCCGAGGCCGACTTCGCCCGCGCGGAGACGTTCGTCTCGCGGCTGAGGGTGCTGCACCTGCTGGCGAACATCGGCGACGCGCGCAGCATCGTGACGCACCCGGCATCCATGACGCACAGCCACCTGTCGCCGCGGCAGCTGGCCGACGCCGGCATCTCCTGGTCGACGGTGCGCCTGTCGATCGGCCTCGAGGACCCGGCCGACCTCATCGCCGATCTGGACCGCGCTCTGGCGTGAGGGTTCAGTACCCTGAACGCATGACCACCCCTTCCTCGACCCTCCGCTGGGGGATCCTCGCCACCGGCGGCATCGCCCACGCGTTCGCCTCCGACCTGCGCACCGCCGGCCTCGACCTGCAGGCCGTCGGCTCCCGCCGCCCCGAGGCCGCCGACCGTTTCGCCCAGCGCTTCGAGATCCCTCGTGCGCACGGCTCGTACGAGCAGCTGGCCGCCGACCCCGACATCGACATCGTCTACATCGCCACCCCGCACCCGATGCACGCCGAAGACGCGCTGCTGTGCCTCGAACACGGCAAGCACGTGCTGGTGGAGAAGCCGTTCGCGGTCACCGCACGGGAGGCGGCCATGGTGCGGGATGCCGCGGCCGGGCGCGGGCTGCTGGCAATGGAGGCCATGTGGACGCGCTACCTGCCGCACATGCGCCGCATCCGCGAGCTGGTCGGCACGGGCGTCCTCGGGCAGGTGCGCACCCTGTTCGCCGACCACACCCAGCGGCTCTCGTCCGAGCCCGCGCACCGCATCAACGCGCTCGAGCTGGGCGGCGGCGCGCTGCTGGACCTCGGGATCTACCCGGTCTCGTTCGCCTGGGACATCCTCGGCGCGCCCACCGCGATCAGCGCACAGGCGAGGCTCGGCTCGACCGGCGCCGACACCGAGGTCGCGACGATCTTCACGCACGCGGGCGGGGCGGTCTCCACGACGATCTCATCGTCGCGAGGCGTCGGCCCCAACACCGCGCACATCGTCGGCACCGAGGCCCGCATCGACATCGACCCGGTGTGGTACAAGGCGACGAGCTTCCGCGTGGTCGCGCCGGGCGACGGCGTCGTCGAGGAGTACACCTCACAGATCGACGGCCGCGGCATGCAGTTCCAGGCGCTGGCCGCGCAGGAGATCGTCGCAGCCGGCGCCCGCGACAGCGACATCCTCCCCATCGACGAGTCAGTGGCGATCCTGGGCACGCTCGACGAGATCCGTGCGCAGATCGGCGTGCGCTACCCCGCCGACGACCCGGCGTGAGCTACTGCGGCGACTGATCCCCCTGCTGCCGGCGACGCAGCTCGGCACGCAGCCGCTCCTCTTCGATCTCGCGCTCGAGATCCGCGAGCTGCTGCTCGGTGCTGCGCGTGTCGTGCGGACGCGCCTGCGGCGGCATGGGAGGGGGCGTCGGCGGCCGCGACCTCCGCGGTGCACGCGGCAGCCGCGGCCCGGACTCCGCGTACTCCCGTCCGATCGCGAACCACAGGATGACCCCCACGAGCGGCAGCAGGATCACCAGCAGCAGCCACAGCGCCTTCGGCATGTGCTTGATCTGCGCGTCGTCGCGCACGATGATGTCGACGACCGCGATCACCGTCGCGGCCAGCACCAGGAGCGGGAAGACGAACGACATGACAACGAGCATAGGGTCACCTGTCACACTGGACACATGACGAACACACAGGACGCACGGGTCGCCGTCTACCTCGACTTCGACAACATCGTGATGTCCTGGTACGACCGCGTGCACGGACGCAACTCGTACTCCAAGGACCGGCAGCGCATCATGGCGGACGAGACCGAGCCCGGCATCGCTGCGCGCCTGGCCGAGGCCCGGGTCGACGTCGGCGCGATCATCGACTACGCGGCATCCTTCGGCACCCTCGTGCTCACCCGCGCCTACGCCGACTGGTCGAACCCGGTCAACGCCGGGTACCGCAGTCAGCTCGTGGCACGCGCCGTCGACCTCGTGCAGCTGTTCCCCGCCGCCGCATACGCGAAGAACGGCGCCGACATCCGCCTGGCCGTGGACACCGTCGAGGACATGTTCCGGCTGCCCGACCTCACCCACGTCGTCATCGTCGCCGGCGACAGCGACTACGTGCCGCTTGCCCAGCGCTGCAAACGGCTCGGCAGATTCGTGGTGGGCGTGGGCGTAGCCGGGTCCACCGCGAAGTCGCTGGCCGCCGCGTGCGACCAGTTCGACAGCTACGACGAGCTTCCCGGCATCACCCACGTGGAGGTGCCCGTCGCGCAGACGGCCAAGGATGCCCCGCCCGCCCGCAGCCGCAAGAAGAAGGAGCCCGCCCCCGATCCCGCCGGCGAGCTGCTCGAGCGTGCGCTCAAGCTCGAGCACGTGCGCACCGACGACGAGTGGATGCACCTGTCGGCGGTGAAGAACCTGCTCAAGCGCATGGATCCGTCCTTCAGCGAGAAGGCACTCGGGCACAAGTCGTTCTCGGACTTCGTCAAGGCGCACTCCGACGTGGCCGAGCTCGACGAGTCGACGAACATCGTGCGGGTCCGGCTGCAGCCGGAACGCTCGTGAGCCTGCCCGCGCTGCGCCGTCTCGCCGACGGCACCGTCAAGCAGGTCGGCCCGCTCACCGGCACCCGGGTGTGGACCGTGCCCGGCCGTGCCCATCGCCCGCTGGCAGCCCCCCGAGACGCGCCGCGCGAGCTCGAGCCGGGCGAGCACACCCGGCTGTGCGCGTTCTGTCAGGACCGCTACCTGGAGACCACCCCCGAGAAGGCGCGGCTGGTGGGCCCGGACTTCACGCGTGTCGACCGGGTGCCCGCGCGTGCGCTGCACGAGAGCGTGGCCGAGTTCCGCCGGTTCGGCAATCTCTTCGAGATCGTCTCGGCCGAGTACTGGCGCACGAACCACGCGTTCACGCTCCCGGACGACGTGGTGGCGTGGGCCGACCAGTACCTGTCCGATCCGGCCGGGCGCGCACACGTCCAACGTCTCGCCGCGATCCGCGCGGCATCCTCGAACGCACCCGTCGAGCTGCGTGCGGCCGCACAGGACCTCGTCGGCGGGTCGCACGACGTCATCGTCGCGCGCCGCCATGTACGCGACGATGCCACCAGCGACGACGACCTCGTCTCCAGCGGGATGCTGACGCCCGACGAGCACGCCGCCTACATGGCGTTCGCGGTGGACTCGATGCGGGAGATCGCGGCGGCGCAGCCGTACGCCGCATACGTCTCCGTGTTCCAGAACTGGCTGCGCCCGGCGGGCGCGTCGTTCGAGCATCTGCACAAGCAGCTCGTCGCGATCGACGAGTACGGCCCGCAGACCGAGCGTGAGCTCGCCCTGCTGCAGATCGACCGGCGCCTGTACCAGCACGCCGTGGCCGACCTGTCCGTGCGGGAGGGGCTCATCGTCGCCGCGACCGACGGTGCGGTCGCCTTCGCCGGCGTCGGTCACCGCTACCCCGCGTTCGAGGTGTACTCGACGGCCCCCGCCAACCACCCCGCCGACCATTCGCCACGCGAGCAGCGCGCCGTCTCCGACCTCGTGCACGCGCTGCACGCGGCGACCGGAGTGCTCGTGCCCACCAACGAGGAGTGGCACTACCGGCCCGCTCCGGCGGCCGCTCCGATGCCGTGGCGCATCGTGCTGAAGTGGCGGGTGTCCAATCCCGCCGGGTTCGAGGGCGGCACGAAGGTGTACGTCAACACGATCGACCCGTGGACGCTGCGCCAGCGGGTCGTGGCAGAGCTGCACCGACTGCGCGCAGAGGACCGCATCGCGGTCGCGGTGCGCATCGGCGACGAGTGCGGGCCGGCGGATGCCCGCCTGCACTATGCCGACTGACGGGCGGCCGACATGCCGACGGACGGGCACACCGATGAGAGCCGATCGATGAGGGCGGGCTGAGCATGGCCACTGTCGGGCTGCGCGGTGACCGGGGGCCGATCCTCCTCTCGCTCATGCTGTCGTCGTTCCTCATCGCGATCGACTCGACGGTGCTGGCCACGGCCGTGCCGACGATCGTGGCCGACCTCGGCGGGTTCTCCCAGTTCCCCTGGCTGTTCTCGATCTATCTGCTCGCGCAGGCGGCCTCCGTGCCGGTGTACGCGAAGCTGTGCGACACCTTCGGCCGCCGACCGATCATGGTCCTCGGCATCCTGCTGTTCCTGGCCGGCTCGATCGCCGCTGCGCTGGCGTGGAGCATGCCCGCGCTCATCGGCTTCCGCGCCGTGCAAGGGCTGGGCGCGGGCGCGATCACCCCGGTGAGCATGACCATCGCCGGTGACATCTACACCCTGCGCGAACGCGCGACCGCGCAGGCGTATCTGGCCAGCGTCTGGGCGATCTCGTCGGTGGCCGGCCCCACGCTCGGCGGTGTCTTCGCACAGTTCCTGTCGTGGCGCGGCATCTTCTGGATCAACGTGCCGCTGTGCCTTCTGGCGCTGTTCATGCTGCTGCGCAGCTACCACGAGAGGTTCGAGCGACATCGGCAGCGCATCGACGTCACCGGTGCGGCCGTGCTGACGGCCGCTCTCGTGCTGCTCGTGCTCGGCGTGCTCGAGGGCGGTCAGGGGTGGGCCTGGGCGAGCTGGCAGAGCATCGGATGCTTCGTGGTGGGTGCGGCGCTGCTGGTGGTCTTCGCCTTCGTCGAGCGCCGAGCGGCCGATCCCGTGCTGGCGCCGTGGGTGCTCACCAGCCGGGTCGTGGTCACCACGTCGATGGCAGCGCTCGGTGTGGGCGCCGTGCTGATCGGGCTCACCTCATTCGTGCCGACGTACCTGGAGTCCACGGCCGGTGCCGCGCCGCTGCTGGCGGGTCTGGCGGTGGCCGCGCTGAGCCTGGGCTGGCCGATCAGCGGCGCGCTGGCGGGTCGGTTCTACCTGCGGATCGGATTCCGCTCGACGGCGATGATCGGCAGCGTCCTGGCCGTGGCGGGTGCCACGCTGCTGGTGGCGTTCGCCGGCACGCCCTCGCTCGTGCTGACCGCCCTCGCCTGCTTCGTCGTCGGGCTCGGGCTGGGTCTGGTGGCCAATCCGTCGCTGATCGCCGCGCAGTCCTCGGTCGACCTGCGCCGGCGGGGCGTCGTGTCGGGCACGAACATGCTCGCGCGGTCGATCGGCAGCTCGGTCGGCGTGGCGGTGTACGGCGCAATCGCGAACGCCGTGATCGCGGCAGGCGGCGGGGCGCAGCATCCCTCGGCTGTGCAGGCAGGCTCGACGGCGGTCTTCCTGGGTGTGGCCATCTCCGCGGTGTTCCTGGTCGCCTGCACGGCGCTCATCCCGCACGTGCCGATCACCGACGAGGATCGCGCCTAGCCGCGCTGGGCGCGCTCGTCAGCGCCCGGCCAGCTCCCCCGCCCGCTCGATGAAGCGCTCGTAGGCCGCGGCATCGTCGGAGGCGACGATCGCACGCAGCACGATCTCGTCGGCCGCCACGCGGAAGCCGGGCAGGCGATCTTCGGCGTCCCCGGGCGTCAGCACGGTGTCGGATGCAGCGATCTGCAGCCGCGCGAAGTTCGCGGCATACTTCGGGAAGCGCGCGTACCGCTCGGCCTCCGCGCGCAGCCGCGGCATCCCGTCGTCGTCCAGCGCCGTGCGCACGTACAGCGCGACGTGCGCGCCGGGTGCGACCTCATGGGCCTCGGCCGACTGCGCGGCCGCGAGCTGCGGCGTCAGCCAGTTCAGCAGCATGCCGTCGGCCGCCTCGACGGCCAGCGCCCGCATCTTCGGACCGAGCGCCCCGACGACGATCTGCGCGCTCGTCCTCTCGCGCAGCGCGTCGACGGCGTTGCGCAAGGGGGCCAGCACAGGCCCCGAGGCCTGGCCCGACCCGATCCCGAGGATGAACCGGTCGACCGGCAGGTCGGCGGCCTTCGCCACGATCTCGTCGGGCGTGTACCGGTCCAGCGGCACGACGCCGGTGCCCAGCACGAGCCGGTCGGTGACCCGCGCCGCCTCGTGCACGGCGGCCAGCGCATCCCCTCCCGGGGTGTCGTTGACCCACAACGCGTACAGGCCGGCAGCCTCGGCCGCCGCTGCGATCCGTGCGATGACAGCGGGATCGAGGCTGCCGGCCACTCCGATGGAGACAGGTGCGTCGCTCATGCTCCCGAGTGTGCCACGCGCCGGGTCCGGTCGTGACCCCGCGCGCGGGATGCCGCTATGCCGGCTGGTGCACCGGCGAGACCGTCACCGACAGCACGTCGTCCGTGGCATCCACCTGCACCGCGCCCCCGTCGACGAGCTCGCCCGACACGAGAAGATCGGCGATGCGGTCGTCGACCTCGCGCTGGATGAGCCGGCGCAGCGGCCGCGCACCGTACTCAGGCTCGTAGCCGTGCTCGGCCAGCCACTGCACGGCGGCCTCGGTGACGGCCACCCGCACGTCGCGCCCGGCCAGCCGGCGCTCGGTCGCGCCCAGCAGGAGACGGACGATCTCGCGCAGCTCGTCGCGGCCGAGCTTGCGGAACAGCACGATCTCGTCGATGCGGTTCAAGAACTCCGGCCGCATGGCCTCACGCAGCTTGCCGAAGACCCGGTCGCGCAGGTCCTTCTCCGAGCCGAACCCGGTGGATCCGCCACCGTCGGCCAGGAAGCCGATGGCGCCGCCGCGCGACGCGAGCAACTCGCTGCCGAGGTTCGAGGTCATCACGATCACGGTGTTGCGGAAGTCGACCGTGCGCCCCTGGCCGTCGGTCAGCCTCCCGTCGTCGAGCACCTGCAGCAGCAGGTTGAACACATCGGGGTGGGCCTTCTCGATCTCGTCGAACAGCACCACGGAGTACGGGTTGCGCCGCACGCGCTCGGTGAGCTGCCCAGCCTCGTCGTAGCCGACGTAGCCCGGAGGAGCACCGATCAGCCGCGCGGCGGTGTGCCGCTCGCCGAACTCGCTCATGTCGAACCGGATCACCGCGCCCTCGTCGTCGAACAGCGACTGCGCGAGCGCCTTGGCCAGCTCCGTCTTGCCGACGCCTGTGGGCCCCAGGAACAGGAACGATCCGATCGGCCGGTGCGCGTCGCCCATGCCGGTGCGGTTGCGTCGCACGGCCTTGGCCACGGCGGTGACCGCGTCATCCTGCGCGATCACGCGAGCGTGCAGCTCGTGCTCGAGCATCGCGAGGCGGTCGCGCTCGCTCTCGGTGAGCCGTGCGACGGGGATGCCGGTGGCCCGGCTGATCACCGCGGCGATCTCGGGCTCGTCCACCACGGCGTCCGCCTTCGCAGCTCCGGCGCTGGAGGCCAGCTCATCGAGCTTGCGCGAGACCTCGGCGATCTCGTCGCGGATGTGCGAGGCCTCCTCGTAGTGCTCCGCGGCGACCGCGGCGTTCTTGTCGGCCTCCAGGTCGGCCAGTCGCTGCATGAGCACCGACACGTCGGCCTGCACGCCCAGGCGCAGCCGCAGCCGTGCCCCGGCCTGGTCGATGAGGTCGATGGCCTTGTCCGGCAGCACTCGCTCGGTGAGGTAGCGGTCCGAGAGTTCGACGGCCGCGCGCAGCGCGTCGTCGGTGTACGTCACACCGTGGTGCGACTCGTAGGCGGCCTTCAGCCCGTGCAGGATGCCGATGGCATCGTCCACGCTCGGCTCGCCCACCTTGACCGGCTGGAAACGGCGCTCCAGCGCCGCATCCTTCTCGATCCGGCGATACTCGTCGAGGGTCGTCGCGCCGACCAGGTGCAGCTCGCCCCGCGCCAGCCGGGGCTTGAGGATGTTGCCGGCGTCCATGCCGCCGTCGCCATTGCCTCCGGCGCCGACGACCGTGTGCAGCTCGTCGATGAAGGCGATGATCTCACCGGAGTGCGCGGCGATCTCGTCCATCGTCTTGGTCAGTCGCTCCTCGAAGTCTCCGCGGTAGCGCGTGCCCGAGACCATCCCGGTCAGATCGAGGGCGATCACCCGCTTGCCGCGCAGCTGCTCCGGCACCTGACCGGCCACGATCGCACGTGCGAGCCCCTCGACCACGGCGGTCTTGCCGACGCCGGCGGCCCCGATCAGCACGGGATTGTTCTTGGTTCGGCGAGACAGGATCTCGATCGTCTGCTCGATCTCGGCGGCACGGCCGATGACCGGGTCCAGTGCGCCGGCCTCGGCCAGCGCGGTCAGGTCGGTGCCGAACTTCTCGAGCATCGGCAGGTCGCCGGTCGCGCTCCCGGCCTCGGCGGGGGCGGCGGTGACCGTCTCGTTCGCGCTCTGCGCGAGCGCCTCGGCCGTCACGCCGGCCTGCGCGAGCACACGCCCCGCCGGAGTGTCCTGCGCGAGCACGAGGGCGAAGAACACGTGCTCCGGGTCGACGTAGGTCGAACCCGACGACCGGGCGACCTGGAACGAGTGGAACAGCGCACGCTGCAGCGGCGGTGTGATCACCGCGCCGTCGGCGTCGCCCGATGGGGCGGATGCCGCTGGCAGGCGCTGCTCGGTCGCGCGCGCGATGGCCTCCGGGTCGGCGCCGATCCGTCGTACCGCGTCGCGCGCGGCGTCGACGTCCATGAGCACGCGCAGCAGGTGCAGGGTGTCGACCTCGCGCTGTCCGCGCTCGAGGGCGTAGTGCGCGGCGTGCTGCAGCAACTCCTGGGTGCGGGCGGTCATGAACCGGCTGAGGTCGATGGAACGCTGCTGACGCGCGCGCTCACCGGCGAGGTAGCGCGCGAGGAAGTCGTCGAACGCGCTCGCGCCGTCCGCGGCGCCCTCGACCGGTGGTGTGCGGTCATCGGACATTCGATACTCCTAAACTTGAGTCCTGGTGCGTCAAGTCTACGAACTTGAGCACACTGTTATCAAGTTCAACGCGGGACGCGGTCAGGTATTCCTTTGGATGCACGGGCGGAGGCGGCGGACGCGGAGGTCGCCGCCGACGCTCGGGCGAGGATGTCGGAACCCCCGCATAGCGTGGGCGTACACGATCTCAGGAGGATCCCATGGACTGGCGCATCGAGCTGATCTTCGTCCCCGTGACCGACGTCGACCGGGCGAAGGAGTTCTACACCCGGGTGGGCTTTCACCCCGACCACGACCAGACGCCGTTCGAGGGGCTGCGTTTCGTGCAGATGACGCCGCCGGGTTCGGCGTGCTCGATCGCCTTCGGAACCAACCTCGGCATCGACCTGGAACCGGGCCGGCAGAACACCATCCAGGTCGTGGTCCCCGACGCCGACGAGGCGCTCGCGCATCTGCGCGACGTGGGCGTGGCGGCCGAGGGCGTCGACGAGCAGGCGTGGGGGCGATTCGTCACGTTCCACGACCCCGACGGCAACCGCTGGACGCTGCAGCAGCTGCCCGCGAGGTAGTCAGCGCTCGCGCACGATCGACGGGTCGGCCTCGTCCCACTTCTGCGCGGTCTGCGCGATCCAGAACACCGCGAACAGGGCGACGAGGCCGGCCTCGCCCGCCAGCACCCACGGCTGGCCGGTGAGGTCGGCGCCGTCCAGCCGCGCGATCTCCACCACGAACAGGTAGACCAGGAACACGACCATCCCCGTGGCCACGAGGGCATACATGCGCTGCCACGGGCGGCGCGCGGTGAGGGCGCTGATCACCGCGACGGCGACCATGAGCCCGAAGAACGCGGCGGTCGCCACCAGATGCCCCGCGGCCAGCAGACTGGCCGGGGCAGCCAGGAGCCATCCGGCAAGACCCACGCCGACCGCCGTCGCGGCGCCCGCACCGATCAGCACGCCGGCCGTCAGGGTGTGCTGCACGCGGGCCACGATCAGCGCGAGGATCGCGCCGGCGACGGCGGTGATCGCCAGCACGATGACGCCGGTCTGCACCCCGGGAAGCTCACCCGGAGGAACGCACACGCCTGCTGCGGCCGCGCACGACGGCAGCAAGCCAGACAGGTCGCCGACGCCTATCGGCGTGGGCACGGCAACATCGCCGACGCCTATCGGCGTGGGCACGGCAACATCACCGACGCCTATCGGCGTGGGCACGATGGCGATCATCGCGGCGAACACGGCCGCCACATCCAGCAGCACCTGTTCCACGCTGTGGCCGGACAAGGCCACCAGACCCAGCGCGATCGCGCAGATCGCACCGACGAAGATGGTCCGCCCCGACGTGTAGAACATCGCGCTGATCGAGGTGACCGGTCCGTCGGTCACGAGCACGACGACAAGGCCGATGGCCAGCACGGCGGCCGCGCAGACGATGGCGATCCGCAGGTACCGGTACGTGCGCTGGGTGGAGGTGCTGGACAGCCGCATATTCACGATCCTGCACCCCGCGGCCGTACTCCGCGGGCGCTAGCCTTGGGGGCGTGTCTGTGCCGTCCACGCTGCGCGACCGCGGCGATGTCGCCGTGGCCGGGCTCACACCGGGCTATTTCGCCCTGGTGATGGCCACCGGCATCGTCTCGATCGGCATGCGCACGAACGACTGGCTGCCGGCATCCGTCGTTCTCCTCGTCATCGCCGGGATCGCCTATCTCGTGCTCGTGCTCCTGAACGTCATCCGCGTGATCCGGCACCGCGCGCGGATGGTCGACGACTTCGCCGACCCCGGGCGTGCCTTCGGGTTCTTCACGTTCGTCGCCGCCACCTGCGTGCTGGGCAGCAGGCTCAGCCAGGAGAGCGGTTTCCACGGCGTCGCCGTCGTGCTGCTGCTCGTCGCAGCGATCGCGTGGATCGTCTTCGGATACACCGTGCCGTGGACCGCGGTGCTCGGTGATCGCAAGGCGCCGCCGATCACGACCGCAAACGGCACCTGGTTCATCTGGGCGGTGGCCAGCCAGTCGATCGCGGTGCTGGCCGCGACCCTCGAAGTCGACCTGGAGGCCTGGCGACCGGCTCTCGCGCTGCTGGCGGTGTTCTCCTGGTCGGTGGGCACATTCCTGTACTGCGCGGTGGGCGTGTTCGTCGGCGTGCGGATGCTCACGACGCCTTTCCGCCCGGAGGATCTCACTCCCCCGTACTGGGTGGCGATGGGCGCGACCGCCATCACCGTGGTCGCCGGCGCACGCATCGTGATGATGGCAGAGGCTCCGATGGTGGATGCCACCCGCGGCCTCATCGCGGGCGCGGCGGTGTTCTTCTGGGCGTTCGGCACCTGGCTGATCCCGCCGCTCGTGATCGCCGGCTGGTGGCGGCACGGGCGACACCGCATCCCGTTCCGCTACGAGGCCACGCTGTGGAGCATCATCTTCCCGCTCGGCATGTATGGCGTCGGCGCGCAGTTCCTCAGCGACGTCGACCATCTGCCCATCGTGCACACGATCGGCTACGTCGAGAGCTGGGTCGCGATGGCGGCGTGGACCGGGACGTTCGTCTGGATGCTGGTGAACCTGTGGCGCACGGTGCTGCGGCCGGTGGCCGTGTCACGACTCAGCTGACCAGGTCTTCGCCGAACGGCTCCTCGTGCAGCCCGCGCAGTGCCTGCGCGAGTGCGGGCGCGCCGGCTGAGAACGCACCGTCCAGGCGGGCCAGGCGCACATCGGCCTCGGCCAGGGCCGCCGCTCCCTTCTCGGTCACCCGCAGATCCGAAGCGGCGCCCGCATGGGCCGTGGCATCCGCCGCAAGACCGTCGTCGACGAGGGCACGCACGGCCGTGTGCGCGGTCTGCACGGTGATCTGCGAGCGCCGCGCGAGCTCCGAGAACGAGATGCCCGGCGTCGCCTGGATGTGCGCGAGCAGCCCATACTTGCGCGTGGTCAGTCCGAGGCCCCTCAGCTGCTTGTTCAGCTGGCCGTCCCAGATGCTGCCGAGCGTCAGCAGCGAGAGGACGGGGCTGAAGGACCGACGCTGGGGCATGGCATCCATCGTAGTCTTCGCTCGATCCGCATCTGAGAGGATCGGATCATGAGCGAGGATGCCCGGTCCGAAGACGCCGTGGCCGGCGTGTTCTGCGTCGACGACTTGCTGCCCGATGACGCCCGGCACTGGCAGCGCACGGCTCGGCGGCTGGCGCGCGAGGTGTTGGCGCCCACGATCGAGGACGACTTCGACGCGCAGCGCTTGCGCGCCGAGCACATTCCGGCGCTCGGCGAGGCGGGGCTTCTCGGCATGCACCTGCACGGCTACGGATGCGCGGGCGCGAGCGCCACGGCCTACGGCGCCGCGTGCCTGGAGATCGAGTCCGTCGACAGCGGCTGGCGCACGTTCGTGTCGGTGCAGGGATCGCTGACGATGACGGCCATCGCGCAGTACGGGTCCGAGCAGCACAAGCAGCGCTGGCTGCCCGAGCTGGCGGCCGGCCGCGCAGTCGGATGCTTCGCATTGACCGAGCCCGCGGGCGGCAGCGACCCGGCGGCCATGACCACGTTCGCCCGCCGAGAGGGCACGGACTGGGTGCTGCGCGGTCGCAAGCGCTGGATTGGCCTGGCCTCCCTCGCCCGGATCGCGGTGGTCTGGGCGCGCACCGACGACGGCGTGCGCGGATTTCTCGTGCCCACCGATGCGCGCGGGTTCACGGCACGACCGATTCCAGGAAAACGTGCGATGCGCACGTCGATCCAATGCGACATCGACCTCGACGATGTACATCTGCCCTCCGACGCGGTACTCCCCGACGCGCACGGCCTGCGGGCACCGTTCACCGCCTGGACGAGGCCCGATACGGCATCGCCTGGGGTGCGATGGGCGCGGCCCGTGCCTGCTTGGAGGTCGCCGTCGCTCGCGCACGCACCCGACACGTCTTCGGTGCGCCGATCGGTGCGCGCCAGCTCGTCCAGGCGCAGCTTGCCGACATGCTCGTCGAGTACGAGAAGGGCGCGCTGCTGGCGCTGCACCTGGGCAGGATGAAGGATGCCGGCACGCTCGTGCCGGCCCAGCTGAGCGTGGCCAAGCTCAACAACGTGCGCGAGGCCCTGCGGATCGCGGGCCAGGCTCGCAGCATCCTCGCCGGCGATGGCATCACCGCCGAGTTCCCCGTCATGAGACATCTGGCCAACCTCGAGGCCGTGCGCACGTACGAAGGCACCGACGAGATCCGCGCGCTGATCCTCGGGCGGGAGCTGACCGGCGTCAGCGCGTTCGCATAGGGCCGGCGAGTCCGCGAGCCAGCTCGCCACGTTTCCGTCAGGTCGGCAACAGCTGCATCGCAAGAAGAAGCACGCAGATCCCGAAGGCGGCGGTCAGAAGCGCGCTGACGCGCGCGCAAGAGTCCGACCCCAGCCACCGTATGCGGCGCTCGAGCGAAGGATCGGCCAACGCGGGCATCCGCCCCGTCCGGTCCACGTCGGCGAGCCAGGTCCGCGCAGTCGGCGAAAGGCTGTCGCGAGCTTTCGCCGGAAGACCCCTCAGCAACGCCTTCGTGCGTCGGTCCTCGCCTGCGGAACACACTGCCCAGGCCGCGGGGACCGAGACCGCCATCCACGCCGCCCCCAGGATGGGAACCGCGAACAGAGCCAGGACCCGAAGGAGATACGCGAACGGGTCTGCGTCGGCATCGGCGCTGGCAAGGCGACCGAGATCCATGGCCATGAGGCTGGCAAGCCACGCCCCGAGTGTGAAGGCCGCGGCCGCCCATGCGACACCGACACCGTGCCGAACCCGCGTCGCGAGCACCGACGCACGCGTCCGCGCGACCTCCAGCCGCCCCGCGACCAGTAGCGTGAGCACGGTGCCGGGAAGCGTCATCAGGATGAGCGCTGTCAGGCCGATGATGCTCACCACGTCAGCAGGTGCGCCCAGCATCCAGGGCAGCGTCATCGCCGCCACGACGAACATCGCAAATGCCGCGAACCAGATCCGCGCCCGGCGCCGCCCTTTTCGCTCGTCGTGCGCCGCGGCCTGCCTGCGGCTGACCGCGGCGCCCCGCAGGGATCCCATGATGTAGTTCGGCATGCGGCGTCGTCGTCCTCCGCTCCGAGCCTAGCGACGGGGTACGACAGCTCAGTCCTCGGCGATACGGACATGGTCGGGCCGGAAGCCGTGGTCGATGCCCCAGAGGATGGCGGCCGGACGGCTCGTGAGCCCCAGACGCCGGTAACACGTGCGGATGTGGGTCTTCACCGAGTTCGTCGACAAGTGCATGGCCCGGGCGATGGCGTCGTTGCTCAGCCCCTGTGTGATAAGGGCGAGCACCTCACTCTCCCGCTGGGTCAGTCCCCGGTCGCGGCCAGGCCAGTTGCCCTCGACGGCCGTACGCAGCCTTCGCGGCGGCGACGCATCCGGCCGCCTGCCCTCATGGACGGCGACCAGCGCGTCGACCAGTTGTGAGGCGGGCAGCGCCTTGGACAGGTAGGCGTCCGCGCCGCTGTCGAGCATCGACGCGACGACGACGGGATCCGTGTTCCACGAATACACCGCCACGCGCCGCACGCGCGGATTGGCCACCAGTTCTCGCACTCCGTCACCGCCGTCGGCGCGGGCGAAGGTGTCGTAGAGCGCGATGTCCACGGGTGCGCTCACACTCGTGCGTGCGTCGAGCTCGACGACGCAGATGGTGCTTTCATAAACATGGAGCATGCGCGCGAGTCCTTGCACGACGATCTCGTAGTCGTTGACCAGTGCCACGCCGATGCGAGTCATACGCTCACGCTACGCTTCGCCTGGTTCACCCGTAGGGGTGAAATTTCGACCTTTTCCATCACGGGGTCGTCTCCCGGTGTCATCCTGAGGACAGCGAACGTGCCGTCTCCGGCGCTTCGCGACGAGAGGCGGATCTTCATGACCGAGCCACAGCCGTCCATGGCGGAGATCGAGAGAGCGAGCATCCGCGACCTGCTGATCGAGCTCGACAGGGTGGAGAAGGCGAGGCAGGATGACGACTGCCTACGACTGCGCTCGCGAGAACGAATGCTCACGGCCGAGCTGCGACGACGCCGGCAGCATCTCGCATCTGCGCCCACGCCGACGGCAGAACAGTCCGCGGCGCCTGTGGACCGTGCCACGGTTGCACCGGACCAGGCCAGCGTCGCGGAGCGCCGATGGGGTATCTGAGCTACGACAACCGGATCAAAGTCGAGATCGAAGACCGCGCACTCGCCCACCTGCAGATCGTCATCGCTGACAAGCTCCGCCGTGGCGAGCCGTTCGCCTTCACCTGGCGCGACGACGCCGCAACCGGCCACGGACGCACGGCGATCTGGATCAATCCGCGGTCTTCGCTCGTGTTCAAGTACTTCGGCAGCCGACCACCCGGCATCAACCGGGCGTGGCTCGAAGCCCTCGCCCTGGCAGCAAACGCCGTCGGCGGGCTGCGACTGGTGCGGGAGCCGGAGGGCTCGGAGGAGGTCGAGCCGACCGCCTGAGCGACCGGCCCGACCTCACGCAGACAAAGCGGCCAGGTCAGAAGTCCCAGTCGTCGTCCTCGGTGGCCTCGGCCTTGCCCATCACGTATGACGAACCCGATCCGCTGAAGAAGTCGTGGTTCTCGTCGGCGTTCGGTGACAGCGCCGACAGGATCGCCGGGTTCACATCGGTGACGGTGGCCGGGAACATGGCCTC
>ERZ778017.1869-NODE-1869-length-18902-cov-16.862790_pt1 | contig 18902 bp, 21 predicted proteins | sample MGYA00375747_ERZ778017 | MGnify/ENA primary metagenome ERZ778017 (study PRJEB29350, sample SAMN05509838) | bioreactor metagenome | biome: bioreactor; material: wastewater | place: South Africa: University of Cape Town | collected 2014-03-17 ...
TCGGCACGGTCGATTCGACGATTGCCAATCCGGTCGCGACCGCAGCGCTGTTCCTTATCGGCGTAAATGCGCTGCTGGGCGTTATCACCTATCGTCTTCTAGCGTCGGGCTGGAAGCTCAAGGCCTGAGGAGTCCGCACCGACCGGCGAGGGCCGGTCAGGTCAGTGGCGGTGGATCGAGCGGACGCGGTAGCGGCCGTGGTCTAGCCCGTCGAACATCACCTCGACCTGCGGGTGATCGACCGGACCTTCGTCGCCGTCGGCGACCAGATTCTGCTGGCTGACATAAGCGATATAGGCGCTGTCCTCGCCTTCGGCGAGCAGGTGGTAATAGGGCTGTTCCTTGGCGGGGCGGATCGCTTCGGGGATCGCCTGATACCATTCCTCGCTGTTCGCGAAGACCGGATCGACGTCGAACACGACGCCGCGAAAATCGAACATCCGGTGCCGCACGATATCGCCCGGCGCAAAGCGCGCGCGTTCGATCAGCGGCGCGGATATCGCGGCGGCGGGCGTATCGGGCAGGGAAGTATTCTTGATCGTCATGTTGTTAACTTATGACGATCCGCGGGGGATTCAAGTCCATTCCCCAGTCCGGCGACGGGCCGCGCCACGGGTCGAAACATGGGGAAAAATGGAGGAGAGTGAGGGAATATAACTCATAATCCACCGTAGTCCGCCAACGTCCAGCTAACCCGCATCTTGTAAAGCATTTGCGCCACCCTATACTCCGCCATAGTCCTTCATGGTCGCTCGGCATCCGAGTGAAAGTGTGGGAACGAGTGGGGTAACGATATGCCGAAATTGACCGCCAAGTCTGTCGCGAACGCAAAAGCCGGTCGCCATGCTGATGGGGGCGGCCTTTACCTGTTGGTGAAGCCGGACACCAAGGCGGGGCGCCCAGGCGCTCGTTCTTGGGTGCTGCGCGTTCAGGTGGACGGGAAGCGGCGGGATATCGGATTGGGCGCTGTAGAGATGGCCCCGCTCGCCCTGCGCTCTGAGATTGGCGACGATATACTCCTAGAGGAAAAGGCTAGGCTTACACTTGCCGAGGCCCGCGAACTCGCCACCCGGCTGCGCAACGCCGCAAAGGCCGGGCGCGATCCTGCTGCCGAGCGCAGGAAGGACCGCAAGCCACCCCCGACGTTCAAGGAAGCCGCAGTTGCCACCCACGCTGCGCAATCGCACGGCTGGGCGAAGCGCACGGCTGACGCCTTCCTGAACAGTCTAGAGACACATGCTTATCCGGTCCTTGGCGCCCGCCGCGTCGATACGATAGAAGCCGCGGACATAGCCACCGCGCTTGCTCCGATCTGGACGACTAAGCCGGACATGGCGAAAAAGACCCGCCAGCGCATCGCCGCTGTTCTCGACTTTTCCCATGCAAAGAAGTGGCGAGCCACTGAGGCTCCGCGCGCCTCCGTTCGTGCGCTCACTGGCAAGACCAAAAAGGGCGGCAACTTTTCGGCCATGCCCTATGCTGACGTGCCTGCATTTTTCCAGAGGCTGAACGCGGAAACCGAAACGGTGGGGCGTCTCGCGCTCCTGTTCCTCATTGCGACTGGCGCGCGATCGATTGAAGTCCGCGAGGCCCGCTGGGGGCATATTGATTTAGAACGGGCTGATTGGAACAGGCCCGCCGATCTCATGCGCAAGACTGGCGAGGCGCATACTGTGACGCTGAATGCGGCTGCGTTGGAAGTTCTCGAACGCGCAGCGGCTTTATCTGGATCGACCAAGCCGGACTCCTTGATCTTCCCTAACACCAAGGGAACGGAGTTGTCAGACATGACAATCAGCAAGGTGATGCGGGATGCGAAGCTGGCGTATGTCCCGCACGGCTTCCGATCCTCGCTGCGCGATTGGGCTGCTGAGCGTCACCCGGAAATACCTGACGCGGTTGCCGAGGCCGCGCTTGCCCACGTCGTTCCCGATGCTGTCGTGCGCGCATACAAGAGAACGCAATTTCTGATGATGCGCCGGACGCTGTTGGACCACTGGTCTAACTTCCTGTCGGGCGAAAAAACGAACGTCGTTCAGCTTGCCGAGAGGCGGGCATGAGCAGGCGAGGCGGCTAGGGTAGCTCCCGAAAGGCTGGCTTCCGCCCAGCTTGCCGCCTCGTTTCATATGCGGATGCCCTACGGAGGGGCTGAGATGGAAAGAATAATAACTCCTAAGCGGTTGTTTGGCACCGACGAACCTGATTTTAAAGCGCTATTCCCGGATGCCACCATCCCCCTAGCCGGTTACGTGACCGGGCTTTCGGCGATGGCCTTTATTGCATCGCGGTCAGACTGGTTTGCGGGCGCTACCATGGCATACGAGGAGCTTGAACCGGCCACGCGGGGCGGTGTGTATGCCTATGCTGCATGGCATGTAACAAAAGCAAATTTGTCCCATTTCTTCCCGCAAGCAAAGGAGTTTGAAATCGCGGAAAAGGAACTGAGGAATTACATTGAGTCAGGGGAAGTGAGTGCGATTGCCAAGCCATATGGCGGTGAGCGTTCGCAGCCGTTGGAAGCGTATGCCGCCGCCGACTGGTCGCTAATCTTTGAAGACAGGGTGGGCCTTGTATTAATCCCCGGCTATTGGGATTTGAAAGTTGATGTTGCCAAGCTGCGGCGAGCAGTCCCGGCGCCTCCGCCTGAGTTCGTAGCGCCTCGCGGCGGCAAATTTATCAAGATGGCCGATAAGCTACGCCCGATCTTTGAACGGAACTATGAGCGGTGGGCGCCGATATCCACCGATCCGGAGCGGGCGCGCTATATAAAGGCGGTGCTCCATAGCAGTCCGCATTGGCGAGCGCCTCCACCTGACGTTAAAACGATCCGTTCGCACTGGGATCATTTCATCAAGACGCGGAAATAGAAACCAGATTCCCAACCACATTCCTGGGAACTGGTTTTCTCTAAGTCATTGAACTAAAACAATCCGTCAGGGAAATTCTAGGGAAATTGCCGCCCTAGTTTTGTCCCCGCACGTCCCCGCGTCGCATTCCTTGGACGTCCGCCGAAGTGGCGTGGCAACCGTAGGAGTGCATAGCGATGACCACCAAACCGATTGCCGTTCCCGCCCTTGACGGCTTCCGAATGATCGGAGTCAGCAAGAGCAAGGGATATGAGCTAATCGCCGCGCGCGAAATCGAAACTTTCAAAATCGGCCGCGCGACCCGGATTCCGGTTTCCAGCCTTGAAGCATTTGTTGCGCGCCAGATGGCGGCGACCCCGAAGGCTGCTTAACCAATGCGCGGGGTATCGAACGGCCATCCCCACCGCGACGGGGAGCAGCGCAAGCGGGTTCCGGTTATGCCGAAACTATCGACGCTGCGCGAAATGGACGCCGCAGAGGCGCGCCGCCTGCAATTGTGGGGCGAATCTGTGATTGCAGAGATTGTTCAGTTTCAGCACCGCCAACGCCGCCGCCAAGAGGGTCGGCAGGGGGTGCGCGCATGACGGACGCCCTCGAACGGAAGCGGGCCGCGATCCTCGCCCGCCGTGAAGCAACCACCTTTCCCGGTGAAGTCAAAGCCTGCGACGAGGCATTGGCAAGGCTGGAAGCGTCCAGTCCAACGCGCGCGGCGGTTACTGTTCGCGCGCTTGCTGAGCATCAGCGCCGGGCGTGGCTTTGCCTTGTCGATGGCGCGGGCCGTCTGACGAAAAAGGAATCGTCCTTCCTTCACAACATGCGCGAGCGGCGATTTGCCAGCCCCTCTCAATTGCGCTGGCTCGATGATCTGGCTCTGCGGATTCAGTGGGAGAAAACCCTATGAACCTGCGCGCTGAAATGGAACAGGCGGTGTTTGATGTGGGGCAGCGTCATATTGATGCGCTGTTGTCGCATGGCGTTCCTGCCGTCGAACTGGCCGAGCTGGGTGCGAAACAAGCGCCGTTCGGTGTCGCGCTGATCGCAGTCGGTGACGATGGGCTGTGGTGGCCCGATGACAACGGCGTTCCCCGCCTGATTGTCCCTTGTTACGAACAAGGGGAAGTTGTCGATCTGATCGCGCTGCGCCCGCAAGACCCTTCCGTATGGTGGCACCGGACGGGACAAGCCGCGATCCTCGGTGCTGATACCCTCGCAACGTGTGTGAAGGATCGGGCGCTTGATGTCGTCTCAACCCCTCTCGATTGGCTGGCGAGCGGCGGCAAGGCCGTGTGCGTCCTGAATTGGGGCGCGGCATGGCACGACTTGGCCCCGCTTCGGGATTGGCCGGAATTGCGCGTCGATAGCCCCATGCTCGCCCATGCGGTGCGGCAGGCCCTTACGCGCCCTTTCAACCTCCCCGCCATTACCCTGAATTTGAAGGATGCCTATCGCGATGCTGCGTGATTTAGCTTCTGTCGCCGCCGATCAAAGCGCCGCGGCTATTCGTCCTGGCCTTGGCAAAAGCCCGTCATCGAGCGCCATGCCTCCGCAACCCTTGCGCCGTCCGGTTGGCGAGTGCGAGCCTTACCCCGTGGACGCCTTAGGCCCGGTCGTTGGACCGGCCGCAGCGGGCGTTGCCGATCTTGTGCAACTGCCCGTCGCCATAGCGGCTCAATCAGCCTTGGCGGTTAGCTCGCTCGCCGTGCAAGGGCATGTTGATATTCAGATGCCCTATGGTCATGCGAACTCGCCTGCATCGCTGTTCCTGCTGTCCGTGGCTCGATCTGGCGACCGCAAGAGCGCAGCCGACAACATGCTTTCGCAGGCTATCCGTATCCGCGAAAGCGAACTGTCAGATGAATATGATATTGCGAAGGCGGATTACGACGATCAGCTTGCGGCCTACGATCTGGCTAAGAACGCGGCGAAGTCTGGCGGGAAAAAGAGCCGAGAGGATTACCTAGGCGCGCTCAAGTCCGTGGGCGCCCCGCCCGCTAAGCCGCTATCTCCTGTCCTGACCGCGACCGATCCCACGGTTGAGGGCCTGCACAAATACCTTGAAATCGGACAGCCCACGTTCGGCCTGTTCGCTGACGAGGGCGGGCAATTCGTCGGCGGCGTGGGCATGAGTAAGGAAAACGTGCTGCGGACGGCTGCGGGCTTCTCCTGTCTGTGGGATGCCTCGCCAATCAAGCGTATGCGGGCCGGTGATGGGGTTCGTATGCTCCACGGTCGCCGCGTGTCGCTTCACCTGATGATGCAGGAAGGAAATGCGGCTAAGTGGTTATCTGATCCAGTCCTGCGCGATCAGGGATTGTTCGGGCGCCTGCTGCTGGCTGCGCCCCCGACGATGGCGGGGCAGCGCCTGCACCGTGCGCCTGATCCTGCAAGCCGTGGCGCCGTGGACCGCTTCACCGCCTGCGCGCTCGAATCCCTGCGCCAGCCGTTACCGATCGCTGACCCGGCAAAGGGCGCTCTAGAGCCGCGAGCCATCCCCTTCGACGTTCGCGCTCAAGCCATGCTGTTGGCCTTTGGCGATGCCGTGGAGCGGGAGCTAGGGCCTAACGGGAAGCTCGAACCTATCTCGTCGCTCGCTGGCAAGGCCATAACCCACGCTTGCCGCCTCGCTGCCGTCCTAGCGGCTATCGAGAACCCCGGCCTAGGCGTGATCGACGCGCAGGCCGCCGAGCGGGGCGTTACGTTGATGCAATGGTATCTGAGCGAGGCGCTGCGCTTCAATGATGCTGGTTGCGTATCGGTCGAAGTGTCCCGCGCAGAGGCGGTGCTTGATTGGCTGCGGGATAGCTGGCCGAGCAAGACCACGACGCGCCCGAACCTGTTTTCGATCCCTGACATTTACCAGCATGGCCCGGCTTGCGTTCGTGACAAGGCGACCGCGACGGCTGCGGTTGATGTTCTCCGCGATCATGGGTGGGTGCTGGCGCTTGAGGAGCCGCACACGGTCAACGGTTGCAAGCGCCGCGAGGCGTTCGTTCTGCGGGAGGCCTGACAATGAGCTTTCTAGATTTCGATGCGCGGGAATATCTCGAATCTGGCAGTCCGACCCCTGCTAAAGTTGCTAATCCTGCTAAAGTTGGAGAAGCGACGGAGCAGCGGGGGCAAGGTTTAGCAACTTTAGCAGCTTTAGCAGGGCTTCCCCCTGAAATTTCGGAGGGGCTGGCCCGTCTGCGCACGATGCGCGCGCCTCGGTGGACGAAAGCGGAGCGATGGCGCGTGTTCGTTGGCGATGCCGGGTGGCTCGCTGACGCCGGGATAGCAGCCGACGCGCTCAATCGCGGCTGGTCGCCTCTCGATCTGTGGGGCGTGAGCGTTGATGATAGCTGGCAATCGCTCGCGGCGTGGATCGACGGGCGCCGGGACGAACACGGGCGCGCCTGCGTCCTACTGACAGAGATACGGGGCGACAGACAGCTACCCTATGCGGTCCACGCCAGCCAAGGGCGGCATAGCTGGCACTATCCCGCGCCCGCTCCAGCAAGTGCGGTGCTGCCGTGGACGATCTGACTACGGACCTCCCGCCTATCGATGATGGCGAACTGATCGATCCTGATTTCGACGATGACGGATGGTCGCCCGACTGGTTGCCGGATTGGCGCCGCGACAATGGGATGGATGATTGGCTACAATGACGGATGACAGCACAGACAGACTAGGGACGCTGGCCGATATCCCGCTCGATCAATTGGACCTTGCGGCACCAGTCAAGCGCAACGCCCGAACGCGCCCCGATCCGCCAGCCGAATTGCTGGAATGGGCGGAAGGCGCGGAACGCAGACTGTTCGCGCGGCCCTATCCCCCTAACGTAACCCTCGAACCATTAGGGCATGACCGCGAGGAACTGACCGCACCACATAGCGATCCTGATCTATGGACGCTCCAGCTTGCCGACGCGTTCGGCACCCGCTCGCGGGCCGTGCTGACCCTGTTCCTGCACCAGCTCCAAGAAATGTGCGGCAAGGGCGTATGGGATGCCGATGCGAAACAATGGCGCATGAGCGAAACCGAACTGTCGGCAATGCTCGCGCTCGTCAACGCGCACCGGCCCAAGAATGAACGCGAGGCGATGCACGTTGCCCAGCTTGTCGGCTTGCACATCCTTTCCATGAAAGTGACCGCCAGGGCGATCCGATATCCGCACGATACCCGCACCGTTAGCAACGTCGCCAAGCTCGCGGTCGCGACTGCCGACCTCAACCGATCTCTTGACGATATCGCCGGCCGAAAGCGCACGACGCGCCAAACCATCAAAGTGACGAAGGAAACCCATTATCATGCACACCGACATGACCACCAATCCGCAGGGGGAGAGGCAGGAAACGAACGTCAACCCCATGACCCGAACCGGCCTGCCGTTATTGACCAACGCGCCCCTTTGCGGTGCGAAAACAAGGGCGGGAACCCCCTGCCGCTGCCCGGCAATGAAAGGACGTAACCGCTGCCTTCGCCACGGTGGGAAGTCACCGGGCGCGCCTAAGGGCGAGCGCAACGGAAGCTATAAGCACGGATGCCGAACGAATGAGGCTGTCGAACTGCGCAGCCAAGTCGCCCACGCCCTCAAGATTATCAGGAGCGAAGCCCATGCAAACTAAGCCTGCCAGCCCCTATGAGATGGCGAAGGATTGCCGGGCGATGATTCCGCAGCTTGATGCCGAGATTGCCGCAGCGACCACTAAACGCGAAGCCAAGGCGCTCCGCAGGCGCCGCAAGCTATGCCGTGACCTTGCCCGATGGTGCGAAACGCGGGCGGGCTATGCCGAAGGGGTGAAACAATGAACGCAGCCGATCTGCGCGCTGCCTGTCGCAAGGCGGTCGAGGATATTGCCAGCGACCCCGATGCTATGGCTGCGCTTCCTGATAGCGTCCGCGCTGCCGTGTCGGAGCGGGCAGAGCCTCAACCGTGGACAATTGAGCGATTGCGGGGGATGACGAGGCAGGAGTTTATGGCCTGCGTGAAGCGCGGCGATCTGCCCCCGGCTGAGATAGCGGTTCAGCTTTTCGAGGAGCGATTACGGGGCAAGGTGCTGAGATAAATTTGGGCTGTTGGAATTTGGTGCGCGTGGCGCGCCTCCGCCCGCCTTCCGGTTAGGGCGCATCCCTGATGCCGAGGCGATCAGGGAGTTGCCTCGCGACACGCCACGGCGCGGAAAGGTCCGTATCCGGTTCTAGTTGCCATAGCCCTAACGCGGTGGTTCGTGCATCTTGCCGCCGAATGACGGGCGAACGTTTCGCACATGGGGGCGGGCAATAAGGAGGGGCGATGTCGAGCGAAGCTAGACCGTGGAGCGGCTGGCGCAGGTTGTGGGCCGTGCTGTCCGTGCTCCTGGGCGCGCCAATCTTATTTGCCGCCTACCTCCCCTTTTCGGAGTATAAGTATTTAGAGGACGTGCCAATCTATGAGATCCGATATCAGGCTGAAGATGCGATCCGGAACGACATGAAATGCTATAGAGGGCGCGGACAATGGACCTCGTATGTAGACTACCCCGTCAGAACCGTGACCAAGGTCGTTGCAGTGCGGCCTCCATATATTGGGCAGGACAGCAAAAGCTACGCTGCGGAAAGCCCTCCAAAGGAGCTGTGGGGTAAAGCTGTCGAGCAGACACTATACAATGTTTCGGTGACATGCACCGGCATAACGCCGCAATGGTGGTGGTGGATGGCCGCGCTGCCAGCGCTCTTTATGGCGCTCGTCGGGTATGTCGTCAGATGGATTTACCGCGGTTTCCGTCCAAAACCATAAGCGGCGTTCACCTATTGGCGCTGGCGGGCGGGCCTTATTCCGACACCCGCCCTAAGGGGCAACGTTCCTACTCGTCACCCCCGACCAGCACGGGCAGGATAACAAAAAGGGCGCCGGATCGAAACCCGACGCCCCCATATTGGACCTATCTCGCATCACATCGCTAGGCGATGCTCCAGCGGCACAAGGCTGGCCGGGTCTGCGATCCTGTCGCCAAGCATATGCTTAGCCCCGTAATAGGCTGGTTCATTGAGTGAGCGCGGGGCAAATTTGCTTTCCCATTGATCGACCGCCCGCGAAGCGTATCGGCTGGCTTCCTTGCCTACGTCGTTGGCCGATAGATGCCCCTCCAGAACTGCGAGATAGATATCGCTGATCGCGTCGTCTCTCGTTGCCTCCGACAGCCAGCGCGGCACCGCTGCGGCGATGCGGGTGTATAGCTGGTCGGCATGGGGCCGGAACGTGCAGGCTTGTCCGCGCTCGGCCTGCAACTGGCGCCGCTTCGCCCGCTGGTCGGGAGTGAGCCAGCGCAAATAACCCTTGGCGCCTTCGCTGGTTATGTCCCACCGCTGACCGATCGCCGCGAACGTGTCGCCTGCCATGATTGCTGCGACGATGGCCGCGCGCTTTTCCCGCTGCTCCGGTGTGTCCCACCGTCCAGCGGGATTCGTGGCGGTGCGGGAGCAGAAACGGGGATGAAAACGCTCGCGCCCGCAAGTGCATTGCCCCAGCGTCCCGGCCGCCCGCATGGCCTCGATGAAGGGCGTTGCGTTTAGTCGCACCGCTTCCTTGCCGAGATTCATTGCCTCCGCGATCTGGCGCAGGCTGTTCGCTGTCTTGGCGCGCTCGCCAATCTCCGCGACCTGTTCGGCGGTGAGCCTGACAGGCTTGGTGATGTTGCGGGGCATGGGGCGGGATGGCTCCCCTTGCTCACGCAGGATTCCCACGACGGGGGCAAGCCAACGGTTCACGGTTCCAAATGACAGGCCGACATTGCGGGCAATCTGCTGCTGGCTTTGTCCCGTCCGAAGGGCCGCGACCATTTCGGCAAACAGGCGGGGCGTCACTTGGACGGCGGGGGCCGGACCTCGCGCCCGCATTAGCTTGCCCTCCATGCTGTAGGCTCGGCACCGTTGGCACCGGGCAAGATGATGGTTCCCGCGTCCTCGCCGTCATAGATGGCGTTTGCAGCATCCTCGACGATCTGCGCCGCCAGCCGCTCCAAGATATTCCGTGGCAGGCTGGGAATGACCGACAGGGCGATATCGGCGGGGAGCCCCGAAGCCCCCCGCCACAGACGAACCCCGGCGCTCACCGCAGCACCGCCATTGCAAGGTCAACCATCTGGATGGTGAACCATGAGACAGCGAGCGCGGCGACGATGGCAGGGACCGGCGAGGCCCCAACCTTGACGCGCGGGGCGCTCACTGCCCGATCCTTTCAAGGGCATCCATTACAGCGAGGCTCAGGCCCGTGCCGCCCTTGGCAAGCTGCATCATCCCCCTGATTGCCGGTTGTCCGTGGACAGCAAAAGCGGTCAGCTTCTCGAACGCCTCGGCGGGCATGGCGTGGAGCATGGCGACCATTAGCCAGCGTTCAGGCGTCATGGGATAGATTGCGCGGGCGATTGCCTCGGCTTCACGGCGCAAGGGCGGGCAATAGTCGAAGCGCACGGGCTGGGCCTCGCGCATTGCCCGCTTCGCCTCTCGCGACCATTTGTTGCACGGCTGCTTGACCTGACGGCGCGCAGCGGTGGGCAGCTTCACGACGGCGGCGCTCATGCTGCACCGCCCGCGAGGCGCTGAGCGTCGATCTTGCAAAGCTCGAAATGCTCGTCGTTCACCGGATCGGCGATTTCCATCTTGATGACGAGCGCGGCAAAGGTAGGCGCTGGCACGGCCATGAATTTGTCGCGCGCTGCCTGATACATCGGCAGGCGTTCTGTGAATGCCTTGTGAGCGACCAACCGTTCCTCCAGCGTCGGCATGGCCTCGGCCTCGTCGTAGTCTTGGGGCCAACGCTGGCGGGTCGGCTCATATTCGGCAAGCGCAGCGTCCCATGCCGCTGTGTCGGCCTGTTGCGACTGCATCGCGCGGAGCGAGCGGATTGCCGAAATGATAAGGCGCACGTTCCAATCGAACGCGGTTTCGTGGTCGAGGAAGTGGGCAAGATCGCAGCGGTTTGCCGCCGCGTCGTCCGTTGCTTCGGTGACGGTGTGCGCCAGCGCAAGCCAAAGCTGGCGCTCTACACCTTCGGGCGTCTGCGCAATCGCGCGCTGGATCGAGATTTCCGCACGATCCATTGCATCGGTCTGCGCCATTTGGGCGGGGGTCTGTGCGCATCCCTTGCCAGCCTGTTCCAGCAGCGCGCAAAGGGCTGCGTTCGCCTCGACATACTGGCTCCATGCGGTGAGGATTGCCGCGTCTTTCGCGGGCGCAATTGTGGTGGTAACGGTTTCCATAGTCTTGCCTCCTTTTCAGGCTTGATTAGCGCCGGGGTTCGGATTGCCGTCCGTTCCTCGGCGCGCCTTGGTTTCTGTCCTTGGCGATAACATTGTTATCATGGCTAAGGGGCTTGTTCAATCCCCCAAATGAGACTATTGTTATCACCATGACCCCTGCACAATCTCGAATGGCGCGCGCTGCGCTAAAATGGTCGCTATCTGATCTGGCTGCTAACGCTGGCATTGGGCGCGCAACCGCTGCCCGCTTTGAGCTGGGCGAAGGCGAAACCTCCGCCGAAACCATTGGTAAGCTGCAAAAGGCGCTCGCTGACGCTGGGGCGGACTTCACTAAGCGCGCCGGTCGTGTTGGGGTGACTGTCCCAGAATGACTCTGACGGCCAGCGCTCCTGGCCGATCCTTGACGCGTTGGAACGGATAAGCGACAAAACGCCCCCTAGCAGGGGTGATAGATGCTCGACGTTCTCGCAAGCGATGCCGTCCAAGCCGGTCGCGATCTGGCGGTCGCTGGCCTTGTCTATCTCGCCTACAAGATTGCCCGCGATGCCGCGCAAGGGTCGGGCCGTGTCCCCGCATTGCTCAAGGGCGCCGGGGTGGTGATCGTGCTGGGAGCGATTGCTGCGCTCATGGTCGGCAATGGATCGTGCGGCGATAGCGAACCCATGTTCGGCTATTGCAGCCAGTCAGAAGGCGGGTTTGCTCCGTCAATCGCGCAGCGCGCGGCAACCTTTCTATACTGGCTGATCCTGTTCGGCGTCCCCGTTGTCATGGGCGCGATGGCAGCCCGCGTTGATCCCCTGAACCCTTGGGGCAAGCCGAAACCGAAAGCCCCCTAGCTCGCCCACATCGGGGCAAAGTCTGGCGAAACTTTGCGGGTATCGGTGATATCGGTTTAGCCGATCACTGGCCCCGTTCTGATTGACTTTTTCGATTAATCGTGCTAAGCAAAATCCCACGGCTGCGGCTGGTTTGTCGCACTAACGGTTAGCCGATACCCCGCCAGCTTACGCGCTGCCGGTCGCAGCCATTACCCTACATCGCGGAGAGTGCCATGCACCCCACCAACGACGATTCCGGCGGCGACGACTTGCGCCCGCTCGATGCCGCATTGCGGGCCAACCGGGAAGGACGCGAGGCGCGTTACCGCATGACGAACGCCGATATCCATTATTGTGCCAACGCCATTGCGGCCCACCACGGCCTTGACCCCGCCGTCATCGTCAACGGGCTGGCGAATAGCTCGGTCGATCTGCTCGCCAAGCTCGATACGCCCACCGGGCTAGCTGAAATCGGGCTGCTCTTTGCTGAGCATTTCGGCGGGCAGACTAACCGCCTTTTCTCCCCTGCTATCCACTGAGGAACCGGACAATGGACGTAAATCCCACCGATGCGCAAAACGTGGCCGATCTGCGCCTAGCCGCAACCGGCGATGCCTCGGCGCAGCTTCGCTTGTCTCGCACCGCTCGCGACCTCGTATTGGCAGGCGTTGCCGATGACATTGTAGGATCAATCGAGGGGGTGAACTTTGCCCGCCTTGCCGCCGCTCAGGGTGTGCCTGATGCGCTGGTCTTGCTGTCCGATCATTGCGCCCACCTTGGGCAAGCCTTTGCCGAGTGCGGCGAACATGACGCCTCCGACAACTGGATAGGCCAATCGCTCGCCATGCTCGAACTCGCGGCGGAAGTGCTGCCAGCCGCCAACGCTGCCGCGCTGATGGATTCGCTCAACATCGCCGCTGACAATGCGAACCCCGCAATCATGCAAGCCGCGAAGGAATATCGGGCGATCTTCGCCCCTGCCTTCGGCGCCGCCGCTTTTGCCTGACAGATAGGACCAACAGACAATGACCACCCGCCAGCCGCAGACCGCACAAGATGCCGCAATGCTCGGCCTGATCCCGTTTCCCGCTCCGAACCTTCCGCGCGGCCTGTTCGGTGGCTCGCGCCGCCGCCCCCTGTCGGGAACGTCCGGCATGTCCCCTATCGAGCCGGGAAGCCCCACGGCCTACGTTGCCGCAAGGCCTGACACTATGGCGCCGCCGTCGATCGATCAGGCCCCGCCGCCGCCGAGCAACTGGCCGCAGCTTGTCGGTCCTGACCTTATGGACCAACTGCCGGTGCAGCCTGTGGCTTCTGCCCCCGCAATGCGTGGCGGCCCGTTCGGCGCGCCTCGTAGCCTCATTGGCTCGACCCCGCCCGCTGGCGTCCCGGCCGACAGTGCAACCCCGCAAATGGGCATCGCGCACGATCAGAAAAAGAAAGGCGGGTTTGATTTCCGTATGCTCGCGGGCATCCTTGGCGATGCGCTTCTAGGTGCGAACGGACAGGCTCCGATGTTCGCGCAAACCCGCATCCGTGAGAACCAAGCCGCAGCCGATCACCGCCGCCGCCTCGCTGAGATGGCGCAGGAATGGCAATTCCGCAATTCGCAGCCTGACTATGCCACTGTCGGCAATCGCCGCTTCGCTTACAACCCGACAACTGGAGAATCGCAGACGCTCTACGTCGCGCCGTCTGAGGCCCAGGACTATGCCGCGGCGCTCGGCGCGCAGCCGGGAACGGAAGAATATAACACGTTGATGGCCGATTACGTGCTGCGCCATAGCGGCCCGACCGCGACCGCGAACGCGATGCAGGAAGAGGACAACCGACAGGGCAACCGCGTCAGCCTTGAGGGCGTCCGTCAACAGAATCGCATCGGAATGGAAGGCGTGAGGCAGGGCAACCGTCTACAGCTTCGCGGCTCCCCGACCTATCGCGAGACGCACCCCCGGCCCACGTCTGGCGGGCGTGGTGGCTCGGCTGCTGGCAGCGTCCGCGAAGGACAGACCGCAACCAATCCCAAGACGGGCGAAAAGGTCGTGTATCGCGGCGGGAAGTGGGTGCCGGTCAAGTGAGCGAACTTCCCCCCGGCTTCCAGCTCGACACGCCGCCGAGCGGCTTTCGGCTCGACAATCCGCCTTCGCGTCCCAAGCGCGGACGGGTGAGCCTCGATCCCTATAGCGGCCCCGATATCACTGATCGCGGCTCGGTCTTTACCGCGACCGGCGAGGCCGTGGACGGTGACACCATCCGGCTTAACAACAATCTGCTTGGGCGGCTTTTCGGCGTCGATGCATTCGAGAAAGGGCAAATGGGCTATCGTCCCGGTCAGCCCCCGGTGAACCTTGGGCAGATGGGGACCGAAACCCTATCGAGCTATATCCGCCCTTCGCAGCCCGCGTTCGGCACTGGCAAGGAGTCCTATAACCGGCCCGTCGTGACGCTCGGCAATGGCTGGGCTGATCCTGTCCGCAAGTCGTTGCTGAGCGGGAGCGCCCTTGCTGCGCCTGATTTCATGGGCGCTGATCCCGCGCGCCGCGCTCGCTATATGGAGGACGAACGGCTTGCCCGCCTGAACCGACAGGGCGGGCACCAAACTGAATATATGTCGCCGGACATTTATCGTTCGGCAAAGCGGTGGAATCAGAAGCTCCGCCCCGATGAAGAAATGGTGTGGTCGAGCGACGTTCCCGAACTCAAACCCGATCTAAAGCGCCTGACCAACGAACAGGAAGCGGACTATTTTTCGTGGCTGTCCACGCAATACGGCAAGCCTGACTTTGGGCAGGCTGATCTTGATGCCTATTGGAAACAGCGCGGGTTCAAGGGTTCGGCACCGGCTGACGAGAAGTTTTTTGATGCCATCCGCAAAGGGCAGCGGATTGGCACAATCGACTATTCCGGCTGGGACGCGCAGGCGCTCCGCGATTTCAAGATGGCCAATGGCTTTGCCGGTCTGCGTCCCGAAGTGCAGCAAGCCTATAACGCTGTCCTGAGCGATCCGAAGGCGGACGCCAACGCGCTGCAACAGTTTGCCGACGTAAACGGCCTGACCTTCGATCCCCGCGACGTGGATGCGTTCTTCAAGGCCCGCGCTCGCGGTGAAAATCCGAACGTCCCTATCCCGATTATCGACCCCGGCGACGGTGCATGGGGTGCGGCTGGTCGCGGCCTTGCCGATCCGTTCGGCTTTATCGACGAGGCAGGCGGCGCGATTGATGCGGTCGCCCCTTCGTGGCTGCAAGGCGCTATCGGTGGCCCGACCAACCGGGAAACGATCTGGAACAGTGACCGCGGCTTTGGTGATATCTACCAAAACAACACGCGGCAGAACCGCGCAATCATCGATTTCGATGAGACGCAGCACCCCTTTGCACGGGCTGGCGGTCAACTCGCGTCGGGCCTGCTGCTGCCTTATGGCGGTGGTGTGCGAAGTGCCAGCGGCCTCGCCAAGCTGGGAACCGCAGAGGGCGCAATCTACGGTTTCGGGTCCGGTGACGGGACGCTAGGCCAGCGCCTTGCCAACGTGCCGCTAAATGCCGCTGCTGGGGGCGTTCTAAGCGGCGCCTTGGGCAAGGGCGGCGAATTGCTTAGCCCGCTGCTCGGTCGCGCTGGTAGGCTGCTGGGGCGTGGAGAGGCTGAGCCTGTGGCACCGCCTGCCGGGTTCGAGCTAGACGCGCCCGCAACCCCTGCTGCCAATATGGATGCGGAGGCCATGCCCGCGCTGCCCTCGCCGCGCCTGCGTGACGTGCTGGACGTGAACGCAAATCGCCCCACGCGCCTGCTCGATGGCCCCACAGACGCCATGATGCGCGCTGCTACTGCGCGCGTTGAACCGGGCGACGTTCTCCCGCGTCCCGCCAATGAGGCGACGGCGGAAGATATGGCGGCGCTGGGTCGCGGTCCCTATCAGGACGTGACCGCGCCCCGTGAGCGTGATTACCTTGAGACGCAGCAATATCCCTCGGCCCGCAATCCTGACGTGATGGTCAATCGTCGTGGTCCTGCTGACCTTGTGACGTTCGCCCGTGCGCAAGGCGGTCTGCGTGACGAGGGCGGCGAGCTTGCCGCATCGGGTATCACCAACGCGCCCCGCAAGGGCGAGGACTTCACCGGGGGCGAAAACCGCCTCGGTCGCCTTGTCGATCAGGAACGGGGCCTGTCTGTCGAGGACATGGCGCAGCGCGCTTACAATGAGGGGTATTTCCCCGAACTCGACCGGCCGCCGACCAATCAGGAATTTCTTGCCGCGCTCGATGATACCTATCGGGGTGTCGGTCGCCGGTTCCGTCCTGAGGACGAGGGGCAGATTCAGGCATTCGAGGGCGCCCGCGATCAGCGTTTTGCGGTCGAGCGCGCACGGCAGGAAGGCGCACCGCTGGCGCAGGACGTGGGGCAGCCCGCCACCCTAGACGATGTGATCGCAAACACCCCGCCCGCAACGGCCTATGACGATTGGGCTAATGCCGTGGTGTCCAAGGTCGGTAACGTGCGCGTCGATAAGCTGGAGACGCCGCAGGATATCGGGCAGGCGCTCAAGATTGCGGACAATGTGGCCGGCGGATTCGATGCTGCACGGCGCGGCAAGATCAGCTTTGCCGAGACGCAGGCGCTTGCGCAGGATTTAGGAATGACTGCCGACGATTTGCTCGCCCGCCGCAAGGGGCAGGCATTCAGCGCGGAAGAAGCCTATTCGGCCCGCGTGATCCTCGCCAAGTCGGGCAATGAACTGGTCAACATGGCTAAGCGTATCCGCTCGCTGGGTGATGATCCGGGTTCGGAGGCGCTGGCGATGTTCCGCAAAGCCCTTGTGCGCCATACCGCAATTCAGGAAGCGGTTAGCGGCATGACGGCGGAAGCTGGCCGCGCGCTGTCTGCGTTCCGTATGGCAGCCGATAGCCGCGATCTGCCCGGTCGAGTGCTGGAAGGATTGGCGAGCGCCGGGGGCGGTGCTGGGCGGTTGAAGGATGCCGCCGACCGCATCCTTGATCTGGCGCAAGACCCTGCCAACCTGAATCGCTTTGTCGAAAAGGTGAGCAAGCCGACCTTTGCCGATCGCGCGCAGGAAGTCTGGTATAATTACCTGTTGTCCGGCCCGCAAACTCACATGGTCAACATCCTGTCCAATACGATGACGGCGCTAGGCCAGCTTCCCGAACATGCCGTAGCGGCTGGCGTCGGGGCAGCTCGGAAAGCCTTTAAGCGTGACGAGGCCGACCGCGTTCTGTTCACTGAGCTAGGCGCCCGCGCCGTGGGCCTGCTGCAAGGGACCAAGGAAGGCTTGCGCGAATTTGGCCGCGCGTTCCGCACTGGCGAGGCTGCGGACTTTGTGACCAAGATGGAATCGCAGACGCAAAAGGCAGTGCCGGGGATCAAGGGCGAAATCCTCCGCGTCCCCACGCGCCTGCTGACTGCGGAAGATGAACTGTTTAAGGCGATGGCTCGGCGTATGGAACTGGCGGGCCTCGCGGTGCGCCAGGCGGGCAAGGAAGGGCTAAAAGGACAGGCGGCAAAAGATCGCGCTGCCGAGCTTCTGGCCGATCCCACGGACGCGATGATGGAAAAGGCGCTCGATTACGGGCGCTATGTCACGTTCCAGCGCCCGCTGGGTGACGGGCCTGCCGGTGGGCTGTCGCGCATTACGCAGAATCATCCCTATCTGAAAGCCGTTCTCCCGTTCGTCCGCACCCCGACCAATCTTATCAAGTTTACGGCCGAGCGTTCGCCGCTTGCCCCGATGGTGAAGGAATGGCGGAAGGACTTTGCAGCCGGTGGCGCTCGCCGCGATCTGGCGCTTGCAAAGGTCATGGTCGGTTCGGGTATCGGCGCGATGATTGCCGAGCTTGCCCGCGATGGCGTCATTACGGGTTCGGAGCCGAGCGATCAGAATAAGCGCCGCCTCCTGCTCGCGAACGGTTGGCAGCCCTACAGCATCAAGATTGGCGATACCTATTATAGCTACAAGCGCCTTGATCCCTTCGCCATGACGTTCGGGACAGCCGCGGACATTGCCACGATGGGCGATGACGTGCCGACCGATGAAATGGACCAAAATGCGTTTCTGTGGGTCGCCTCGGTCATGTCGAACTTTGCAAGCCGCACTTGGCTTTCAGGGATTACGGACGCCCTAGACGCGCTGAAAGACCCCGAACGCTATTCGGGCAACTTCATCAAGCGCCTTGTCGGCTCGGCCACTGTCCCGACCGGAGCGGCGCAGCTTGCCCGCGTTATCGATCCGACCATGAGGGAAGCGCCGGACATTGGCAGCTACATGCAATCGCGTATGCCCGGTAAGTCTGACGAGCTTCTGCCCAAGCGTGATGTTTGGGGGCAGCCGATTGTCAGCGAGGGCGGCGTCGGGCCTGATATCATCTCGCCCATTTGGACCAGCACCGACCGGAAAGACCCGGTTACGCAAGAGGCGCTGCGCGTGGGCGCGACGGTTTCGCCGCCTAAGATTGGTGACATGACGCCGCAGCAATTCGACCGGCTGCAACCCATTGTCGGCAACCTCGCTCGCAAGTGGATCGGGGAGCTAATGGCCTCGCCTGATTACCGGGCGATGGATCGGGAGTCACAGGCAGAAGAAATCAGCAAGGCCCTTGCTGCGGCGCGCAAGGCTGCAAAGGCGCACGTGGCGGGCGGTGAGCCGCTGAACGCTGAGAGGCCGGAACGCAAGCGCAAGGGTGGGCGCTCGTCGCCGCCCGCCGGGTTCCAAGTCGATCCATTGCCGGATGGCTTTGTATTGGACCGCCCTTAGCGTTCTCGCCCCTGCTGAACTTTAGCAACTTTAGCAACTTTAGCAGGGGAGGGATTGCCGAATTGCGGCGGTCGCCCTGATAGCCGAGCCACGCCACAAAAAAACTTGTGGGGTATCGAATGAGGGAACAGATTTAGGCCTGACCGAGAAAGCTTAGTATTTTCAACCCTCTAAGGAAAGAAAATGGAGGAGAGTGAGGGATTCGAACCCTCGGTACCGTTGCCGGCACTTCGCA
>ERZ778017.1872-NODE-1872-length-18878-cov-4.816554_pt1 | contig 18878 bp, 13 predicted proteins | sample MGYA00375747_ERZ778017 | MGnify/ENA primary metagenome ERZ778017 (study PRJEB29350, sample SAMN05509838) | bioreactor metagenome | biome: bioreactor; material: wastewater | place: South Africa: University of Cape Town | collected 2014-03-17 ...
CTGTCGGTGTCATCAAATCTGTTGAAAAATCTGACAAGGCCGGTAAGGTTACCAAAGCTGCCCAAAAAGCCGCTAAGAAATAAGCTAATCCACCAGATTTAATGTAGTTAGTAATATACTCTTATATTTACGTGTTATTAAACTTTTTGGTTAATTAATTACCTAATGTAGAATATAGAATCCGCCTTGTAAAGCTTGCTTGCAATATTTTAATGCAAGGTTGACATATCAATGGGCAGGGCTGAAGCATCGTCCCTGAACGCGTATTGCCTTCAGCACAAGATGTCCGAAACGGTTAGTTAAACGTATAGTTTACGGTTGACGGTGACAATGTATGTGAATATATATTACAAACTCCATTTCACAATTGAACAGCTTGAAACCCTTTTCCACTAACCACACCAATCCAATCGCCTTGATCCCCTCTCCTTGTAGCATTGTTCACTTCCAACTCTTCATCGTATGCGAGCACTGGAGTGTCAATAGTCAACCCTGCCTCGGAACTGTTTGTAGGCAGGGTTGTCTTTACTTGGTGTAGCTTGTTACAGTCCCAGATTAAAGCCTGGCAGTCGTCACCACCGGTAAGCAAATAGTTTGCACTGGGGTGCCATTGAATCAGATTAATCGCTGCTTGGTTTATGCCACCAAATGAGCCGTCCAATGTAGCAACAGGTAACCCTGGCATTCTCATATCAATTATAATGACTTGGTTAGAATTGATTCCGATCGTGGCCAAGTGGTGCTGGTCAATGTTGGACGTGGAAAGACGTAATAGTGCTTTTGAGTTGAATGCGGGATTGGCGAGATTCGAGTTCCCAGTTCCCAGTAAACCTTGGGCCAGAGGAATTGATGAAGGTTCGTATATAATGGTGGAGTGCTCGAGTGATCTCAAGTCAAATACTCTCATGGATCCATCGTTACCCACCGATGCAAATATGTTTGTCGAGTTGCTTATAAACTTCACGTCAAACACCTCAGAGTCGTGAGCAATCAACTGGGTCTTGACGGTTGCGAGGTCGCCGGTGGTGTCCTCCAGAAGGTGGTGTGGCGTGTACGATCGGTGTAAATCCCACACCGTACATGTTGTGTCTACGGACGAGGTGATGATCATGGTGGGGTCGGTTTTGTTCCAGTCAAAGGACGTTACCGGAGGGTAAGTATTTATGTCGTCTTTGGCACTGGGGTTGTTGTGGCCCGACGAGCTTGAATTTGACGATGAGCTGACGGTGTTTCCCGCGGTATTATTGGCCAACGTGTGGGTTTTCGACAACACAAACTCGTTTTCTTGTTCGTAGTCCGGTTCTACTTTGTAGAGTCGCAACACTTCAGACGATGCAGCCAACCGGTGGCATGGAGACGAATTACTGCCAATAGCAGGGTCCCACTGTATATTTGTGATGGGGTAGTCTATCGAGACTTCCAGGGCCTGACGGAAATCGTAGCCCTGGACCAAGTTGTTCTCGTCGTAGTGGAAATTATTGCCCTGGGCATATTGTCCAGTATCAGATACGTCGTCTGCTTCGACGAAATCTTTGCCGTACGGCAATCCGTGAACCACCTGGAGCCTGTTGGAGAACCCTTCGTTGTATGTCGACAAGGCGATGTTTTCGTAGTTGGCCCCAGGCACTGATTTCCAGTCACAGCAATACAACGGGTACTGGCTCAAGTAGTACGACGTTCTCGACATGGAATTAGTTCCACTGTCGACGGTGGTGGAGGAGATGTTGTTTTTAGCGACGTTTGTCCCTGAAAGTTTCGATAAATTGCTGGTGTTGCTGGTGGACCCATTGTAGAATTGTGCTCTCTGGTTGGAATACGGCGAAACACCACCACCGTTGGTGGCCCCGGACAAAGATTGGTACCCTGGCGAGTGGGACATGGTGCCGGAAGAAGCCGAGTTCCTCTTGGACTTCTTGTACCACTCCATGGCGTCAGGACAAGTGTTGTGGAAAATGGGAAAAAATGTTGAAGTCGTCAACCCCATAGTTCATTTTTCGTTTTCGTAAAATTCGTGAGAAAGCCAGAATTCACACACTCCGAAAATTTCACTCTTTGCGTCGGCGGTGGTGGTAACGGGTGGTGGAGTGGCGGGGTGGTGGACGGAGTGTTGTGGTGGACGGAGTGCCGCCACGGTGGTGGTACTGTGGTTGTACGGATTTTCCCATGTTGTCAGGCTTGCTGGTTCTACTCTTACAGAATGGTGGTGGTGCTCTTACACGATGGTGGTTTACAAGTAGTGACATTAGTGTATCCTATGTATAATCTAGTCGTAAATAAATAAATCTATTAAGTCATGAAAGAATTGAAAACAAGTAGATGAAAATGAACCAGAAGGCTGTTTATTGTTGGTCAGAAACAACATCTTCCACAGATGGACAAGTACAGATCAAATGCATGTCACCGTAAGTGTCGTCCAATCTGGCTACTGATGGCCATTGTTTGGCTACTTTCAAGTATGGCAATGGGTATGCAGCTTGTTCTCTGGTGTATCCTCTGGCGTCCCAGTCGGCTTGGCTGGTGGAGACGATATCTTCCAATGAGTGAGGAGCGTTCTTCAAAACTTGACCTAATGGTTCACCTTTGGCGTAGGCGTCGATTTCTTTTCTGATGGAGAGTAAGGCATCGACAAATCTGTCCAATTCTTCCAAGTTTTCCGATTCAGTTGGTTCAATCATCAAGGTTCCGGCAACTGGGAAAGACATGGTTGGAGCATGGAAACCGTAATCTTGTAATCTCTTAGCAACGTCAATGGCTTCGATTCCAACTGATTTGAATTCACGCAAATCAAGAATAAATTCGTGGGCACAGTGCTTCAATCCTTCGCTCTTACCATCGATAAACAAGATTTGGTACGCCTTGTTCAATCTGTTCAACATGTAGTTAGCATTCAACATGGCAACAGCAGAAACGTATGGTAAGGATTTGGCACCCAACATCTTGATGTAGGAGTAACTGACTGGGATAACCGAGGCAGAACCATATGGAGCAGAGTTAACGGCTTTGATGGATTCGCTGGTAGAGTGAGGGGTCTTAACAAAGTGATGCTTTGGTAAGAATGGTTTCAAGTGTTCCTTGACACAAACTGGTGCTTGACCTGGACCACCACCACCGTGACTCAAAGCAAAGGTCTTGTGGATGTTCAAGTGACAAACATCGGCTCCTAAGTCACCTGGAGAGGTTAAACCAACTTGAGCATTCATGTTGGCACCATCCAAGTAGACCAAACCACCGTTTTCGTGAACAATGTCAATAGCTTTCTTGACACCTGGTTCGTATAAACCGTAGGTAGATGGGTAAGTGATCATGATGGAGCACAAGTTTGCGGCATGTTTCTTAGCTTTTTCGGCTAAATCAGTCAAGTCAATTGAACCATCATCCAAACACTTAACTGGAACAACCTTCAAACCACACATAGCAGCAGAAGCTGGGTTAGTACCATGGGCAGAAACTGGAATCAAACAGATGTTTCTTTGTTCATGTTCCCCTCTAGATCTGTGGTATTCTCTGATTAATGATAAACCAGTGTATTCACCTTGAGCACCAGAGTTTGGCATATTGGTGGTGGCATCGAAACCAGTGATATCATTCAAATCTTTTTCAAATTCAGCAACCAAGTCGTGGTAACCTTGAGCTTGATCCAATGGAGCAAATGGATGGATGGAGCTAAATCCTGGAATAGACAAGGTTTGCATTTCAACGGTAGCGTTCAATTTCATGGTACATGAACCTAAAGCAATCATGGAGTTAGCCAAAGATAAATCTTTAGACTGTAAAAGATGTAAGTATCTCAACATAGCAGTTTCTGAGTGATGAGTGTTGAAAACTTCATTAGTTAAGATTTCGTCAGTTCTCAATAACTCGGTTGGTAAAGATGGCAATTCAGAGTATTCAGAAAAGTTTAAGGCTTTACCAGTGAAAGCTTCAACAAGGTTGGATAATTCTTCCTTGGTGATGGTTTCATCCAAAGTCAAAGAAACAGTGGAATCGTCAACTTTGAATAAGTTGATGTTGTATTTCTTCAAGATGTTGGCCAAGAATTCATCGGAAGAAGTACCAGCCAATTTGACAGTTAAAGTGTCAAACCATTTATCATTGACAACTTGATGCTTGGAGTCTTGAGAGATCTTTTCAGCCACAATGGAGGTGAAACCGTAAACTCTCTTGGCGATGTTCTTTAAACCTTCTGGACCGTGGTAAACGGCGTACATAGCAGCAATGTTAGCTAAAAGAGCTTGAGCAGTACAAATGTTGGAAGTAGCTTTTTCACGCTTGATGTGTTGTTCTCTGGTTTGCAAGGCCAATCTTAAAGCTGGTTTGCCTAATCTATCTTTGGAAACACCAATGATTCTACCAGGGATTTTTCTGGAGTATTTCATCGAGGTAGCAAAGAATGCAGCATGTGGACCACCGTAACCGAATGGAACACCGAATCTTTGAGAAGTACCTAAAGCAATGTCGGCACCGAATTCACGAGGAGATTTCAAAAGAGTTAAAGCCAATAAATCGGTGGCCATGGCAAATAAACCCTTGTTAGAGTGAACTAATTCACCAATTTTCTTGTAGTTGGCTTGGATAGCACCATTAGTGTCTGGGTATTGAACAATAGCCCCACAAACGTCCTTGACGATCTTGGACAATTCAGAAACACCTTCTTCGGTACCTAATGGCAATTCGACGATTTTAACCCCAATGTTTTCAGCTCTGGATCTGACGACATCGATGGTTTGTGGATGCAAGTTAGAATCGACAACGTAGGTGGATTTCTTGTTTTTCAAGTTGTGGAAAGAAAGAGCCATTGCTTCAGCAGCAGCGGTACCTTCATCTAACAAAGATGCATTGGCCATGTCCATACCAGTTAACGAGGTAACCATGGTCTGGTAGTTCAAAAGTGATTCCAATCTACCTTGGGAAATTTCTGGTTGATATGGAGTGTAGGAAGTGTACCATTGTGGAGATTCTAACAAGTTACGTTGAATCACTGGTGGTAATAAGGTACCAGCGTAACCTTTACCAATGAAAGATCTGGCGATTTTGTTCTTTCCTGCTAATTCGTGCAAGTGGTCCAACATTTCTTGTTCTGTGAACCCGTTTAATGGGGCGACTTTCAAAGCTCTCTTGATCAAAACGTGTGGAGGAATTGCAGATGATAAGAATTCATCGAGGTCTTTGTAACCAAGGGTTTCGAGCATCTTGTTCACGTTTTCAGGAGTAGGACCCACATGTCTTCTGGTGAAAGTGTCCAAACCATCAAAATTGACTTTGGTGGAGTGAGGGTTGAAAACGGTCTGGTAGTTTGCAGACGAAGTGTCAGCAGTAGCCAAGCTTCTCCAGCTAGAACGGTACAACGATGGTACACGGACAGTGGCTGCCAATCTAACCGAGGATCTAGCTAAAGAAACTGATGATCTAGCTGATAACGACAACATAGAATAAAATAAACCTAGATGCTACAGTAAGAACAGTAGGAAAAAAAACTCAATCGTGGGGAATTTTCCTGCTATTTATACGTAAAATTGGTTGTTAATATAGTTTTCACTAGTTTGTAAATTTATGGTAAAAACCGTCGCAGAGTCAGTGTGGGTTGCGACTCTGTATGCGTCCCTTCGGTATCAAAAATGTTTGCATGGAAGAAAAAATCATCTGAAAATCAGGTTCTAGAACCAAACACATCGGTGGCAATCTGGCTCCTCATCGCACCGATATTTGTCATATTCGTTGCTGAACATTCGTGGTGTGATATGTTACTGTCTTGATGGCCATTTCGCCGATCTCGGTATCTTCCATGTGGTGTTCAAATAAACGTCTGGTCATCTTGACTCGTCCCTACAGGTTGGGGTTGGCGTCGACTTCTGTATATAGTAGTCTATTGCATGTCGTTAAACTTCAGTTCACCCTCATCTCCCTGTAGAGTTCCTATCTAGGAAGTATCCTACAAGTTGAACGTCTTGGGTTCCACCATTTCCCAACTTTGGACTCCTATTTGACTTCTTCAACAATTTCTTTTATCTCTTACTTGTTCCGGCACAGTGTCTACCATCTTGTTTCTTTTTACAGGATAGATCTCCTTGTTGCAGACAACTAATTCGCATCTTTCTTGACTTCGTGTGTTACCAAGGCAATTGTGTGTGGAGTTGTACTACAGCATCCACCGATTGCCCGAACATTATCGTGTTGGAGCCACGCATTGACACATTTGGTCCATTTGGCGTCGTCCCGATGCACTATGTAGCCGTTTGTTGTGGGGTCAAATACAAACCCTAGATTTGGGTAGATCATCAATGGTAGTGATTGTGGTGGGATACTGATAATGGAGGTGATTTTTAGATAGTCAGTACAATTTATCCCGAGGGCAAGAAAATTGACATTGGAGGTGGCCAACTTCGTAGTCAAGTAACTAACTAATGTTTGTAGGCTCGTTCCATCAGGCAACCCGTTTTCGCTTACATTGCATGATATATAGAACGGCTTGTGGGGAAAATGTTTCATTATATTCATGATCGATTTGAACTCTTGAAAACTCGCCATTGTCTCGAATCCAATAATATCGATCTTTTTGCTACTGTGGAAATACTTGGTTAGTGGCAAAAAGAACTCATTGAGTTGCTTTCCATTAACTTGGCCATAGTTTCCACTATACTCTGCACCATTACCCAAAAAGCCCCCATACGGTCCAATGGACCCAACTACGTAGATTGGTCTGCTTACATTGCACGATTTGATAGCCTTATGTGCTGTATCAATTGATAGTTGCCATAATTGAGTGATTTGTTCTGTGGTGAGATCTTCGTATTTGCGAAGACTTTGGTAGCTCAACTGGTAAGTACTGGTTATGATTATATCCGCCCCCGCGTTGATATAGTCTTCATGAACAGTTTGAATATAATCAGGACGTTCCATCAACACCTTTCCTGACCAGAGATGGGAATTTTTAGGATGGATCCGATCGGTTCTATTTATTCTGTCTTCTAACTCTGTGCCTAATCCACCATCGATGACTAATCTCTTGCAACGAAAATCGCACCGGATATCTTTCATCGAAGCACCCAGATGGTCCTCAGATCGCTGTCGTAATGTCATCTTCGGTATTGTGGCCGTGATTGTAAAAACCTGGCTCTTTCTACTCCGAACTTCTTTACTAGATTTTTGTAGGGCGCTACCCAACGTCTGAAAATTAATCATTTATAAGACTGAGAGGAAATGGTTGCGAAAAGACAGAATTACAATTTCTACATAGCGATTCTAAAAAGACAGAAAATGCTTTGGGTAATATTTTGCATATGTGTATGTGGTAAGTGTGGTACATTTAGAGCAGTATTTTGTAAGGAATAGTTTCTTCCATTAACAATTTCATTTCAAATTACAAATTTGCAACTATTTTACAAATTCTAATAAAATAGGATATTTCCAAACAACGTCACTTTGGAAGGAATGTATCAAAACAGTATAACCCTACAACAATTTCATACCACATAAGATATATTTGTAAACTGATTAATTCAGTATCTCGTTTTCAATGCTTCACCATAACAGCACTACAGAGACAGTAAAATCGTCAAAAATGGAAGGGACAAATTCAGAAAAGAAAAACAGAGAATGATGTTCTTACTAGCCACCAACTAGTTTTATTGAACGAACCAAGTTGCTGTTTTTTTATACAACAGTCTTCCCTTTAGGAATTTTGCCCTACTAAGTGGAAAATAGTGGTTTTTGACTTGGTGCAGTCCTCGATGAAATTTTCTATGTTTGTTGAACCAAATAACAGACAAAACAAACTCGAGGTTTGAAGAGGTAGCGATGGAACATCCAAAGAGAAGTAGGGACGAGTTCGAAAATGAGAGTTTCGAGTCGTTTTCAGATGGCAAGAGACAACGTAAAGACCCAGCTGATGAATTGGTAGCCAATGTTTGTGGTGACATTCAGTCATTAGACCCTCGAAACATTGAAGATGTTGCGTATATTTCAAATCCAATTGTGGTTGAGTTTGAAAAGATCGATAAGTTGAGGGTGAGTTTTCTCAATACCATCTACGCTATGATCATTGAACAACCGTCCAAAATCAATGTCATTGCGGAGTTAGTTTTAATCTGTAACGCAAAGAACTTCGTCGTTGGTAAATACGTCATTGAATTCATTCATTCAAAAGCACAAAGTTTGCTCAACAAGGTAAACCCCGAAAGTCAAACCTCCGAGTCAGGTAATTTATTAGATGAATTTTCGGGAATTTTCAACAACTTGAAACTAATTTTGAAATTTTTGTCTATTTTAACACCAATCATCGAAAACTACTCCATAATCAATCTTTATCAACAGTTCTTGAATTTGGCTATAGATTTACAAAATAAAACCCCTGATGTCAGAAACGGTACGGCACAACAGATCTACTACGGGTGCTTGGTTTCTATTCCTTACTTATTAGGCTATGAAAATACTCCAGAATTACTCGAAAAAATGAACGAGTTGGTCGAGTTGGCCGAGAAATTCGTTATTGTCAATGACAATACTCAATTGTTAGCACCTTTTGAGAATAAAGCAAGCAAACAAAAAACCATTGAAGCAAAAATTTTAGTTGATTTAGTTCTTCCAGCAATTAAACAGGTTCAAGGTGAAGATAAATCATGGCAAAGTCTAAACAACAAGCTATTTGGCGGTAGAAGTGAATTGTTGAATCCAATCGTCGAGGAAGCACTCGCCAACAATCCACTTTCTAAGACTTTAGTGAAATATCCATTACCACAATTTTCGATTCCCGAATTAGAACAGTTGTCCAAATATGATCCATCATCTACAGTTGATAGTTTATGGACAAAACAATCGAGACTTTTCTTCCAAGTATACAATGTGACTACAGATTTTGAAACTGTTCCCAAAATTGATACTTACAGTGGTATATTCTTTCAGGACATAATCATGGATATCATCAGCAATTTATCTTTTAATAAGCAAGAGGCCGGTATGTTGGTTTACAACATGGATCTAGCTTTCAGCAAAGATTTGGCTCCAGTTAGTACTTCAATTGATCAATTAACATTAATTAATAAAGACAATCTTTCAGGAGAAAACAATCCACCTTTATCAACTTGGAAAACCGAAGACTTGATAGTGGAGAATGTCATTAATATGATGTTTGAATTGCCAAAATCATTAAATCGTGAAATTTATTACTACTGTATTTTGGCAGTTATCTGTCAACAAAGTCCACCAAACGTTGCTCCAGTTTTTGGAAGAGCAATCAGATATTTGTACAATAATCTTGAAACACTTGACTTTGAATTGAGGGCACGGTTTATTGATTGGATGTCGTTCCAATTGTCCAACTTCGAGTTTAGTTGGAAATGGGACGAGTGGGTAGAAGATTCACAGAAGTATCAACAATTGAAATTTCACCCAAAGAAGAATTTCATCAAGAATTTGATTGCCAAGGAGGTCAGATTGTCTAACAAGAAAAGAATCAAGGAAAGTTTTGTAACTTTAGATCCAGAAACCTCGGACATAATCCCAATAGACGAGTACTTCCAATACTTGGATGTCTCCATTAATACTGATAAACAATTTGTTGAATCTTACGATAGCGAGTTGTATGGAAACGATGAAAGTACTATTGAGGTGTTGAAGAAGCTTTATGAGGAAAAAGCACAACAATTGGAACAAAAGCAAATTGTCAGTGCTCAAGATGGTATAATCTTCAACTTTTCTTCTACTGATTTACCATTGCATGAAGTTTCCAGTAAAGCATACGAGTTGGTTGTTGCCAACCGGAAGCCGAATAATGAGTTTGAGGAATTATACAACGACGTTCTCAACACCGCAAAGGAGCAATTTCCACACATTGATGGAGAAAGGTTCCTCATCAACTTAATTTTCCAAACCTACTCATATGTTGGATCCAGATCGATCTATTCGGTTATAAGTTTGTTATCACGAGACATCAACAAGCTCAAGTACTTGAGTGGATCAGAAATAAAGTATGAAGAAGACGAAATTAAGTTCACCGAGCAAGAGTTAAGCGAAGAGAATATTAAGCAAAGACAGCAACATATCATTGACAGTATAGCTAGAATCTGGAATCATCAGCCACAAGTTATTTTCTTGACGTTAGAGTATTTGGCTGAGGTTGAGATCATTTCATCTAGTGCGGTAGTAGACCACTACCTCAATTTAAAGGACAGCTTAGTCATCGCCAACTTATCGTGTTTAGACTCGCTCCACAGAATTGTTTCCCAGGACTTGTCTTTGGTTTCTCAAGTGTTGCAAAGATCAGTGGACAATTTGAACGAGATAGGAAAGACATTGAACCTTGATGCCAGCCAGTCAGTTGAAATTGATGACAATATCGAGGATCCACAAACTGTCGACAACCAGTGGTTATTTTACGAATACAAAGGATTGCTCAAGTCGTTCTACAGACTCTTCGCATCAAAAGACATTACTGATCAAACTAAGGGAATCTTGGGCCTTATCGAAAACATTCCTACAAAAGATGAAGTGTTGTCGTGGATATAGTCTAAAGTTGCTGATTATGCAAGCCCATCGCCAAAAGTAATTTAATGATAGTGTACAAATTCGTTGTATGTAGTAGCCAAATCCTATATAAAATCACCAGATTTCAGACCCAAATTTTCAATCATTGTCAGAACCATTCATTATGACAATTCATGAGAGTACCATCGGACATACTGGTTCCACAGACTCGTATGAGACACTGGGAGAGAATTCAGATAGTTTTGATAGCACTGGCAGCACTTATGCCATTGAAACCACCAATCTTAGTTATGTCTTCAAATCGAAAAAAATTGGATTACAAGATATCGACCTAAAGATCCGCTGGGGTACCACCAACTTGTTGGTTGGACCTAATGGGGCTGGGAAGTCAACGTTGTTGAAGATTCTTGCTGGGAAAACCCTTATCAACAAAGGGAGTTTGAAAATTGGTGGGTTTGATCCATTCGAATTTTCCAGCCATAACTCTGATATCAACAAGTTCATCACATATTTGGGTACAGACTGGGCAACCAATTCCATGATTAAAAGAGATATTCCGGTGAATCTTTTATTGGCATCAATTGGTGGAGAATTGTATGCTGACAGAAGAAACAAATTGATCGAGATTCTCGATATCGACCCAAGTTGGTCGATGATTAATCTTTCCGATGGGGAGCGTCGGAGAGTGCAAATTGCAATGGGGCTTGTCAAACCATGGAAATTATTATTGTTGGACGAAGTCACCATTGACTTGGACGTGATTGTCAGACAACACTTGTTGAACTTTTTGAAGTCAGAATGCCACGAACGAGGGTGCTGTGTCATATATGCCACCCACATATTTGATGGATTGGGCCAGAAATGGTGTGATCGTTTAATCCATCTTGACGCAGGGTTGAAATTGGACGATGTCAATATGAAAGATGTTCGTTTCACCAGCGACGAGAATGCCGGAGTGTCAGAGTTTGGAAACACAATCGAGATTCCAATGTCGAGATCTATCCATCCGTTAGCATTGCACTGGTTGGATCAAGATTTGGCGAGAAGAGGAACAAGGGCTGAAGAACGAGAAAAGATGATCAATAGACATAATGACTGGAATAATGCAAGAGATGGGAACTACTTTGACGGGGACGATGACAAGATCAAAAAGTACTTCATGTCGACAAGAAGTAATGTGTAGATATAGACTATAAATGTATACAGATAATGCAAGGAAGGAGTAAATGCAGCAGTATGCAAAGTAGATGATAGGCAATATGATACTACCATTTGTGTAGCGATGTAAACTAAGCGGAACGACCACAAATAAGTATAGAGCTTAATGATTGTGATGAATTTGTAGTGAGCCAGTATGGACTGAAACAAGATGCGAACTATTGAACCTGAAATTGGTCTGGACAGAAGGTAGACAGACGGAAAAACAATCTTAGGTAGTGCTGCTACATATACAAAACCGTCCAATAGTGGTAGATGTAATTAGGAGATGAGCAGAACAAGTTGTATCACGAATCTGGTGCTAGGGCCATGGATCTTTCCAACGCCAAAAACTTCACCAATTCCTTTTCGTGATTCAATTGATGGCGCAAAAGCCAGTTTGCGTACTTCAAGTCTCGCATATCAGCGTGATCGTGTGGGTGAAACAAGTTGGAAACAGGGTGAGGTTTTGAGTCGAATTTTCGTTTACCCAATGTGAGTTGTTTCAATGGGGATTCTGCCTTACGTTTGAGGTTGGACGAGTCGCCCGAGTCATCGACATTCACTGGTGCCAACATGGATTATGATTAGGGAAGATTATGAAACGATAAAACGACAGATTTAAACAAGAACAGAAAAAGATGTGACGAATGCTCGAAAGATAAACAAAAGGTTTTGAAATGTAAATAGTAGCATCAGATAAAATACAGTACAAATTAAGTTGGTGCGCGAAGAGCAGAGATAATCAATGTACATTCAGGTTGAGGATGTGTATGAGATAGAGGCGAGGATGGAGGTAGCCGGTGTAAGCACGGCCGTAGTTTGGCGGAACTGCGGCCGGAGAGGACCCAACGGGCGACGGATGATTGAGCGATGCCGGTTAAAAATGGTTGCACATAGAGGGGCAAGGTGGGACATTGGCAATGAGGTACAGATTATTGGGGAAACGAGGGTAAACAAAAATAAAAACTACCAGTGACAGGAACAATCGGAACAAAGTCACCGAAGTGTCCGTAATGGAATTGCGGTGCAACAAGTACTGCTGGAGCGAGAGTGGAGCAGCCAGGTCGTAATAACCCAAATACTGTGCTTACAGTATCCAGCTGATAGACACCACCGCATGTCATAGGTACTGGTGGAGGTTGCAATAATCTCCAACAAATACCCAAGAGTATAAACATTCCTACGGCGGTGGCTACAACACTACGCTTCTCGTGCTGTAGCCACTGCACCCGTCAATTTTACAATTTGCAACAGTACGAAGAATAATAGGAGACAGTGCATTAGCACTGCACAGTACACCAGCATCGTGGAAGTGTTGCTCGACAGCATTCCACCAGTGACCCTGTGCCAGGGTCACGGTAGCATACCAGTGTCATACTATCTCCTCACTGTGGTCAGTATATCCGTATCAAACTAAATTTCAGCAGAGCATTTTGGTTACATCATCTTTTTCATTCTGGTTGAAGGCTGTGGGATCCACAACGTGACTGCCAATGATATTCATGATGTTGTACACAACTCTAGCTCCTGAAATCCTTTTGACTTTAGTTGTAGGCTACCTCGACTGCCGACAGTCACTGTAGCATCGAAAACGTCTCGCCACAAACTCAATGGAGACTTCGGTAATAAAACGGTCTGTGGAAGCCCTGGTTAGATGCACACTAACAGCGGAGCCATTAATCCCAACGAGTAAGTAACGTTGGAGTTTGTGCGTAAGGAGTATTGTGCAGGACGTTCTGTGGAACGGCCTATTCTTTCTGATAAACAAAAATTTATCTGACATCCTTACTGGGGTTATTCTTGCGAACAATTGCTAGTTGGAGTAAACACGGTTTTGTTGACACAACAATCAAGATGCTCAAGTTCAGAAATAAGTTCAAGTTCGGCGGCAGTTCCGATAAAACAGACTTGGCCCCTACGGAGTCACCTAAAGGCTCGATCAACTCCAAGACTTCCACTGCCAGTCATCCCGTGGGGAACTTGTCCGCCGATGTCAGTAAACTTTCGATTAACGACACAACTGGCGCCAACTCATCGTCAGCATCGGTGCCAGATGCTGGTTCTGGCTCGGGTTCGGGTTCGGGTGTTGGCTCCGGCCGTGAGTCCGTGAACTCATCATCGTCTCCATCTTCACCAGCAGACCAAAGCACGTCCCAGCTGAACATAGACGGTTCGAGTACTTCAAATACAAATACCAACCCAACAAATCCCACACTTTCTATACCTCCAACGATGTCTTCAAAATCGTCCAAATCCGAATCCCCATCATCGTCGAATAACATTGTAATGTCACCAACATCACAAATACCAGACACATCCAACCCGGGGTTATTGACAGTGAAGATCTACAACTCTCAGTCGGTTAATTTGCCGGTGGAAATCAACAATAATATTTCTATTTTGCAGGCTTTGGCGATGAACGCGAACCATGATTCTGTAAAACAAGAGCTTCTTCAAGAATTACAAAACCTGCCGAATGATGAGTTGTTAAGTGAAGCATCGAAGTTTTTGCCATCAATAATCACCATTCCAAATCAAAATTTGATAAAATCGTTGTTGTACTTGACCATTGAATTTGATAATAACGTTCTTGTTATCGAACCACAAAAAGGTACGGTACAAAGCTCTACGTGGAACCAAGTAGTGTCTTTTGATGTAACGAAAAAAACCGGCAATGGTGAGGCGACATCCAATTCTTCTTCAAACCCATCATCTCCAACGAAACAAACTAATACCGGATCAATATTTTTAAATTTGAACTTGTTCATTAGATTGCCTAATGTTTTAATACCCGAACACGAGAAATCGGCAAAGAAACAACTTTTTACCAACTATGGTGCAAGCCAAAAACATCCAAATAATATTGGTGATCTTTTGATTGGTACAATAAAATTGCCATTGAATTTGAAATGCCATAAAGCTCCAATTAGATTGATGAATCATGAATACTTAAAGTTTATCAACTCAAACTTGCAAGAGGCTATAGTGCGAGAAATGGGTCAAATCATGCTTACGATAGAGTTCAAACCAATTGCTAAAAGTAACCATTTGACAATAGACGATTTCGATTTGTTGAAAGTTATTGGAAAAGGATCTTTTGGGAAAGTTATGCAAGTTGTAAAGAAAGACACAAAGCAAATTTACGCATTGAAAACATTACGAAAACAACACATTGTGAGTCGGATGGAAGTCACACATACTTTAGCAGAAAGAAACGTTTTATCAAGAGTTACCAATCCGTTTATTGTTCCATTGAAATTTTCGTTTCAATCACCAGAAAAATTATACCTTGTTTTATCATTTATTAATGGTGGTGAATTATTTTGGCATTTACAAAAGGAAGGGAAATTTTCTATGGATAGATCAAGATTTTATATTGCCGAATTATTAACGGCATTGGAATCTGTTCATGAGTTGAATGTGATTTACCGTGATTTGAAGCCGGAGAATATTTTATTGGATTACCAAGGACACATTGCCCTTTGCGATTTTGGGTTGTGTAAATTGAATATGAAAGATAACGACAAAACCAACACATTCTGTGGTACTCCAGAATATTTGGCACCAGAATTGTTATTGAACCAAGGATATACTAGATCAGTTGATTGGTGGACGTTAGGAACATTATTGTATGAAATGTTGACTGGTTTACCACCATTTTACGATGACGATGTTCCTACAATGTACAGAAAGATTTTGCAAGACCCACTAAAATTCCCTCCATCGTTGGATAGAACCGATGCCAAAGATTTATTGACGAAATTGTTACAAAAAGACCCTAAAAACAGATTAGACGACGCTAACGACATTAAATCACATCCATTCTTCAAAGACATTGACTGGAATAAACTTTTGAACAAGTGCTATTTACCACCATTCAAGCCAAATGTAGAAAATTTGCTTGACACATCGAACTTTGATCAGGATTTCACAAACGAGAAGCCTCAGGATTCCGTGGTGGATGATTTTTTGACTGAATCGGTACAAAAACAATTTGGTGGGTGGACCTACAATGGTGATGGTGCATTTTAATTAGACGAAACAGACTGTGTAACTATTCAAAACAGTCTATTTTACAACGATTGTAGATTGATGTTTGGAATTAGACCAGAAACAACGAAACGAAACGCTACAACATTTATACACAATGCATAAAACATTAGAACAAAGAAACCTTCTCAGGTAGAATAAATATAGCAATTATTCTGACCCGGCATCAATATACACCTAACTACTACTTATTAGCCGATTCGTAGTACGACGCTCCCGACCTACCTGGGAAAGCTCCACCCCCTGTTTTCTTACTACGGTCGACTTTACGTGGAGCCAACGGTTTTTTATAATTATTAGGGAAATTCCCCATGGCCAACCTGTGTTGGTCCGCAGCCAAATAGTCCTGGTAGGCAGGGTTTACTTGGTCCGGCCTGGCATTAGCAATGTTGACCGTTTCCTCTAGCTTTGGTACCAAATATACTCCTGGGGGTGGGGCATTACCGTGCGGCTTGCCATACTGATCAGGGGGATAGTCACCGTACTGTTGTGGTGGATGTCCATATGGCAGTCCATTTGGCAGTCCTGATGAGCCAGACTTTTTTTCGTCAGGGTAAGTTTGGTTTTGCCCCTGTAGATTATTGTAATCAGGAGTGGCATTAGAAGTACCACTAGCATCGACCTCAGAATAGGGTGGTGGGTCCAGTGGAGCAGGCTGCGCGGGCCTGTGGTATTGAGACAGTTTTTCTCCTTTCTCGTCGCTACCCATTACAGCGCCAATTGAGGAAAAGAAGTAATTGTAGAGGAGTGTTGTTATGCGCAGTGAATTTCATCTTAAGACTAGCAACCTTACTGTACATTGATTTGTGGTACGAAATAGCTGAAAATACACTTTCGATTTTGAGAACAATTTTTGCTGTGTTGATGTTAGTTCTGATATTAGCAGGATGTACTTGTTATAATTTGTCTTGAGATGGTTACGGTTTAGTGACTATAAGGATAATTTGTAGGTTTTTCAGATTAGGGACGGTGTTTTGTATACCTGTACTGGTCAGAGTACGTTTATGAATGGTCCTGGTTGACTCCGTGATGCTAGTGAACTCAGTAGATGAACACTAGTACGGTATCAACAAGACCACGTACGGTTCATTCCTTGTGGTGGGTCGAAAATTAAAATGACGAAATCTCGTGATTGCTCACATTCTTTGAACAATTGAGAACAGCTGTACTTATAACAACGTCTAGTCCTCTCCTATTTGTCATCTGCCACACAATAGTGCGTTGACTTTTACTTACACTAGTAGTAAAAGTCTCTACTACAGAGACAGCAACCATAGTTCAAAACGGAAATCAAACCAAAATCCCCAAAACTCATTCAATACTTCCACAACCAAGCCCAACATTTGCCCTTTCGGAAACACCCATCCACATCAGTGTAGTTGGTCAAGGTGAAGTTTTGCAACTTTTGCGGCGAGGCGAAATTGCCTATTTGGAGGTGATCGTGCGGCTGAATATAATTACCATATTGGGAGACCATGGATTTTCTCACAATTGAAAATTTTCCATTTGGCTACACTGTGTACGTTTAACCATCAATACTTTGGCAACAATGTTGAACAAAATCGGGTTGAGAGCAGGTATATGTGCTAATGTCGTCAAGACATTTGTGCGGGGTAAGAAAAAGTCCACCATGAATCCATCTACGCAAAAAGTCGTCAACCAGTTATCTGCGTTATCAGCATCAAGAAAACAACCTAAATTGTTAAGTTTATGTAATGAAGATATCATCAAACACAGAACTATCGTTAACGCATGGAAATCATACAAATCCAAACAACAAAGAGCCAGAAATGCCCAGTTACAAAAACAATACGAATCTATTCAAAATGCCATGAACGACTTACAAGCCACTAGCCCACAACTATTTGAATACGCAAATGCCAAACAAAAGAAGAGATGGCCATTAGAAATGAGGGTGCCAACAGATTTCCCTCCTACCAAACCATGGGTGTACAACTATGCCCCAAGTGAGCAAAAGAAATAGAACAAAACATCACTAAACCACATCAACAACCGTTGGTTGTTGCATCAATGCTGCATGTACGATAGAGAATTACTTATTCGACAATATAATCTGTAAATAGTATATTAAATATACACCACAAACTGATATTTGTGTACTTTGTTGGTTTAGGCACAATGACCAAAACAGCATGATTACATGGAGAGTTCTTGCAATTATTCCTGGAGTCTCTGTACTGGTGTGTAATGCAATATTATTTGCTCAGTATTTGCTCTGTTTTATAAGAATTGAGAAACACATGTGGATGAATGCTTCTTGCATTTAGCAAACTCTAAAGTAGCAGTGAAACTGTGAATTAGTTCATATCTTTAGCTCGATATTACTCCGAATGAGTATAAATTTGAAACCTGGCCTCAAATCTTCCATTTTGTGCTTGTCTTCATGCTCGCTAAGACTGTCGATATTACCTAATTTGGACCATATTCGAATTTTGCTCAATTTCCTCACATTTTCTTTCATTACTATGACAAAATCACCATTTCTAACTATCGATAGTTGAAATTCACTTCTCCATCAGTGCTTCACCCCGATATCACTATCAAGAGACCTAATTTTCCGTTTCCTTGTAGGCGTTGAATGGGGCGACAGAGTGTCTCTTTCTGTACTCAAACTATGCTTTCCGTTATTAGCAGGATCAACCGAGTCTTCATAGTCGTCAAAGTCGTCCTTGATGGACGATGAGGATGGCCCAGTACCTTGCTTTCGTTGAATTTGCTTGACAAAGTTCATGGAAGACAAACTAAAAATGTGGTCTTCTTCGCTGTAGTTGAGACGTTTTTTCGTAGAGCTACCACTGCTCTTCAAGAAGTTATCAAAACCTTTGACTATGTTTCCATAGACGGACTCTTGGAAGTACTCGTACTCCTTTTCGTAGATCTCATCTTCTAGGTCGCCCAACTTGTTGTTCAACTCTTGTTTTTTGAGAATCTGCTTCACGAGTTCATCCTTGACGGCGGTGTACTTGTCGATACTCGCACTGTCTGCGGCTTTGTCCTTGTTCATGGCCACGGGCTCGTTGTGTTTGGAAAGTGAAAATTCTGGGTAAAGTACGACATTGGCACGTGACGGTGTCTGAAAAAACGACAAATATTTCGAAATCCTTTAATCGCGTGATTAATCACATGAC
>ERZ778017.1873-NODE-1873-length-18874-cov-5.349275_pt1 | contig 18874 bp, 16 predicted proteins | sample MGYA00375747_ERZ778017 | MGnify/ENA primary metagenome ERZ778017 (study PRJEB29350, sample SAMN05509838) | bioreactor metagenome | biome: bioreactor; material: wastewater | place: South Africa: University of Cape Town | collected 2014-03-17 ...
GGCCGACGGCAACAAGCTGCCCGACGAGGTCGAGGCGGCGATCGAGGCGCAGCTCGATGCGCCGCTCGAATGCGTGCCTTCGGCCGAACTCGGCCGCGCCCGCCGCATCGAGGACGCGGCCGGCCGGTACATCGAGTTCTGCAAGAGCAGCTTCCCGGGCGCGCTCGACCTGCGGGGCATGCGCATCGTCGTCGACTGCGCGAACGGCGCCGGATATCACACCGCGCCGAACGTCTTCCACGAACTCGGCGCCGACGTGATCCCGCTCGGCGTCGCTCCGACCGGCACCAACATCAACGACCGCTGCGGCGCCACCGACACCGCGGCGCTGCAACGCGAGGTCGTCGCGCAGCGCGCCGACCTCGGCATCGCGATCGACGGCGATGCCGATCGCGTGATGATGGTCGACGACAGCGGCCGGCTCTACGACGGCGACGCACTGCTGTACGCGATCGTGCGCGACCGGGCGCAACGCGAGCGCATCGAGGGCGTGGTCGGCACGCTGATGACGAATCTGGGCCTCGAGCAGGCGCTCGGGCGGATGGGCATCGGCTTCGCGCGGGCTCGCGTCGGCGATCGTTATGTGCTCGAGATGCTGCGCGCGAAAGGCTGGCGATACGGCGGCGAGAACTCCGGCCACATCCTGTGTCTGGACTGCCATTCCACCGGCGACGGAACGATCAGCGCGCTGCAGGTGCTCGCGGCCATGCGCCACGCAGGCGCGACGCTCGCGCAGGCCTGCTCCGGGCTCGAGCTGTTTCCGCAGACGCTGATCAACGTGCCGATCCGCCGCGGCTTCGACTGGCGCAGCGATCGCTCGCTGCAACAGGCCAGCGAGGAAGCCGAACGTGCGCTGGGCGAGGCCGGACGCGTACTGATCCGTCCGTCGGGCACCGAGCCGCTGCTGCGCGTGATGGTGGAAGCGCGCGAGGCCACGCTGGCGCAGCGAACGGCGCAACGGCTGGCCGAAGCCGTACGGTCGGTGGCGTAGCGCCGGGCGGTGCAACGATGGCGCGGCGCGCCTGATGCTACAATTCGCGTCCTCCGGGGCGTAGCTCAGCCTGGTAGAGTGCTTGCTTTGGGAGCAAGATGTCGGAGGTTCGAATCCTCTCGCCCCGACCATCGCGTTTCCCGATGCGCCGGCCTCACAGGGCATCGGACGCGCGATTCCCGGATAGCCCGACACGATTCTGCCCGTAGCTCAGTCGGATAGAGCATCAGCCTTCTAAGCTGAGGGTCACAGGTTCGAATCCTGTCGGGCAGGCCATCCCGATGGTGGGCGTAGCTCAGGGGTAGAGTCCCGGATTGTGATTCCGGTTGTCGTGGGTTCGAATCCCATCGCCCACCCCAATAACTCAAGAACTTGCGACAGTTCTTGCGGCGCTGCGGACAGGTTTCCAGCTTCTGCTAGCCGACCGCTTGAGTCGCCGACACGATGGCGTGCTCGACGCCCCCGAGGAATAGCTCGGCGGCCAGCGTTGCGAGGTCCTCCGGGGACAGCCGGCCTTTCTCCGAGTACCAGTTGTCGGTCCAGTTGATCATCCCGAAGAAAAGCATGGCCAGGGGCCGGGTGAGATACGAGCGCTCGATCAGTTCGGGATGAATGCTTTTCAGCAGACGTTCGACGGAGCGGATTATCCGCCGCTCGGCCGAAACGATGAACTCGCGGTCTTTCGGCGGCAGGAAGTCGATGTCGCGCACCAGAACCGCATGCTGGTGCCTGGACGTGGATCGGGTGTAGCTCTCGATCAGCAGCCGGGTGAACGTCACGAACTTGTCCCGAGGGGCCTCCGAGCTGCCGAATGCCTCGTCGGCAAGTTCCGAGACCGCGTTCAGGTGCTCCGTAAGCATGACGCGGAGAATCTCGGTCTTGGATTCGAAATAGTGATAAACGCCGGCCTTCGAGATACCGGCGCCATCCGCGATCTCGTTCATCGAGGCACTGGCGAATCCCTTCACGGCGAACAGCTTTGCCGCCGTCTCGAGGATGGTTTGCTTGACCGCATCGTGTTCGTTGGACCGGCTTCGCGCCATGACCTGTTGCCCTACGCCTTACGTTCAACTGCCGCGGCGATGGACCCGAATCGCCTTGGCTTCGTAACGCGGCATCGAACCCACGGGGTTGCACTCCACTCGGACGCGAATGCCCAGCCGGGAATGGATCTTGTGCGCGATCGCGCCCTCGATGTCGGCGTCCGGCAGAACGCATGAAGGCTCCCGCTCGACAGCCACGGTGATCTCTTCGAGCAATTGCTGCTCGCCGTCGATGTAGATGTGCCAGGCCTCCTTCACGACGCCTTCGGTCTCGGCGATCAGGTCCTCGATCTGGGTCGGAAACACGATTACCCCGCGGATCTTGAGCATGTCGTCGCTGCGCCCGATGATTCGCCCGACCTTCGGCAGGCCTGCACGGCCGCAGGGACAGTCGTACGGTTTGTCGGACAGGCGCACGAGATCGCGGGTTCTCCAGCGAACTACCGGGCTCGCCTCGCGCTCCAGCGTCGTAATCACGACCTCTCCGACCTCACCGGGCGCGACCGGCTTCATGGTGACCGGATCGACGATTTCCGTGATGATGGTGTCTTCGTTGATCAAGTGCATCTCGTCGACTTCGTGCGAATGAGGGCACGAAATACCGATCACCGGCCCGCCTGCCTCGGTCGTGCCGTAGATATTCTGCGCCATGAAGCCGGGGGGCATCTCCGCTTCCAGCTGATTGCGAAACGCGGCCGAGATCGACTGACCGCCGAAGACGCCCACACGCATCTTCCAGTCGCGACGCGGATCGACGTTCATGCTCTTGGCGAGGTTCACCAGCGTCATCAACCATAGCGGCGACAGGCTGCAAGCAGTGTACCGGTGGTCGGTGAGCCACTTCACGACCAGTTCGCCGCGCCCCGGTCCGATGGGGAAATTCACCGCACCGTAGGCGGAAAGCCCGATATCCATGGCCAGTCCGCCTATCCAGAGGCCGTAGCCGTAGCCCTGATACACGCGATCGTCCGGCCGGATCCCCGAGCATCGAAGAATGCGTGTCATCTGCCTCGGCAGAAGTTCGTTCAGGTCGCGATCCGTCAGACCGAAGAGCACCGGGAGGCCGGTCGTGCCGGAGGTGGCGACGAAGCGACGAACGTTCGCAATGTCGGTCGTCAGCATCGGAAACGGATAGAGAGCACGCAGGTCGCTCTTTTCCATCGTCGGCATCGACGACAGGGCATCGAAGTCGCAAAGATCGCGCGGCGACATGCCGAATCGCCGAAAGTGCCGAACCCATTCCGGCGACGCCTGCAGGCGCTGTCCGAACACCGAGAGTCTTTCCCGCTGGATCGCGAGGATGCCCTCCCGGTCCAATCCCTCGATCTCGGGATGCTCGAATGTCATTGCTCCCACGTTGCTCCCCTGAAATTGTGTCCTTGCCGCCGGATGGTGCGAGAGGCGACGATATCCAAGTCCGACCGGACGGTCAATATCGTGTAAGTCATACCTCGCGATGGTCGAGGCAGGCGTATGTATTGACCGACCGGTCGGCCGAATATACACTTCGCTGCACATCACCTGTGTCTATTCAGCCGCCGCCCCCTGCGGGGGAGGCAACCGCGAGCAGACCGGAAGCGGAGAAGACCGATGAAACGAGAAACCGATTACGGGTATTCGATCAAGAGCTACTACACGCCGGAAGACGTTCCGGAGTGGAGTTACGAGACGAACCTTGGCGATCCAGGATCGTTTCCGTACACGCGGGGTTATCACGAGCAGGGCTACCGAAGCCGCATGTGGACCCAACGGATGACTGCGGGGCTGGGCACCTCGAAGGAAGCCAACAAGGTGCTGCACAAGTATCGCGAGATGGGCCAGCGAGGAGGCATGTGCGTCATCAGCGACCGGGTCTTCTCCTCCTGCATTGACCCCGATCATCCGCTGGGCCGACGCGAAGCGGGCGTGCTCGGGTGGCCCGGCTGCTCCTTGCTTGAGTTCGAGGAGTTGATGGACGGCGTCCCGCTGACCGGTCAATCGATCACGCTGCTCGGGTCGTCTGCCCCGTCGGCGCTTCGCCTGGCTTACGTCGTTGCGCTCGCCGAGAAGCGCGGCATCGACCCGAGGGAAGTGCACGGCAGCGTCATCGAATCGCCGTTCGAGAACTACTTCGGGCAGACGGACGTCCAGCCTTTCGACCTCAATCTGAAGCTGTTCCTCGACGCTTCCGAGTACGTGATTCGGAACGGTATCCGAATGCGCGCCTGCATCATCAGCCAGCACTTCCAGGAATCGGGCGGCAACAACGCGCAGGCAATCGCTATCGAGCTCTCGATGCTGAAGGAGCTCTGTGGTCTGCTCGTGGACGAACGCGGCCTGGATTTCGATGATGTTGCGCTGCTTCCCTACGAACTGGTAAGCGTCGGCTCCAGGTTCTTCGAGGAAATCGCCAAGGTACGAGCGACCCGAAGAATGTGGGCGCGCATGGCAAGGGAGCATTTCAAGGCGAAGAAGGACAAGTCGTGCCAGTTGCTCATCGCCGTACATACGTCCGGTCGCACGATGACGTACCAGCAGCCGCTGAACAACATCGCCCGCTGCGCCATCCAGACGCTGGCCGGTGCCATCGCGGGTTGCACCGCACTTGACAACGCGACGCTCGACAACGCCTACGCCGAGCCCTCTGCTCTGGCGGCGCGCCTGTCGCTGAACACTCAGCACATCGTTGCCTACGAAACCGGGGCCGCGGACGTCGTCGATCCCCTGGCCGGATCCTATTTCGTCGAGTGCCTGACGAACAGGGTCGAGGAAGCGGCCTATCGGATTCTCGAGGAGATCGATTCACTCGGCGGCATGATCGCCGCGATCGAGAAGGGCTACATACAGAACATGCTGCGCGAAGAAGCGAACAAGAAGTTCCGCGAGCTCGACAGCAACGAGCGCCTCGTCGTCGGCGTGAATCATCTTCCGCTACCCGAGGGCGAGGAGGACTTCCCGATTCCCGTCCAGGAAGTGCACGCGAGCGACTCCGAAGAAATCGCTGCGCGAATGCAGCAATGGAAGCAGACGCGCGATGTGGAACTCGTGAATCGGACACTGACGCGGCTGCACGAGGATGCGCGGCGCGGCGAGCGCTTCAACCTCATGCCGTCGATCATCGGGGCGGTGAAGGCCTACGCCACAGCCGGCGAGGTGATGGGCGTCATTCGAATGGCGCGGGGCCTCGACTACGATCCGTTCAAGATGATCGATTGCCCGTTCCCCCTCCGGGAAGCGGCAAGTGAGCCCGTCGCTTAACCCGGCCGTACGGTAGGCAAGCGTCATGAACAAGGGAAATGGGCTCAAGGTCATCGTCTCGATGATCGGTCTCGATGGACACACGACCGGCGGCGAAGTCGTGTCGATGATTCTCCGCGATGCCGGGTTCGAGGTCGTCTACCTCGGCGTCAACCAGACGCCGGAGATGATCGTCGATGCAGCGATCCAGGAAGACGTCGATGCGATCGGGATCAGTTCGCATGCATCGAACTATCCGCAGATCGAGCGACTCATGCAGCTGATGAAGGAGCGCGAGCTGGACGACGTTCCGGTGATCTGCGGAGGCAACATCCCTCCCCAACAGATCGAACGCCTGCTCGCAAGCGGTGTCGCAAGGATCTTCACTCCCGGCAGCGGCGCGGACGAGATCGTCGATTACCTGGCGGCAAACGCCCGGAAGTCGCAGGCTCATGGCTGATCCGCATAGCACCGATCGCCTCGTGGCCGAGGTGACTTCCGGCAATGTCCGCGCCGGCGCACGGTTGATCAGCCGTATCGAACACGCCGGTGAGGGCATCGTTCCCGTTCTCCAGTCGCTGTATCGAGTGGGTGGACGATCCCGGATCATCGGCGTCACCGGTCCCCCCGGGGCGGGCAAGAGCACGCTGATCGACAAGCTGATCGGCCATTGGCGTAAGCGCGGCCTGCGAGTCGCGGTCCTGGCTGTCGATCCATCGAGCCCGTTCTCAGGGGGCGCACTCCTCGGCGATCGCCTGCGCATGACGGCTCACAGCGGAGACGATGGGGTATTCATACGCAGCATGGCCTCGCGTGGTCGCACAGGCGGTCTCGCCGCAGCGGCACGCGATGCGCTCGTCGTCCTGGATGCCATGCCGTGGGATGTCGTGCTCCTGGAGACCGTGGGTGTCGGGCAGAACGAGACTGAGGTCATGCGGCACGCTTCGGTCGTCGTCCTGGTGCAGACCCCCATGGGAGGCGACGACGTGCAAGCCGCGAAGGCCGGGATCATGGAAATCGGGGATGTCCTGGTCGTGAACAAGGCCGACCATCCCGACGCCGATCGCACGGCGCGCATGTTGAGGGACGTAGTTGCCCGCAGTCGGCGTCTGCATCCGGATCGCGTCTGGGCACCTCCGGTTCTCAAGTCGCAGGCGTCCAGGAACGAGGGCGTCGTGGAGGTGACCGAGCAGATCGACCGTTTCTTCGCGGTACTGGGGGCGAATCCGGAATTCGCGAAGTCCAGGCAGCGAGAGCGGGCGAGGCACCGTGTCGGCCAGATCCTTCGGGAACTCCTCGATCGCCATCTGGACTCCGGCGACGGCGCGTGGCTGGACGAGATGAGCGAACCGCTCCTGTCGAGGACCGCCGATCCTTACTCCGTTGCGGAAGAGCTGCTGTCGCGCGTGGTCGCGTGACGCTACGGGACCACAGGTTTTTCGCCACTTCTTTGCACCCGGCCCGCAGGACGGTCGGCCATTCAGCGAAGTCATTCGTCACAAGACAGGAGACGGACATGAACTGGTTCGGAATCAGCGGCACCGCGTCGTGGATCGCGACGGCAGTCGTTACCGCAACAGTCGTTACCGCAGGAAGCGCATACGCCCAGCAGGAACCCATTCGGATCGGGTCCTTTCTTGCGATCACCGGCCCGGCCTCCTTCCTCGGCGACCCCGAGCACAAGACCCTCCAGATGTACGTCGAACGGATCAACGCCGAAGGCGGCGTGCTGGGCCGCAAGCTCGAGCTCGTCGTCTACGACGCCGGGGGCGAGGCGGAGAAGGCGCGCACCTTCACCAAGCGCCTGATCGAGCAGGACAAGGCGCACGTCATCGTCGGCGGCTCCACCACCGGCGCTACGATGGCGGCGGCGCCGCTGGTCGAGCAGGTGAAGATCCCGTTCATCTCGCTCGCCGGCGCGGTTGTCATCATCGAGCCCGTGAAGAAGTGGGTCTTCAAGACGCCGCATACCGATCGCATGGCCTGCGAAAAGATCTTCACGGACATGAAGGAGCGCAACCTGCAGAAGGTGGCGATGATCTCCGGTGCGGGCGGTTACGAGAGGTCGCTGCGCGCCGAGTGCCTGAAGGTTTCCGGCAAGTACGGCATCGAAGTCGTCGCCGACGAGAGCTACGGCGCTGCCGACACCGACATGACGGCGCAGCTCACGAAGATCAGGAACACCCCCGGGGTGCAGGCGGTGCTCAACTCGAGCTTCGGCCAGAGTGCAGCGGTCGTTACGAGGAACTACAGACAGGTCGGAATGAACCTGCCGCTGTACCAGACACACAGCGTCGCGTCGAAGGAGTACATCAAGCTCTCGGGCGATGCCGCCGAGGGCGTGCGCCTGCCGGCCGCGGCGCTGCTGGTCTCGGAGATCCTGCCCGACAACAACCCGCAGAAGCCGGTCGTCACCGCGTACAAGCGCGACTACGAAGCGAAGTGGAAGTCCGAGGTCTCCACCTTTGGCGGGCACGCCTACGATGGCCTGATGATCGTGGTCGAGGCGATCAAGCGCGCCGGCACGATCGACCCCGAGAAGGTGCGCGACGAGATCGAGAAGACGAAAGACTACGTCGGCACCGGCGGCGTCGTGAACATGTTGCCTACCGACCACATGGGGCTGGACCTGAGCGCCTTCCAGATGCTCGAAGTGCGCAACGGCAATTGGACTCTCGTCGACAACAGCCGCTGATCGTCCGCTCCCGAGCGGGCGCCAGCGCCTTCAGCGCCTGAGCGCCGAAACCACGCGGAACGACATCGCCTCCGCCTGCGCCAGATAGATCGGCATCGCCTTCTCCGAGTTGCTGCGCCAGCGGATCGAGCGCACGCTGTCGAACCCGAGGGGCGCTCGCGTGCGCACCTTGCGGCGCAGCGCCGCGCGCAGGAACGAGACGCCCTCGTAGGTCGACTGCCCCAATGCGTTGAGCACCGGCGCGCGCTCTCCGAAGCGCGACCAGTAGCGTTCGCGGAAGGCCCCGTTGCGGTCGGTGTCGAGCGAGGCGAAGTACGCGGACGCGACGAACAGTCCCTCGGTGTGTTCGGGTCCGATCGCGAGCAGCCCGTTCTCCTCGATCGCGCACGACAGGCGCACCACCTTGCCGGCCATTCCCGATTCGCCGAAGGCGCGGCTGAACTCGACCGCGTCCTGGCCGACCAGCGACATCAGCACGGCTTGCGCGCGGGTGTCGCGGATCTCGTCGATGAGCCGTTGCACGTCGAGGGCGCCCATCGGAACGTAGCGGTTCGCCACGACTTCACAACCGTCGCGGCGCAGCGAATCGATTGCGATCGAATGCGAGCGTCGCGGCCAGCAGTAGTCGTTGCCCACGAGGAACCAGCGCCGCAGCCGGTAGCGTTCCGTCAGCGAAGCGAGCGCGGGCAGCAGCTGGTCCTGCGGGGTCTCGCCGATCGCCATCACGCCGGGAGGCAGCGGCCCTCCTTCGTAGAGCGGCGTGTAGACGAAAGGCACGGCGCCGCACAACGTCGCCGTCACGCGCTCGCGCACGGAGCTCGTGTGCATGCCGACGATCGACTCGACGGCATCGGCATCGATCAGCGCCTGTAGCTCCTCCTCGAGATCGAGCGATTCGTCGCTCGCGTCGACGACGGTGAGGACGACTCTCTTCCCTTCGACGCCGCCGGTGGCGTTCCGAGTATATCGCTCGTCACAGGGACGTCTGGATGGCAACTGCGGACGAAGTGAACGACTGGTATCGGCGGAACTGCATGCCGGCGTAGCCCGCAGGCTTCGTTCCCGGTGGGTCGCGACCGGGATTCGGCGGCCAGCCGCGGATGGAGCCGGGCTTCGTTGCACCGACGACAAGCGCGTCGCCCGGCGTTCGGTTCGAGCCGCCCGTCGGCGCGCATGTGAAAGACTTCACGCGCGGGCCGAAAACGGCGGAACGATGAACGCTACCGAGACCGCACTGCCAAGCGCTGCCGAGCGGGCACGAGCGGCGTTGCGCTATCTCGCCCAGCGCCGGCTGTCGCCGACGCCCGATCAGTATCACCGGGCCTGGGAGCGGGTGGGAGGCAACTCGTCCGACGAGGAGCGCCCGGGCGCGCCCGAGCCGGCGCCGCTCGGTCCGATCGTTGCCGAGGCGATGCGCTGGGTCGAGATCCCGCAGCGCAACTGGACCCGCGCACAGAAGAAGGATGCGCTGCAGCGCGTGCTGAACCGTCCGTCCGACGGCTCGCGCCTGGCCTGCCGGCTCGCCTCGCTCCTCGACTCGTGGAAGCGCGACGAAGGCGCCGTGGTTGCGGACCCGAACGTGCTGGAGGTCGCCGACGGAGAGCATGAGGCCGATACGGCGATCGACTCCGTCACGACGCCCGACGTCGCGATCGATGCCGGGGCGGCTTCCGAGGCGGCTCCCGAGGCGGCTCCCGAGGCGGCCTACGAGGCCACCTGCGAGGCGGCTCCCCTGATGCTCGCGGACATGCAGCGGACCGAGGCTGACAACCGGGCTTCCCGCGAAGCGACGCATGGCGAGACCGTCCGTCGCCTGCTCGGGGAGATGACGCGGCTGCTCGTTACCGTCTGCGAAACGGTGCCGACGCTCGTCGAGGAGGAGGCATGGGTACGTCGCCAGTTCGACGCCATCCGGGCGGCGCTCGAGCCTGCCGACAGGTACCCGGACCGGCGGGACCTCGCGCTCGCGCGCGACGTGCTGCGCCGGACGGCCGAGGAGCACCAGCGGCTGCTGAAGCTGCGCCGCGACTCGCTGCAGATGATGAAGTCGATGCTCGCGCAGTGCGTGGACTGGCTGCGCGCGCTCACCGAATCGAGCGGCCGCTTCGGCGACAAGCTCGGCACGTACATGGAGCACATCCGCAACTCGCCCGACCTGGCCACGCTCGCCGGCGTCGTCCACGAACTGATCGACGAGACGCGTTCGGTCTACGTAGAGTTCGATGCGTCGCGCAACGACTTCGCCGACGCCGGCGAGCGTGCGCGCCAACTGCAGGACGAGGTCGAGCGCCTGGCCGGCGAGCTGGACAATGCCAGTGCGCTGGTCATGACGGATCACCTGACCCAGTTGCTGAACCGGCGCGGGCTCGAGCGTTCGTTCGACGACCTGTCGCGCTCGTGCCGGGAGGCGGCAGCGCCGCTGTCGCTCGCGCTGATCGACGTCGACGATTTCAAGCGGCTGAACGATGCGCTCGGTCACCAGAAGGGCGACGAGGCGTTGCGCCATCTCGCGCGCGTGCTGTCCGGCAGCCTGCGGCCGACCGACGTCGTCGCGCGCTACGGTGGCGAGGAGTTCGTCGTGCTGCTGCCGTCGGTGCCCTTCGATCGGGCGCTCGACGTGATCCGTCGCGCGCAACGCGCGCTGACGAATGACGTCTACCTGAACGGCGAAGAACGGATCTTCGTGACGTTCTCGGCGGGCGTGGCTCAATCGGACGGTTCGGAGTCGCTCGACGCCATCGTTCAACGGGCCGACGAGGCGATGTATCGCGCCAAGCGGGCCGGAAAGAACCGGGTCCTCGCGGCGACCGGCTGATCAATCGGTCTTCGTCGGCGCGCCTTCCTTGTCCGCGCAACTGCGGAAGCCCGCGTAGATGTCGTTGCGCTCCGCGCCGAAGAAATTGCGATAGCGCGGATGGCGCATGCGCGGCGTGGTGGCGAACGACGCGCCGCGCAGAACCGGTCGGCCGTCGAACCACGGCGCGGAATAGGCGTGGTACGGATGCGACGAGAAGCCCGGGTACGGTGCGAACGCGCTCGACGTCCATTCCCAGACTTCGCCCCAGTGGAATGCGTCGCCCGCTTCGATCGCGGCACGTTCCCACTCGGCCTCGGTGGGCAGGCGGCGTCCGGCCCAGTTGCACCACGCGAACGCTTCGTGCTGCGTCAGGTGACAGGCGGGTAGCGTCGGGTCGAGCGCGATCCAGTCGCCGTTCCACCATCGTCGCCATTCGTGCGCCGTGCGCTCGAGGTAGCGCGGCGCGCGTTGCCGTCGGGAGCGCAGCCACTCGCGCCCGGCGTCGCTCCACCAGCGGTCCTGTTCGTAGCCGCCGGCTTCGACGAAAGGCAGGTATTCGGCCCAGCGAACGACTCGATCATCGATGCGATAGCCGGACATCTGCACCTCGTGCGCCCGACATTCGTTGTCGAAGGCGAAGCCCGCGTCGCCGAAGCCCAGGCGCCACGGGCCGGCGTCGAACTCGATCGTCTGGCGTTTTCCGGTGAGCGAGGCTGGCGCGGGAGTTTCGGCGACTTCGAAGCCGAGCGCGTGCGCCATGTATGTTGCGGCTTCGTGATGCATGTCCTCGTGAAAGAGCGCCAGCCGGAAGAAATACAATCCCTCGTCGCTGCCGTCGGCAACGCGCAGCAGTCCGAGGGTGCGATCGAGTTGCGTGCGCAGGTCGTCACGAGTCGCATCCGCATCGGGCAGCGGCAGGTTCCAGCGCGTGGCGTGCGCGACCTTCGCCGAGTCGTAGAGGAGATCCGCTTCCTTTCGCACGCCCGGTTGGCGCGGTACGTCGGGATCCGCCAGCGCGCCGAGCGCGCGTTGTGGATTGCGTGCGATCCAGTATTCCTGGAACCATCCGATGTGGCCCAGCTCCCACAGCGGCGGGTTCGATTCGGCGCTTCGTGGCACGACGAGCGTTTTGAGCTTTCGCTCGAAGGACGCGAAGGCCGCCAGCGTGTCGCGACGGCTCGCGACCAGCGCCTCGGCGAGCGCTTCGCTGCCGGCGCTGCGCATTGCGATGCCGGCGCTTCGATCATCGATCATTCGCGCCCCGAACCATCGACATGAGGAAAGCGCAAGTCGTCATCGTGACACCGGCGAGCGCCGATGCCAACAACGGAAACTGGCGGACGGCGCAGCGCTGGTCGGGCTTTCTCGCCGACGATTATCGGGTGCGGGTGGCGAAGGAGTGGGACGACGGCGACGAAGCCCTGATGATCGCGCTGCACGCCCGCCGCTCGGCGACGTCGATCGCGGCGTGGCGCGCACGACATCCGACGCGACCGCTGCTGCTGGTGCTCACCGGCACGGATCTGTATCGCGACATCCCGGTCGACGGCGGCGCGCGGCGCTCGCTCGAGCTGGCCGATCGACTGGTCGTGCTGAACGAGCGTGGCCTGGCCGCGCTGCCCGAGCGATTCCGGCCCAAGGCGAGCGTGTTGCTGCAGTCGTGTCCGGCGCGCGTCCGCACAGCGAAGACGCAGCGGCTGCTGCGAGTGGTGATGGTCGGCCACCTGCGCGACGAGAAACGTCCGGACACCTTTTTCGAGGCCGTGCGCAGGCTCGCGGATCGTGCCGACATCGTGTTCGAGCACGTGGGCGCCGGGCTCGATCCGGCGCTCGCCGCCGAAGCGCGTGCGCTAATGGCGGGCGGCCTGCGCTATCGCTGGTTCGGCGCGCTCGGGCACGGGCGCACGCTGGCGCGGATCCGCACGGCGCACGTCCTCGTTCACGCGAGCCGCATCGAGGGCGGCGCGCACGTCGTGATCGAGGCGGTGCGCAACGGCACCGCGGTGCTCGCTTCGCGCATCGACGGCAACGTCGGCCTGCTCGGCGAAGACTACGGAGGCTATTTTCCGCTCGGCGATTCGGCGGCGCTCGCCGCGCTGCTCCGCAGGATGCGAGACGAGCCGGCATCGCTGGCGGCGCTGCAGGCGCAGTGCGATGCACGCGCGCCGTTGTTCGATCCGACTCGCGAGCGCGAAGCACTGCGGTCGATGCTCGACACCCTTCTGCGTTGACGCCGGGCGGTGCCGGAGGGCTTGCGGCGTTCGCCGTCTTCCGTACAATCGTCTTTGTACTTGAAAAGAATTTCAGCCCGCTGAAACTGTTCGATGCCACTCGTACCGTCGGCCGAGCGCACGCTCAACCTGTTCGAAGCCTTCGAGGCGAGCGGCAAGCCGCTCGCACTCAGCGAGCTTGCGCAGCGCATGAACGTGCCCGTGAGCAGCTGCCACGGTCTGGTACAGACCCTCGTCGCGCGTGGCTACCTCTACGCGGTGAGCCGGCGCAAGGACTTCTATCCGACGCGACGGCTGTTCGACCTCGCACAGACGGTCGTGCACAACGACCCCTTCCTCGAGCGGATCGGTTCCGAACTGCGGGTCTTGCGCGACGAAACGCGCGAAACGGTGATCCTCGGCAAGCGCCAGGGCGACGCCGTCCTCTATCTCGACGTCGTCGAGGGGCCGCACACCGTGCGCTACACCGCCAGGCCAGGTGAATACAAGCCGCTCCATTCCAGTTCGATCGGGAAGGTGATGCTCGGCGCGCTGTCCGGCGATGCTCTCGCCGAGTGGCTGCGTTCGCACCCGTTGCCGGCGATCACGGGACGCACGCTCGTCGACGGCAAGCGCCTGCATCGCGATCTCGACGAAAGCCGCCGGCGCGGCTGGTTCATGACGCGCGGCGAGAACGTCGAGGACGTCACGGCGCTCGCCGTTGCGCTGTCGATCCGCGACGAGGTCTTCGGCCTTGCCGTCGCCGGCCCGTCGCATCGGATGGAGAAGCGCATCGACGATCTGGCTGCGCGAGTCGTCGCGGCGCGCCGGCGAATCGAGGAGGTGTTCCGCCAATGAACGGATACCGGCACCTGAGGATCGAGCGGCGCGACAGCGTGCTGCGCGTGACGATCGACCGACCCGAGCAGCGCAATCCGCTGAGTACCGAGGTGCTTGGCGAGTTGCGGCGGGCGTTCACGGAAGCGGCCGCCGACGACAGCTTGCGTGCGGCGGTCGTCACCGGCGCCGGCGAGAAGAGCTTCGCCGCGGGCGGCGACCTCAAGGAGTTCGACAGGCTGCGCGGAACCGACGATGCCGAGCGGCTCTGGACGCATGCGAACGAGGCGCTGCGCGCCGTGCGCGAGTTCCCGCTGCCGGTGATCGCCGCCCTGAACGGCGTTGCGCTGGGCGGCGGCGCCGAGCTCGCCGTCGCCTGCGATTTCCGCGTTGCGGCGCGGCACGCGGCGATCGGTTTCGTGCAGGGCCGCCTGAACATCTGCACCGGCTTCGGCGGGGGCGCGGACCTCGTCGCGCTGGTGGGCGGGCAGCGCGCGCTCTCGATCCTCATCCGTGCCGAGACGATGGCTGCCGAGCAGGCACGCTCGATCGGCCTCGTCGACGAGATCGCCTCCGAAGGCGAATCGCTGGACGCATGCATCGAGCGATTCCTCGAACCGATTCGCGCGCACGCTCCCCAGGTGCTGCGCGCGTTCAAGACGATCGCATCGGGTGACCGGCTCGCGTTGACGAGAGAACAGCGCGAGCAGCGCGAGCGCGCGGCGCTCGTCGCCACCTGGGTCCATCCCGATCACTGGCAGGCGAGCGACCGCTTCCTGTCGCGCAGCAAACGAGGAGCAGCATGAACCAGCGAAGCACCGAAGCGCAGGCGCGGCCGCTTGCGCCCGGCGTCGGTACGGCGGTGCGCTCCGGCATCGAAGTGCCGGTCGTCGTCGATCCGACGCGCTTTCCCGTCGAGGATCCCGGAAAGCCCGGCGAGTTCCCGTTCACCCGCGGCATCTTCGCCGACGGCTATCGAGGCCGCTTGTGGACGATGCGGCAGTACTCGGGTTTCGGCACCGCGGAGGAATCGAACGAGCGCTACCGGTTCCTCCTCGAGCGCGGCCAGACCGGACTGTCGGTCGCGCTCGACCTGCCCACCCAGTGCGGATTCGATCCCGACGAACCGATGGCCCGACCCGAGATCGGCAAGGTCGGCGTGTCACTGTCGAATCTCTCCGAGATGGAGATCCTGTTTCGCGGCATCGACCTCTCGCGCATCTCGACGTCGTTCACGATCAACGGTACCGCGGCGATCCTCTATGCGATGTACATCGCGTGCGCCGACCGCACCGGCGTGCCGCGCAGCAAGCTGACCGGCACGATCCAGAACGACATCCTGAAGGAGTACGTCGCGCGGGGAACGTGGATCTTCCCGGTGCGTCCGTCGATGCGGCTGATCTCGGACACGATCCTGTTCGGCAACCGCGAGACGCCGCGCTTCAACACCATCTCCATCGCAGGCGCGCACATGCGCGACGCGGGGTGCACGGCGGCCGAGGAGATGGCGTACACGCTGGCCAACGGACTCGCCTATGTCGACGAACTGATCCGCCGAGGCGGCAACGCCGACAGTTTCGCCCAGCGCCTGTCGTTCTTCTTCTACGTCCACATGGATCTCTTCGAGGAGATCGCCAAGTTCCGCGCGGGGCGTCGAGCATGGGCGCGGCTGCTGAAGGAGCGCTACGGCGTCACCGACCCGAAGGCGCAGATGTTCCGCTTCGGCGTCGTCTGCGGCGGCTCGTCGCTGGTGGCGCCGCAGCCGGACAACAACGTCGTTCGAGTGGCGATCGAGACGATGGCCGCGGTGATGAGCGGGGCACAGTCGATCTTCACCTGCGCGCTCGACGAGCCGTTCCAGATCCCCACCGAGTTCTCCGCCGAGCTTGCGCTGCGCACGCAGCAGATCGTCGCCTACGAGAGCGGAATCGCGCGCACCGTCGATCCGCTGGGCGGCAGCTATTTCGCCGAGCATCTCACGGACCGGATGGAGCAGCGCATCGATGCGCTGATGAAGGAGATCGAGGACTACGGCGGCGCGGTGAAGGCGATCGAGGACGGCTGGTTGCAGCTGCGCATCGCGCATCGCGCGCACGAGCGCAAGCTGCAGACCGACAGCGGCGAGCTGCCCGTCGTCGGTCTGAACTGCTTCCGCCATGAGAACCAGGCGGCAGCGCCCGAGGAAGTGTTCCGTGTCGATCCGCAGGCGAGCCGGCGGGTGCTCGAGAAGCTCGAGGCGGTGCGTGATCGGCGCAACCAAGCCGAGGTCGAGCGCGTGCTCGATCGCCTCGAACAGGCCGCGGGAGTCGACGACGAGAACCTGATGCCCCATCTGATCGAATGCTGCCACGCCTACGCGACCGTCGGCGAGATGGTCGCGCGGTTGAAGGCGCAATGGGGCGAGTTCCGGGAGCCGGTGCGACTATGAACCCTCAGATCGAAAAGACCCCGCTGCGCGGCAAGCGGATACTCGTGGCCAAGCCCGGGCTGGACGGCCACGACGTGGGCGCCAAGGTGGTTGCGCTCGCACTGCGCGACGCCGGCGCCGAGGTCATCTACACCGGGCTGCGAAAGACGCCCGGCTACATCGCCCGCGTCGCTGTCGACGAGGACGTCGACGCGGTCGGTCTGTCGATCCTCTCCGGCAGCCACAACGAACTCGTCGCCGACACGCTCGAGCAATTGCGGGAGCTGCAGGGCGAGGACATTCCGGTGTTCGTAGGAGGCACGATTCCCGCGCCCGATCAGCAGGGACTGCGCGAGCGGGGCGTGCGCGAGGTCTTCACCAGCGACATTCCGCTGGCCGACGTCGTCGCGGCGATCGCGAGGTTGCTGTCGTGACGCTTCCGTTGCGTGGCAAGCGCATCATCGAGGTCGGGCACATGCTGATGGGCCCGTACTGCGGGATGCTACTCGCCGACCTGGGCGCCGAGGTGATCAAGGTCGAGCCGCCCGGAGGCGACATTGCGCGCAGCATCAGTCCGCACAGGATCGGGCCGCACAACGCGTATTTCGCCAGCCTGAACCGCGGCAAGCGCAGCGTCGTGCTCGATCTCGCCTCCGAAGACGGCCAGGCGGCCCTCGCGGCGCTGGTTCGCGATGCGCATGGCCTGGTCACGAACCTTCGACCCAAGGCGATCCGCAAGCTCGGGCTCACCTATGAACGGCTCGGACAGTTCAATCCCAGGCTCGTCTGCGTCGCCCTCACGGGATACGGGCTCGACAGCCCCTTCGCCGAGCGGCCCGCGTACGACTACGTGATCCAGGCGCTCACCGGCATCATGTCGCTGACCGGCGATCCCGCCGGTCCGCCGACGAAGACCGGCTACTCGGCGGTCGACAACTCGGCCGGCATCATGGGCGCAGTCGGCCTGCTCGCCAAGCTCGTGCAGGGCGAGGGCGGGCAGGTCGACATCGCGATGTACGACGTGATGCTCTCGCAGCTCAACTACCTCGCCGGTGCCTGGCTGAACGCCGGCGAGCGCGCCGGGCGTTACCCGGCGTCCGCGCATCCGTACATCGTGCCTGCGCAGATCTTTCGCACCGCCGACGGCTGGCTGACGCTGTTCATCACGCACGACGATTTCTGGCGCACGTTCTGCCGGGAGATCGGTCGCGCGCAGTGGATCGACGACGAGCGCTTCGCGACGATGGCCGCGCGACGGAACAATCGCGACTTCGTGCTGCATTCGATCGGCGAGGTGCTCGCGGCCGAGCCCACGAGTCGCTGGGTCGAGCGCCTGGCACCGCTGGGCGTCGTTGCGGCCGGCGTGGAGACGCTCGAGAACGCGCTGGCGAGCGAGCAGACCGCGGCGCGCAACATGGTTGTCGAGATCGCGATCGACGGGGGCACGCTGCGCGTGGTCGGCAACCCGGTCAAGTTCTCCGATGCGCGGGACGACTTCCGCGCTCCGCCGCTGCTCGGCGAGCACGGTCCGTTCGCGGCGGAGAAGGCGGGGTAACGCCCACGGTCCCGCAGATGCCATACGAAGAAATTCCCGCCGCGATGCGGCGAGAACACCGACCGCCGGGCTGAAGGAACGGCGAACCACCGAGGAGGAATCATGGGAAATCGATTCGCGAAGTACGGGACTGCGCTGATCGCCGCAGCGACCTTCACGGTCGCCGGCGTCGCCGCCGCGCAGACGCTGAACCTGAAGATGGCGCACCAGTGGCCGCAGGACGAGTCCGACTACGTGATCGCAGCCGGCATCAAGTTCGCGCAGGAAGTCGAGAAGCGCACGAACGGACAGGTCAGGATCTCGATGTTCCCGGCCGAGTCGCTGGTGAAGGCGAGCGCCACGCACACGGCGCTGAAGAACGGGACGGTGGATCTCGCGATCTACCCGTACATCTACTCGGCGGGCGCAATCCCGCAGATGAACATGGTCCTGCTGCCGGGGCTGTGGCGCAATCACGACGACGTGTTCGCCTTCCGCAACTCGGAGGCGTGGAAGCAGCTGGAGAAGAAGGCCGAAGACTACGGCTTCAAGACCCTGTCGTGGATCCAGATCTCGGGTGGCGTCGCCACGACCGGCAAGGAGATTCACGAACCGAAGGACGTCTCCGGAATGAAGCTGCGCGCAGCCGGCAAGTTCATGGAATTCGCGCTGCAGAAGGCGGGCGCGACGACGGTGTCGATGCCGTCGTCCGAGAACTACAGCGCGATGCAGACCGGCCTGCTCGACGGAATGTGGACGTCGTCGGGGTCGTTCGGCGCGTACCGGATGTACGAGGTCGCGAAGTTCTACAACTCTCCGGAGGACTACAGCGTCTACTTCACCATCGAGCCCATCGCGATCAGCATGAAGACCTGGAACAAGCTCTCTCCCGAGCAGCAGAAGATCTTCGTCGAGGTGGGCCACAGCCTCGAGCAGCCGGCACTCGAAGGCGCGAAGCGCGAGGACAGGCGCGTGGCAGAGCTCTTCGCGAAGAACGGCGTGAAAGTCGAGAAGATGACCGAGGCGTCGTGGAAGAAGTGGCAGGACTGGTTCCGCCAGTACAGCTTCGAGAAATTCAAGGCCGACGTACCCGGCGGTGAGGAACTGCTGAAGGCTGCCGGCGGCGACGCGACCCGGTGAGCCC
>ERZ778017.1875-NODE-1875-length-18872-cov-6.498751_pt1 | contig 18872 bp, 10 predicted proteins | sample MGYA00375747_ERZ778017 | MGnify/ENA primary metagenome ERZ778017 (study PRJEB29350, sample SAMN05509838) | bioreactor metagenome | biome: bioreactor; material: wastewater | place: South Africa: University of Cape Town | collected 2014-03-17 ...
AATAGTCCCCGGTATCCATATAACGTCTCAAGCATTGTAAAAATCTAAAAATCGATGGTAAAGAACTGAAAAGCCCCATCAACCTCGACTTGGATGATCCACAAACATTTTCTCTTTCTTGATTTGGCCCATTGCCAAATATTCCATCCCAATGATGAGCATATAAACAAAAAAAGAATGAAATATTACCCATACTGTATGTCATGGAACATAACAAATCACCAAAGAAGAAATCTCTAAATTCAACCGGGTAGAACCCAGAAAACAACAATCTCCATAATACAATTTGTAACCATCTCCTGGTTCTGGGATAGAATTGTTTCCCTGGCCATAAGAATAGTCCTAATATGAAACATAAGTAAATCCATGGCCAATCTCTTCCAGGAAATTGGTTTCTCCAAAAATCGTTAAAACTAAACCAAGCAAGTAGAGAAAGTACCGCAAATCCTAGAGACGGTAATAACCAATACTCTCTCCAATCTAAAGCAGACGCTAAATCAAATTCAAAAATGAACTTATAATTGATTTGACAGCGATCAAATACAAATAAATTGATTCCTATCAAACCAGGAAGGAAAACAATCAAGAAAAACCCTCCCCAAATTTGTAGCAAGAATCTTCCTTCGGGCATTTCACCTGAGAATGTCTTTTGTAGAGCAACATAGACGGTTAGAATGAATAATGGAAGACCAAACCCAAAGAGAAACGCTGAAGATCCAAATGATCTGTAATATTCGTGTTGCCTAATCTCACTATTGTTCATAGCATAAGCAATACTTTTCAACTTTTCCAACGAGACCTTTCTGTCGATAGATTCCGGATCAAAAAAGGAGATAAATAACTCCTCTACTAAGGTAATCAACTTTTCTAGTAGATCACTCGTTTGAAAGTATGCTGATTTGTCGACCATATCAACGTACGTTTTAGAAAGCTTTGTGTGAACGCATTTATCGAACTTCTTTGTGATCTTTCTAAACGCAGTTCTATTCAAAACCCTGTACGATTTTAACAACGTAAGAGCTCGATAATGCTCGAGAACTGCTAATCGTAATTGTTTTTTTGCAACCACATACGGGACACCAAACTTTTGCTTTTTTAAAGTGTAATCTCTTGCCCTGGCACGGGCATCTTGCTCAGTAGTTGGCTGGTTCGCAGAGAAAGTGGGAGATAGAGAGTGAACACTATGTTCCTCTTCCGAATCTATGGAGTACTCATCAGAATACGAGTCATCAATTGGGTCTACCCCGTTTCTGATCCTGTTTTCAATATAGTTTGGGTCGTATTCCATAGCGATGTTTTCTGCCCCTTTCTTATCAGATTTTAATTTATCCAAAAACACCGTTGATGGCAATGATGGCAATTCATAGTGATTCAAATACTCAATGAACCGGCTTGGAATTTCTGCCACGCTTGACACTTTCTTCTTTACTTTCTCTACGTCGGTGGTAGGTTTTGGTTTGAGTCGTTCTTTGGCCACAAACTTTTTGTGGTCCCGTAAAAGATACAATTGGTCCTGGATCAACAAAAACCGTTCGTATGCTTCTTGTTCCTTCTCCTTGTAAAATAGATTAATTTTATCCAATTCCTGATCTAGCCATGATCTGAACTTATCTTGCTCAGTGGTGTAATGAGTCGAATTATCAGTAGATTGTGCCATTGATACACCCTCACTATGCTTCAGAGGGTCTGGAAGCAGCAATGGCTCCATTCCTTTTGTGAGATTGCCCCCATGCTCAATAAACCGGATCGGCTCCAATAAAGGGGTTTGATCTGTGGTATCCCTAGCACCAGAATCTACTGTACCAGCAGCCTGTTCCTCACGACATTTGGCTATGATCTCCTTACCAGTCTTGTAATCAAGATACTGTTCTCTCCATTCGGGCACCAAACCTTCCCGTAGTGACTCGCCAAACTTCATGGTGGTTGCAACTAAATGATATAATTTTTTTAATATTCGTAGCGAATGTACGACCTTTATTTTCAGCCGTTCTCCTGGCACGGGACGAAAATGGCGTGATTTATATTCTTCCCGGCAGAATTTTACTGCGGGCCCTGTGCAGAAGACAGCCGTTGGGGCGGTACCCCACAAGGACCTACGCAAGTAACTTTGGGACGAGCAGCAATAATACTGGGCTGATTCTAGAAGAACAAACTGTTTGTGTATAACGGTAGTAAGATGATATTGTTGAAGGTTGAGGTGGATGGAATCTGTCAATTTGCTGTCTGGGTTGAAAAATAAAAATTAGGAATGCGTGAAAATCAAATGCGAATTTTTCCAGGTATGTTGTTGTGGCCATCAGTAGCAATTGAGCCTGAGAACCCCGCTATATCTCTGTGGATCATTGCTGAAGTAGTGGAGACTCTTTCGTCTTATTGTGTTGGGTTGTGTTGTTCTCGTTTCCCACCAGTGGTGATATGGGTAGCAGTAATATGTCTAGCTTTTCCATTGTTGGGCACTCCCAAGTTTCACATACTTTCTGCCGAGGTACCATGCACCTGAGTAGCTCTTCCCGGATTTTTGAGTATGCCAGTGCTTTTACTTGGTGCTTGTGTAATGACTTTTGTCCACTATAAGTTTCCGTGATCCACCTCTGTATGTTCACCTCCTCTATAGGTGCCTAGTCATACGTGGTGTATTACCCAGCACTGACGATATAAAGTCCTCGTAAGTGCCATTGCACTGAAAACGTCATTTCTTGTGGATTTGACTGCAAAAAGTCACTTTGCACAACTCAAGATGGAGAAACGCAAGGTATGGGGTTGAGTTGCTGTTTTTTTGACACAGAAACGTTATTCTGTCCTCATTTCTAAACCCTGCTGTTTTCAACAAGCAGGCAAACACTTGCATTAAGTACTATTTTCCCCCAATGGGTGCGCCCAATAGACCGTTCATTATCGTGGTTCAACTGTGTCCTAACCTGGCCTCAAACCTTCGATGCTTCTTAACAATAGAATATTGTTGCAACCTCAAGCAAAAGGGTATACGTCAAGTTCCGTGCATTTTTCTTGCATAAAAATATTTCAACTCCAAAATGAACTACTGATATAGTAGGATCGCTAGTATGCTTTGCATAGATATGCATAATCGATATAAGGCTGCATACGTCAAAAACCGACACTTTTCTGCGTTTTTAAACCTCTATTATCAGTCAAACCTACGGATTGAAAAGTTGTACTGTAGATAGTTCGAGATACAAAACGCAGTTTGTCACAGAGTTGCAAGTTCAGTAATGAAGTAAGGGTAATATAATCAATATTTTCAAATCCAAAGTACAGCGGTGGTCCACAGTCATATTTGAATCATCCATATTATAGATTTTGTTCCCTATACTGCTATATACGTTTTGGGGGTCAGAGAAATGGGAATGAAAAGTGTGTTCGGTGCAGGATTGCATTGAAAGCCCCTAAAAAGTTGTGACCCCATAAAAATACCACTACTGTATTATACACTTATTGGATTGCAACACACAACAACTTTGGTGCAAAAACCTTGTTTTAGAGGCCCTTTATATCATTTCGAATGCATTCCTGTAAATGATTTATTTGTTTCAGAATTATTTTCTGTTTAATTACTTGTGTCGCAATAGTATTGCAATCGATTGTAGAGGTTGCAACTCGAGACCATACACAAGTGGTTGAAGTTCAAGCAAATGAGTGCTCATAATCTTTGTCTCCAAATCTTACGTCGCAAATGTCGTAAATACATAAAAGTTTTCTGTGTTCTAAATTTCACTATTTCCAACCCTTCGACTAGTAGCATACTACCTTCACTGGATAGTGCAACAGGCTTTATAGTCATACAATTTTGAATTCTGTAGATTTTTATCACCTTTCAATCGAGGTAAACCTAATCAACATATGTAGTTTCAAATTCACAAAACTGTAGGACTTCCTAAATTAACTTGTAACATCTAACGGAGCAATATTGTTCTATCCATCTTTTAAACTTCACCATTTTATTTTGGAAAATAAGTCCTACTTTGAGATACTGTTACTTATTCATTATCTATATTAGAATAAAATTGATTATATGGTATCTATCTTTCTTGATTCAACCTCTTGGTACCATGGCTTATCTATCTTTCGTACCGTACATATAACGCATCAATAAAATGAGGGTGTTTGATTCCAGGAGGTTTGGCAGCCTTGAAACCTTCAACAGCATCCTTAACACCCCAACCTAATCGCTCAATCAAATAACAGCATATAAGAAAACCAGTTCTATTAAAACCATAATGACAATGTACTGCTATTAATGGATTATCGACGGTATTGTTTTTAAGAATTTCGTCTACTAATTGAATGAACTTCCGAATTGCAATTTGATCTGGAACAACCTTTGATACTGTTGCTTGCTTATAGTAGGTGATACGGTTGAATGATTTGGGAGAATATGGTGGTGCATCGGAAGAAATGTCAATTATTGCAATAAGGTTACCCTTAGTATCATCTGGAAGCTTACTTCTCTCTTCGTCACTTCCATAAAATAAACTCTCCAAAATCTTTGGTGAATGGCCACTGTCGTCCTCCCTCAATGTTTTCATTGCAACTAAGGGTGCGATATCTGAACTATTGTTTCTTGTTATGTTCGAGGAAAGAGGTTTTAATTTCAGCCACTTTAATTCATTTTTTAATCCCCATTTATCTCCAGAAATTTGCGCTTTAACTTTCAACACCCATGATGGGGAAAGATGAAGTCGTTCAGGAAATTTATTCTCGATATGATCCAAGATTTTTCCGCAGATAAATTCCGGTTTAGCAAAGAATATTGAATGACCAGCATTATTAATCCCAATTAAATGATTGACTTTCCGATTGAATGTTTTAGTTAAATACTCATCAGCGGCTTCGTTATATTTGTACGGAGTCAAAACATCTTCTTTACCACAAACTAACAAAGTTTTCTCGTATGTTCTAGTATCATTAGGATTGTCGTTGAATTGTGAAATCGCTTGCACGATATCAGAATATTTAGCAAGAGTAAAGCCATAGACGTACTTCAAGACGATCTCAGAATCAACGTCCATATTCCATCTGAATTGTCTCAATTTATTGTAAATATTTTGCTGACCTTCTGACATCTGTCTTAGAACACTCTGGCTTCTCAACCCTCTAATTCTGTCCCAGCATCTAAAGATATTGAAAAACTTAGGGAAAAACGTGAAAAAGTACAATATCGAGCTTACTTTTCCCTTTGGTTGTTGAGTAACTTGCATTTGGGAATCGTCAAATAGCTTAGGCATCGACAATAGAATCAAGCCTTCAACTTTGTGGTTAGGTAATTTTTTGCTCAACTTGATTGATAAATGAGTACCCATTGAGTGACCAATAATCAAGATTTTCTTATTCTCAGGGATGTTTTGCATCACAAACTCATAAATAATGTTTACTATGTTATCTGTCACAAAATCTTCCCATTTCATTTTTGCAATTGACGACGAAATTCTCTGTTTGTCGGCATCGCTGATTACAGAAACCGACTTATTGTTATTAAAATGGAGCTTCGAGTTCCCGAAACCCGGCAAATCCAACGCATAAATCTCCGAACATTGTGATAATAGCCCCATTAACGGTTCAAACTGTGACATCTGACCACCCAATCCATGGATAAACAACAAAACTGGCGATTGTTCCAACTCATTGTCGAGATTGAGTTCTTCGTAAACTTGTTTGTTTTCTTCGTTACGAATAAAATTGATCAACGGATGTGGAATATGAAGGGTGTTCAACGTCACCGAGTTGACTGATAGAGTTGGCTGGGATGACAAATCAACGTCGACAATCTCGGAATATTTAGCAACTAACGAGCAGTCGTTTGGCTCGGTCGACAAAACAAACGATTCTAGTTCGTTTTTACCTCGGAATACTACCAATCTCACCAATTCGTACATTTTCTTCAACCATGTATTTGTTTTCTCTTCCTGGGCTGTAGATAACACAACTAACCGGTCGCCTGGACGGACCTCAGGCTGGACGGACGAAGTCGACGCTGTGACCGCCAACATTTCCCGTTCGTTGTCGGACATTCTACTGTATTGATTTAGTGCTATGAACCACGGCTGATAATTGTTGCTTCCACTATCAACAAAATGTATGGCATATTTCTAGAAACTACTTCTGCCCTGAGTAAGGTCTCACATGCGCCGTACTGCGGGCCCGTTTCTGCCTGGGGTGTCAGTATTGTGGCGGTGCGGCGCCACAGCTTCTGCCGAGGGCGGCGATAATAGGGAACGTCATACCACCAGAATAGATAAGATACTCCGGACCATATAGCTCGACTGAAATCCGTCAATGAACTCAATGGGCGATGTATATATCATTATGTATCAAAGTAGATCACAATGGGGCACTTTGACATAATGTGCTCTGTTTGTTGTTTTCTGGAACAGGGCCGTCTTCCCATAGTTTGTACCGAGTGAGAAATTTAGGTCGGAAGGTCAACACAAACTATCATTCACCGAATGCGTGCCGAAAAGCAATTGAATCAACTGGTACAGTTAATTTAGGTCGATTAGTGGTATAGCACAGTCAGCAGCTGGGAGTGTGTCATTTTTGGCTTGATGTGTCCGTCGTTGTCGTCAAGGTGCATGCCCCAGTACCGCAGTAGGTTACCGCGACACCGACCGAGAGGGTCGCGGAGGTCGGCCCACGGCACGATGAGACTTGTATTCAGTCCCAGTAATTCATATTCCCAAACATAATTTATACTCCAATATTTGGACTTGTTCAGTAGCACAGTAATGGTCTCGTCTAGGCGATTTTCGTTCGATGCGTCGTTCGAGGACCTCGAAAGCTCGTTGGACAAGGCACTACATTCCGCCAATATCTTCAACAGTGCCCATTCCACCAGTGCCAGTAATGTGGCTACAGACACCACCGATGGCATTCCCATGGTAGACATCGACAGCACTTCTCGGGACGGTGATATCGATAACGAACCGTTGATGGGGAGTGCGTATCTGTACCGTAATTCTACGTCGGCAACACCGGTTTCATCGTACGCACCCAGATCATTATCCAACACTTCAAGGTGGCTATTATTGAAAACAATACAACTTGTCGACAAGGTAAAAACGTCATTTTCACAAGGGAAATTGGCTCTCCCAGTCAATTCGACCCGGACAAATGATCCCTCGGGCGAAAGATACGTCAGCCCGAGAAATAACGGTAGCAATGAGTACCCTTCTAATGACATTTCCAACGCAAAGTATAATCCATTTACATTTATTCCGTTGATTTTGTATGAACAATTCAAGTTTTTCTTCAACTTATACTTTCTTTTGGTGGCACTATCACAAATCATCCCCCAATTGAGAATAGGGTACCTTTCGTCGTACGTGGTGCCGTTGGCATTTGTGTTGACAGTGACGATGATGAAGGAGGCAGGGGACGACATTTCTCGACGTAGAAGAGACAGAGAACAAAATAGTGAGTTATACGAGGTGCTAAACCGGTCTCTGAATAATCCTATCACCAGCGACCCAAAACTCGTGCCATCAAAAGACTTGAGAGTAGGTGACTTGGTTAAATTGCACAAAGGAAAAAGAATCCCTGCCGATATGGTGTTGTTACAAACATCTGAAAAGGATGCATCCGGTGAGGCTTTCATCAAAACTGATCAGTTGGATGGTGAAACTGATTGGAAATTGAGAGTGGCATGTAATGCCACACAATCCTTGACCAGCGTATCGCAGTTAATCAATAACACCTCGTTAATTGTTGCTAATCCCAGCAAATCGATCCACCATTTCAACGGTAAATTGGTGTACCATCCACAAAGTTCTGCTGGCTCTGCTTCTCCTTTATCTAACAATACCACATTTCCCTTAACAATAGACCAAACATTGTGGGCAAACACAGTGTTGGCTTCAGGTACAGCCATAGGTATAGTTGTCTATACTGGTACAGAAACAAGGCAGCAAATGAATACAACCAAGTCTGGGGTTAAAACTGGTCTTTTGGAATTGGAAATCAACAATGTATCCAAAGCATTATGTGCCACTGTGTTTATCTTATCGATTGTATTAGTGTTGGCTCATGGATTCCCTTTGAAAAGTACGTGGTACATAGACATCATGAGGTTTTTGATTTTGTTTTCCACCATTATTCCTGTGAGTTTGAGAGTGAATTTGGATTTGGCCAAAACCGTTTACGCTAATCAGATTGAAAAAGACCATGCCATCATGGGCACAATTGTGAGAACGTCGACAATTCCAGAAGATTTGGGAAGAATCGAGTATCTTTTATCTGATAAAACTGGAACATTGACACAAAATGATATGGAAATGAAAAAACTACATTTGGGATCTGTGAGTTACACTGGGGATACTTTCGATATTGTCCGTGATTACGTTAACGGAGCAATATCTGGAGGGTCAAAATCTACCTCCTTGAAGAAAAAAGATTTGGGAGTAAGAGTGTACGATTTAGCATTAACATTAGCATTGTGTCATAATGTCACACCTACTTACGAAGATGAAATCGACGAATCCAATGGAGTTGTCACATATCAAGCAGCATCTCCAGACGAAATTGCCATTGTGGAATTTACTGAATCTGTGGGATTAAAGTTATACAAAAGAGACCGTCATTCTATCTCAGTTTTGCATCAAATATCCAATACAATATTACACTTTGATATCTTATACAATTTCCCTTTCAATTCTGATACAAAAAGAATGGGTATCTTGGTGAGGGATAGACATACGGAAGAATTGTGGTTTATGCAAAAAGGTGCTGATACTGTCATGTCGACAATTGTGAATGCAAATGACTGGTTGGATGAGGAGACTGGTAACATGGCTCGTGAAGGGTTGAGAACTTTGGTTATCGGTAGAAAAAAGTTGTATCCAGGTTTGTACCAAGAATTTGTTGAATCGTACAACAATGCATCGTTAGTTATGCACGATCGTGATGCTGAATTGCAAAAGGTAGTTAGTAACTACTTGGAGAAAGATTTAGAATTACTTGGATTGACTGGGGTTGAAGATAAATTACAATTGGACGTGAAGAGTTCCATTGAATTATTGAGAAATGCTGGTATTAAAATTTGGATGTTAACTGGTGATAAAGTTGAAACTGCCAAGTGTGTTTCAATTAATGCTAGACTTATCAGCAGAGGACAATATGTTCATCAAATTACCAAGCTAGTTCACTCTGATTTTGCTCTCAATCAATTGGATTATTTACGTGGTAACTCGAATGCGTGTTTGTTGATTGATGGTGAATCATTGGGTGTCTACATGAAGTATTACAAAGATGAATTTTTATCGGTAGCCATTAACCTCCCAGCTGTCATTGCTTGTCGTTGCTCACCTCAACAAAAGGCTGATGTAGCCGTGATGATCAAGAAATTTACTGGAAAACGAGTATGTTGTATTGGGGATGGTGGTAACGATGTTTCAATGATCCAATCTGCTGATGTCGGAGTGGGTATTGTGGGAAAGGAAGGAAAGCAGGCATCATTAGCTGCTGATTTTTCCATTAATCAATTCTGTTACTTGACAACCTTACTATTGTGGCATGGAAGAAATAGTTACAAGCGGTCCGCCAAATTGGGTCAATTCATTATACATAGAGGATTGTTAATATCTGTTGCCCAGGCATTATATTCGATATCTAGTAACTTTGAACCACTAGCATTATACCAAGGTTGGTTGATGGTAGGATATGCTACTGTCTACACTATGGCACCAGTGTTCTCGTTGACACTTGATCGAGATATTGACGAGCATTTAACAAGGTTGTATCCTGAATTGTATCGAGAATTAACTTTAGGAAAGTCATTGAGTTATAAGACATTTTTCATGTGGGTATTCATTTCCTTGTATCAAGGAATTGTGATCCAATACTTGAGTCAAAAGTTCATAAGTATTGACCCCGATGATTTCTTGAAGATGGTGGCATTGTCGTTCTCGTTATTGGTTTACAATGAATTGTTCATGGTAGGATTAAATATCAACACATGGAACAAGGTTATGGCGGGAAGTATAATTGTCACTCTCTTCATCTATATCGCGTCAATTCCATTCTTGTCGGAGTACTTTGACTTGAGCTATATTACTAGTGTTACATATATATGGCAGACTGCCGTGACATTAACCATCAGTTTATTCCCTGTATGGTTAACTCGATACATCAACCGGAAATTACGCCCTCCTAGTTACGCCAAAGTCCAACAGGATTAGATAGGTAGATAGGTTACCAATAAAGGTGGAAATATTTCGTCAACTTTTTTATACAGAAAAATGAAAATGAATGGAACGAAGTATAGTTTCAAATCTAGGCCATTTGTAGTCGATGTGAAGCCCTAGCGCCGTTCTGTCAAACTCATCAACACTCGGTTCTAATTAGACTTGGTGAAAGGACAGCGCTACCATATAAATCATGATACCGAATCTTTCAGCTGGAGAGAATTTGTTGGAGAGGGGAAAAGGATAAATCGGAGACAGGTAAACGAGGCGTTAGTTGATACAAAGAACGAGCCTCCGTGTTACCGGTGGATCTACTGATCAGGTTGGGAACGAGGCACAGATGATTAGAAATACACCGGTAGCGCGGATATTTTCCGACGCCTACGGTAGCGCAACCACAAGTCCGATCGAATAGTATGGCACAATGACCAAAAGCGAGTCGGAATCAACAAAACAACACGCGACGTGTACGAACACGTATAATGCTTGGTAGACGTGTAACAATGAGCCATAAACGAGCAGCAGACTAAATTAGCAAAGTGCATCGTATGCTTTTTGCAGACGTGAAACATGCCCATTACGGTAACCCAAACACAGATCAGCTGCAGTATGTTGACAAGATGGAGCAGCACCAAGTGCAAGTAGACAACACGGAATGTTTCAGAGCAATTGTTGAGTACAGTCCGTAACCACTAGACTTCTAGTTACTCACTAGCTACTGCTACCGGTTGCGATTGTACTTGTCATCTACTGTAGTGGTTACCACCAACTATGTCAAATGCCAGGCACCAATTTTAGCCAGAATCCGTCTGTGGCGTTATCACTGTGTGTAGAGCACACGCCGGCCCATCGCATTCCCAGAATGGTGTTTCCAAGAGTCCTGCCTCTGTAAATAGCAATGCCATTCTTCACTGTGAGAGCATGGATCTGCGGGCTCGTAACAGCTAAACGACAGGAATTTTTTTCCGCTACACAAGCATACGTCTAGTGGATCAACTGTGGATGAGGCAATCACCACGAAATTTGGTCAATGGTGAGACACCGCAAGCGTAGTCGTCTTGTAGTTGGCCACAATGGTGTGTTGTAAGTGGGCTAATGTGGTTGGAACCATCTCCTGATGACTCAGGGGCCTTTGTCTGGGGGTGCTGCTGAATTTGTTGGACAAAAGTGGTTGCACTTTTTATGCATGTAGGTTGCAGGAATCGCCTTATTTACACACCTGTCCCACACTATATAAACTAAACCAAATGCTTCAAGACTAAGGTATTCAGTTGTTACCCGTTGATTGTCCTGTCTGGGTGTTTGCTATATAATGTCTGCTATCTTAAAACCAAGTTTAACCCTCGCATATTTGGCTGGTGCTGCCACTGTTCCTTTCGTTTTGTCGTACAAAGAGTCTGTCTCGCGTGCTAACGTAGGGAAGGGATACATCAACCCCAGAAGTTTGATAATGAAGATATGAGTGTCAATGTTCTGCTTTTGACTATGGTTGTTTTTGCAGTTGGGACACAACTGCTCATCGTTTGCTTCATTTCCAATTTTAATGTCTGTATACACTAATTGACCCGTTTGTACTCGTTACTGGGATAATGTGTGCTCCTCGATAGCATGAGGTTAGCATGGTATTTGATCGTTTGATCTTATCCGGGTTTATGGTGTCACAGCCGACGGCTGTTTCATTTCTTCTAGGTTTCTATAGTCAATATATAATTGTGGTTCACTGCGTAATCTTCCTACATAATTAGTTATATGGGGATGGTGCAATTATATTGATTCCAGCGGTTTCATGCACGGGGTTTCGGCTCGGGTCATAAGTGCACTGTCTTGTCCAAAGGTTCTCTAATTGCGATCTGAACATGCATAACACACTGAAGTCGTCAACTTGCTTTCCTTTATATGGTTTCACGGAGACTCCACAGTTTTATCCGAACAAGTACAATTCAAAATATCCAGACACAATCATCGTGGGGCAACTGCAAAACGCTAATTGTCATTATGTATAACACGACTACTCTACTGCTCTAATACCGTCTACAAGTACGTTCTACTTGTAAAAGAACCTCTGTTGGTAGCCCCGTAAGATCTTACTAAGTTGTGAAAACGATAATAGAGACACCTGTGTCAACTTTGGTAGAGCAAACGTGTAATAACGACAGTTGTGTTATTGTGATCATTCAAAACCAAAAGTTTGTAGTTTAAAATGTGTTTTGACTGTGTTTTGACTTGCGCGTAGTTTTGACAATTTTTAGTAAATTTTATGAAAATGTACAATATTTTACAAATACTTTAAAACGTCTTATATCTTAATATTTACAGGCCGGAATATATACTATGCTTTTTGTTGATTCCAAGGAGCATTCTTGGTGATTGCATCAACGGATTTAATTCCGTTAATAACATCAAACATCGTTTGTTTATCTTGGAGAGAGATACTGGCATTCTTCATCAAAAGGTCGTTTGAGGACATGGCTTGGGCATCAGATGCTAACTTTTTAGGAATGGTCAATTGCTCAGTTTTTCCGAGCACAACCTTATCGAATCTACTGGCAAGCTTGTCTTCATCCAAGGTGGTGGACCAGTTCTTTTGTAATAAATATTGATTTTTAGTAGCTGAAGGTTTGATGGTGTCAATGATTGATTTTGGCATCTTGTATGGGTAATTCGAATCGATCAATGCCTCCTTAGCTAATGCTGCAACTCTGGAAGCAGTACAAGCAACGACTGTTGTAGGCTTACCGTACAAAAACAGGTCACCATTGACATTTGGTGTCAATGGTTTTGATGACAATTGTTTAGTCTTAATTTCTGAAACAAATACTGGTTTCTTCTTAGCAGGAGTCTTAGGTCTTCTTTGATTGAATGATTTGCTTGATGATCTTGAAGAAGACTGTTTTCTTGGACCACCACTGGATTGGCTTGGTGCTCTGAAGGATTGGGTAGCAGAAATATAACTGTTGGAGAAGCTGGTATTTCTTTGTCCAAAGGTATTTCTCAATGGATGATTAGCAACTACAACTCTTTGGTTGTTGAAACTAGAACTTGGTTGCTTCGACTTAGCAGATTTATTGTTTTTAGCTTGGCCCTTGGTTTGGACATTCTTTTTGTTTGCTACATTGGTATCTTTAGTTTCAACCTTCTTCTTTGCAATATCACTGGCTTTAGTAGTAACATCGTCGATTCTTTTTAACAAGTCGGACAAAAATAACGAGTCGTTAGAACTATATCTAACCCCGACATTCTTTGTCGTACGTTTGATACAGTTGAACATGCTATGGTACAGTGAATATAGTGTTAAACTGTATTTGATAACTGGTGAAAAATTTCTCGATTTTTCACACTCGACTTCCTAAAATGGAAGGATAACGAAAAAATATTGTACTTCAATTGAAATACAATGATAATGGAAATGTTCGAATATGGAGTAATCGAGCGCTCGCAAGATGACGGGAATCATAGCATGTTGATGATTACGGCAAACAGAAGGGAGTCGAGTTTTGTAGGTGTGCTGACGTGGGATAAATCTGTTTACGATTACTTGCGGTACTAGTTGTCTGTCGAGTTAACGATCTGTGAAGCTCAATGGGACAGTACTGCTGCAATCTGTTGCAATGTGGTTGAAAATGCATTTCTCGCTGTTTTCCAGTTGCCTGATATTGGACTTCCAGGCTGTTTCTCAGTACAATTGAATTACACCAATTCACAGGTTTTGCCTGGGGTAAAGATGATCTAATAGAATCATACTACATTTCGCAGAAAGCCAGTAACAAGCTACAGAATTGCATGCATTTGCATCTTCCTGTTAGAGGTACGGTCGTTTTGTTAACTGTCATACTGCCCGTAATATAACCTCTAGCACAGTAGGACAATGTCTCTTTTTATGATTTCTTCTTCAACTAACGCTGCCATCCTTTAAACAACAATGAATGAATGAAGGTGAAATGCTCCTGTGTTACAGATACGGTAGTTTTGTGGTTATTGGACGATATCAATATTGATCTAATTATCTGGGGACTGCAGGTCTACATGAATTTGCAACCACTTGCTTGAGCCATTTTCTAGCACTTTGAAAATCACTGTTTCAAGATTCTCAACGAAGAACTATTAAAACACGACCATACGGTTCCTTGAATCAAACTATTCCGTCTGATTCAACTGGAATTCCCTTTGTAGTTCCCTGTAGATGGAAAATACTGCAAACAAACGCGAGCTCCAATTCTCTAGCTTCCAATTGAAAACCACGAACCGCACTATTACTGGCTCATGTACATCTCCATCTGCTCTCAGCTCCGTCTGTTCTTGGCTCAACACATACCTTATCTACCTTAGCAGAATCATCCATAATACATTTTGCAGCTCTTTACTATGCACTGCCATAACCGCGACATCCCTCATTGTACCGTACCGCAGTTGTATACTACCACTACCGTACATAGAGGCCATTAAAACACTCCTAGCAAGCACAACAAATCTAGCACCACAACCTCCAGCTACAACATCTGCTACTCTCGTGACAGTGCAGATTTACATCCAACGCGATTTCGCAGCACTTCAACGCCTACTTGTCTACCACTTGTTTGTGTTCATCTTAGTACCCTTTAGCACAGTACCGTACTACATAGTACTACATAATACCTCCACCATAGTAAATGCTCACCGTACTGTCCGAGCACGGAATTACACTACACCATAATACAACAACATAACCAATCCATCTCCTTCTACAGTATACTCCTCTGCCATCACCCTATTCCTCCAATTCCTTGCCCCATTGCTGTTCCAAATCCTGCTCTACGTATCTTCTTTGGCACTTCTCCATATACCCTGGTGTTACTGCATTCGGCGTGTGCCGGACGACGTTACGATCTTTTCCGACGTGGAAATGCCACCGGTACCTGATATTAACAACCCAGCAAATGAACAATTGCTTCAAAACATCACACCCATGCTGCTGTCACCGTCGTAACCACCCTCGAGGTCCGCATTCCCCATTTCTTCCCCAATTGTCCTATTGAAACTCCTGGAATTGTTTCCGGGTAACCGCCGTTCACGTGCCCGCGTGTTGTCCAATCAAAACGCACTATGCCGGCGGTACCATGAACTCGGTAACTGGGCAAATTGGTTGGTTCAACAACCGTAGTGAGAATTTTCATTTTTTATATAAGATAAAATTATCTCTTTTTTTTGTTGTATTCATTAATCGCTATTAATTGAGGAAAATGTTATCAGGACGTTCTGTTTTACGTAGTACCGTCAGATCTGCTACTGTGGTTGCCAGATCTTTGAGAGTTGTATGTATTTGTTGGCTTTTTATCGTGGTGAATTTTTCACTGGGGGTCGAATTCGTCGGTGGACCTCGTGGATCCAACTACCCATCCTTGCTTGGGTGACGAGTCAGTCATTGTGCCACCGCTGCCTTCACTATCGGTGTGCTGCGTCAATTGGCACCAATTGTTGCTCGTGGATCATACACCCAATGCCGGGGTCGGATTTGATACGATGAAAAATGGTGAAGAATGACACCGGGAAACGTTTGCTCACCATTGGTGGCTTTATCAATGCCACTAATACCGAGTATAACCTACGACATTGTTGTACTAACATATTTAGGCTAGACCAACTGTTATTCAAAGATTTGCTTCCGCTAAGGCTGCCCCAACTGAAGTTTCTTCTATCTTAGAAGAAAGAATCAGAGGTGTCTCTGAAGAAGCTAACTTGAACGAAACTGGTAGAGTTTTGTCCGTTGGGTATGTATCTTTCTCATGGAGCTGAAAAATTGGTTTCGTGGTTTTTTTTCCGTGGCCGCGAAAGTGAAAAATTAAATTTTTCACAATTTTCACCACGCAAACAACGAATGAAATACCCAGCATTATTTACGCAAAACATGGTAGTTTGATACCGTTAATATGCCTGTGATGTGATCATTATATGAATGGTCTGATAATACCAATTTTTCATTGCGTTGTTGCCGAGCATTTGTAACTATCAAATGCCATATGGAACAAAATAGGAGATGCTTGTACTAACAATTTTAGTGATGGTATTGCCAGAGTTTTCGGTTTAAACAACATTCAAGCCGAAGAATTGGTTGAATTCGCTTCCGGTGTTAAAGGTATGGCTCTTAACTTGGAAGCTGACCAAGTCGGTATTGTCTTGTTCGGTTCTGATAGATTAGTCAAAGAAGGTGAAACCGTCAAGAGAACTGGTAAGATTGTTGAAGTCCCAACCGGTCCAGAATTATTAGGTAGAGTTGTTGACGGTTTAGGTAACCCAATTGATGGTAAGGGTCCATTGAACGCCTCTTCTTCCTCCAGAGCTCAAGTTAAGGCTCCAGGTATTTTACCAAGAACCTCCGTTTTTGAACCAATGCAAACCGGTTTGAAGTGTGTTGACGCTTTAGTCCCAGTTGGTAGAGGTCAAAGAGAATTGATTATTGGTGATAGACAAACCGGTAAGACCGCCGTTGCTTTAGATACCATGTTGAACCAAAAGAGATGGAACAACGGTGCTGATGAATCCAAGAAATTGTACTGTGTTTACGTTGCTGTTGGTCAAAAGAGATCCACCGTTGCTCAATTAGTCCAAACTTTGGAAAAGAACGATGCTTTGAAATACTCCATCGTTGTTGCTGCTACTGCTTCTGAAGCTGCTCCATTGCAATATATTGCTCCTTTCACTGGTTGTGCTATCGGTGAATGGTTCAGAGACAATGGTAAACACGCTTTGATCACTTACGATGATTTGTCCAAACAAGCCGTTGCTTACCGTCAATTATCCTTATTATTGAGAAGACCACCAGGTAGAGAAGCTTACCCAGGTGATGTTTTCTACTTGCACTCTAGATTATTAGAAAGAGCTGCTAAGATGTCTGCTGCTAACGGTGGTGGTTCTTTAACTGCTTTACCAGTTATTGAAACTCAAGGTGGTGACGTTTCCGCTTATATTCCAACCAACGTTATTTCCATTACCGATGGTCAAATTTTCTTGGAAGCTGAATTATTCTACAAGGGTATCAGACCAGCTATTAACGTTGGTTTGTCCGTTTCCAGAGTCGGTTCCGCTGCTCAAGTTAAAGCCATGAAGCAAGTTGCCGGTTCCTTGAAACTTTTCTTGGCCCAATACAGAGAAGTTGCTGCTTTCGCTCAATTCGGTTCTGATTTAGATGCCTCTACCAAACAAACCTTGAGCAGAGGTGAAAGATTGACCCAATTATTGAAACAAAAACAATACTCTCCATTGGCTGCTGAAGAACAAGTCCCAGTCATTTTCGCTGGTGTTAACGGTTTCTTAGATGACATTGCTTTGGAAAGAATTGGTGAATTCGAATCCTCTTTCTTACCATACTTACAAGCCAATGAACCAGAAATCTTAGAAGCTATCAAAACCAAGGGTGAATTATCTAAAGAATTGTTAGAAAAATTAAAAGAATCTACCAAAGCTTTCGTTGCTACTTTCTAAGCACGTTGACCTTGATAAATTTCATTAATTACGATCTTAATGGCTCTAATTTATTCAAAATATTTAGATAAGCATATTCATTGACTTGAATTTATATACATTTTCATACAATGATGTAAAAGATTAAAGCTTTATTATTATTTTATTATTATCAACAATATATATTTGTATATCGTGTAATCCCTTGTAACCAGGATTTTCCCAACTGTCAAATTGTTATCAGTTCTATGACGTCCAAACGAAATTCAAAAATCTCATCATTTTTTACAACTACTTACCAAGTGGTCTTTTTCTGAACTTCAAACGACACCATGGCAAAGAAGTCTCGCGAAAACAAACTGCGCGTTATAGAAATCGTGGATGATTCACGCCCTGAAGAAGAACCTCAATCTGACGAAAACGATGTCGACAATGCATCAAACCTCGCCGAATTCGATGCTGACTTGGACTACTTGTTGTCGAACAACTCATCTCATGACCAGATTGTCACGAACACACCTGATGTTTCCACTAACGTGGAGCCTGCCAAACCTAATCGTACGAGAGGACCAAGAAAGCAGAGGAAGATCTCAGTAAAAGACGTGACGAAAGATTTAAGTGATATCATGTTTAGTGATTCAGACGACGATGATGAGAAAACAGCGCATCCAGAATCGGATAAGGCTTGTCCCAAAAACTCTAATGCGAAACCATCAAAAGATCGTTCACGTATAAAGTCTAAGAGTCCACTGTCACCAGCTAAACGTGTAGATGACAAACTGAACATTTCTATCACAAGTGAAGATGCCACTGAACCTGTGCCAAAGAAATCATCCACAAGTGACGACTCTGAAGTGACGAACGATGCAGAACTGATTGGACAAACTAATGGTAAATCGAAGAAGAAGAACAGGAAGTCCAAGTCCAAGCAGACGAAGAATAGTACTGAAAACTCAGAGTCAGGAGACAAGGCAGCTTTGTCCAAATTGCCATTGGGTGAAGGTGAATCTGTATCCAGTAAACCCAACGAGGAAAAGCCAAAGAAGAAAAAGGACAAAAAGTCCAAGTCCAAGTCCAAGTCGAAACAAGATGTAGCTGACAAGACAGATGTTCTGGCTGAAGAACAGGGGTATAAGGAGCCACAAGTAGAGCCTCAATCTGTTCCGGCTGATGAAAGCAAACAGGATAAACCTAAGAAGAAAAGTAATCGTAAGACAAAATCGAAATCAGACAAAAACGAAGGAG
>ERZ778017.1877-NODE-1877-length-18849-cov-172.449133_pt1 | contig 18849 bp, 21 predicted proteins | sample MGYA00375747_ERZ778017 | MGnify/ENA primary metagenome ERZ778017 (study PRJEB29350, sample SAMN05509838) | bioreactor metagenome | biome: bioreactor; material: wastewater | place: South Africa: University of Cape Town | collected 2014-03-17 ...
CCACCAGCCGATGGCCGCGGCTGATCAGTTCCAGCGCCAGCTCGCTCTTGCCCGAACCCGCCTCGCCGGTGATCAGCACGCCGATCGAGAACACCTCCAGGAACACGCCGTGCAGCGTGGTCTTGGCCGCCAGCATGCGCGCGAGGTGGTATTGCAGGTAGGTCAGCAGTTCGTGGCCGCGTTTGGGGCTGATCCACAGCGGCATGTCGGTTTCCTCGGCGACCTCGCGCAGGTCGGCGGGAACGGACTGGTCCTTGGTCACGATCAGCGCCACCGGCTGGTAGGCGGCGATCTTGTGCATCACCTCCCAGCGCTGGCGCGAGTCCAGCCCGTCCAGGTAATTCAGCTCTTCCGAGCCGATGATCTGGATCTTGTTCGGGTAGATGATGTTGAGGTAGCCGATCAGCGACGGTCTCCGCGCCTGCGCCACGCCCGGCTCCAGCAACCGCGATTCGCCGCGCATGCCCGACACCCAGCGCAGCGCCATGCGCTCGTGCACGCCGTCGTAGAGTTGTCGTGCGCTGATCCGGTCCAAGCCTGCGGCCCTTGTGTCGCGTGAGGGGGCGACGTGTGCCGCCCGAACCTCTGCCATTGTGCCAGCTTGCGGCTTGCGCGGCGTGCAGAGGCAAGAACGGCCCGCCGGAGAACCGGCGAGCCGCGCTGCACGGAATGATCAGACCGATGCGGAGGGATCAGCCGTACTGGCGTTCCTCGCGCGCCTGGCGCTGATGCTTGTCGGCGACTTTCTCGCGGTACTTGCGCAACTGCGCGACCAGCTTGTCGAACAGCACGTCGATGGAGGCGTACATGTCGGCCTCGGTGGCTTCGGCGTGCAGGCTGCCGCCGACCACGTTCAGGGTGCCGTCGGCGCGCTGCTGGAGCTTGTCCAGCGAGAGCACGATCACGAGACTTTTCAGCTTGTCGTCGAGGCGGGTGAGGCGGTCGAGCTTGGCGGTGGCGTGGTCGCGCAGCGCCGGAGTGACTTCAATCTGCTGGCCGCTGAGTTGGAATTGCATGGAGGCGCCTCCTCTGGTGGTGCAGTGCCGCGTTTCGCGGCGGGTGGACGTGCCGCGGCCGGCTCGGCCTGGCACGTCTTTCAGTCATCTCGTCTACAGACATGGGAACACTTTGGCGGCAAGCAAGTTCCCTCGGGTCTGGTCCGTCAGCTGGCGCGTTGGCGTTCGCTGGACGTGGGTATGCGCAGTCCCTCCCGGTATTTGGCTACGGTACGGCGGGCGACCTGGATGCCCTTGGATTGCAATTCTTCGGCGATGGCCTGGTCGGACAGCGGCTTGCGCGGATTCTCCGCGTCGATGAGCTTGCGCAGCATGGCCTGGATCGCGGTGGCCGAGGCGCTGCCGCCATCCTCGGTGGACACGCCGCTGGAGAAAAAATACTTCAACTCGAAGGTGCCGCGCGGCGTATGCAGGTACTTGCGCGTGGTGACCCGCGAGATGGTGGATTCGTGCATGCCCACCTCCTCGGCGACCTCGCGCAGCACCAGCGGATGCATCGCTTCCGGGCCGTAGTCGAGAAAGGCGCTCTGCCGGCGCACGATCGCCTCGGCCACCTTGAGCAGGGTTTCGGCGCGCGATTCCAGGCTCTTGATCAGCCAGCGCGCCTCCTGCAGTTGGCCGCGCATCCAGCTGGCGTCCTCGCCGCGGGCCTTGGCGATCAGGCCGCAATAGTGCTGGTTCAGGCCAAGCCGGGGCTGTGAATCGGGGTTCAGGCTGACCCGCCAGCGCATGCCGTCGCGGATCGCGTAGGCGTCCGGCGCCACGTATTCCACCGGGGTGGCGTCCAGCGCCGCGCCGGGGCGCGGGTCCAGGCTGCGGATCAGCACGGCGGCTTCGGCCACGTCGTCGGGCGAGGCGTGCAGGCGCCGCGCCAGCCGCGCGATGTCGTTGCGCGCCAGCAGCTCCAGTTCACTGTCGACGATGCGCAGCGCCAGGCTGCGAAACGGCGTGTCGGCGTCGAACTGCTCCAGTTGCACGCGCAGGCAGTCGCGCAGGTCCAGGCTGGCCACGCCGGGCGGGTCGAAACCCTGCAACTGACGGCGCACCGCCTCCACTTCCTCGACGCTGGCGTCGAAGCCGGCCGGCAGCGCGGCGAGTACGGCCTCCATGCCCTCGGCCAGATAGCCGGCGGGGTTGAGCGCGTCGATCAGCACGGTGGCGATCAGATGCTCGCGTGCATTGAACGAGGCCAGGTTGAGCTGCCAGGTCAGGTGTTGCTGCAGGGTTTCCGGGGCCGCGTTCTGTGGTTCGAATTCGTCGTCGCCACGCGAGCCGCTGCTGCCGCTTCCGGGGCTGTTGCCGGAGAAGTCGATCGGCGACTCCGCCGCGCCGCCGCCGTCGGCCCAGTCGATGGCGCCTTCGTCGTTCTCGTTGTGGCTTTCGGGGGCCTTGTCGGCGGTCTGGAAGTCGCCTTCGGCGGCGTCGAGGCTTTCGGCTTCCTCGTCCTCGACCTCTTCGGCAAACTCCAGCAGCGGGTTGCTCTCGGCGATCTGCCGCAGTTCGGCTTCCAGCTCCAGCTGCGACAGCTGCAACAGGCGGATCGCCTGCTGCAATTGCGGCGTCAGGGTCAGCTGCTGGTGGAGGCGAAACTGTAATGCGGGTTTCATGCCAGCCGGGTCGAAGTAACGTACGGCCATCCTAGCGCGTGGCCCCGGAAGCGGCCAGCGCGGGCCGTCACACCCGCGCTCAGAGCCGGAATTCGCGGCCCAGATAGACCTCGCGCACCTTTTCGTCGGCCAGGATGTGCGCCGGCGTACCGCGCGAGAGCACCTCGCCCTCGTTCAGGATGTAGGCGCGGTCGCAGATGCCCAGGGTCTCGCGCACGTTGTGGTCGGTGATCAGCACGCCGATGCCGCGTTCCTTGAGGTGCCGCACGATGCGCTGGATCTCGCCCACGGAGATCGGGTCGACGCCGGCGAACGGTTCGTCCAGCAGCATGTAGCGCGGGTTGGCCGCCAGCGCGCGGGCGATCTCCACGCGGCGTCGCTCGCCGCCGGACAGGCTGATGCCTTTCTGGCCGGCGATGTGGGCGATCTTCAGCTCGTCCAGCAGGCTTTCCAGCTCGCTGTCGCGCTGCTGCGAGCCGAGATCCTTGCGCAGCTCCAGCACTGCCATGATGTTGTCCGCCACGCTGAGCCGGCGGAACACCGAGGCCTCCTGCGGCAGGTAACCGATGCCCAGCCGGGCGCGCGCATGCATCGGCAGGCCGGTGATGTCGTGCTTGTCCAGGGTAATCGTGCCGGCGTCGGCCTCGATCAGGCCGACCACCATGTAGAAGCAGGTGGTCTTGCCGGCGCCGTTGGGGCCGAGCAGGCCGACCACCTCGCCCTCGCGGATCGAGAACGCGAAGTGACGCACGACCTGGCGCGACTTGAAGCTTTTCTGCAGACCTTCGGCGGAGAGCATGGGATCAGCGCTGCCCCTGCGGCGCCGGGCTGCTGGCCGCGGCGGCCGGCGCCGCGGCGGAGGATGCGGGGGCGGGGGCGGAGTGCGCGGGAGCGGGCTGCGGCTTGGGCAGGAAGATCATGTGCACCATGCCGTCGTTGCCGCTGCTGCCGGTCATCTCGCTGGTCTGCGTGTTGTAGGTGAGGGTGTCGCCGTGCGCTTCGCCGCGACCCTGCTGGTGCACCGAGGCCTGGCCCTGAAGCGTGGCGATGCCCTTGATGTTGTCGTAGTCGAGCGTGCGCGCGTCGCCGGACATCAGGTTGCCGGCGTCGTCCAGTTGCTGGATGTGGGCGTTGCCGGTGACCACGATGCGGCTCAGTTGCTGGTTGCCGTCGACGTGGATCTTGGCCAGGTCGCCGGTGATCTTCAGCGTGCCCTGGCTCAGTTCGACATTGCCGTTGAGCGTGGTGATGCTGTTGGGCGCGTTGAAGCCGCTGAACGAGTCGGCATGCACCACCCGCATCGGCTGGCTGCGGTCATCCTTCCTGGCCAGGGCGGGCTGCAGCAGCAGTGCCCCCAGCACGAGCAGGGCGAGCCGGAGCATTCCGTGGCTGCGGGAAGAGGATGCCGTGGACGTCATGGAGAAGTTCCAAGTGGTTGTCAGAAAGGTTGGCGCGCATGCCGACCCCGTTCATTCTACTGTCGCCCTGTGTGAGCTGGGCGGGTTGGGTCGTTTCCAGGCGGTTTTCCCGCGGCCAGGCGGTGACATCCGAGGTTTGCACGCCGGCATCGGGGCGGGCCAGGCCCTGCGCGTCAGTGAACGCATCCCGATGCAGTTCGACCGGCCCCTGCAGCTTGAGCACGGTGCCCGGCTTGTTGACCCAACCGTAGCGCGACTTGCCTTGCCACGGCGGCACGCCGGCCTGCTCGGCGGGAATCTGGAACGTGGGCGAGTCGAGGTACAGCGACTCGTCGCCTTCGCGCCGGTCCACCCGTGGCGCCTGCAGGTACACGCTGGGTTTGCCGTCGACGCCGAACTCGGTGACGCGGGCGTCGTTCAGGACGTAACCCGAGCGCGGCGGGCCGACAAAACTGCGTGCACGCGGCGCCGGGCCCAGCCACCACAGCAGCAACTGGCTGGCGCCCGCGGCGAGGCCGACCAGCACGATCGCGGCCGGCAGGCGCCGGTCGCGCAGCCACCGGCGCAAGCTCACCGCCAACGCTCCCGCTCGGCGTCGGCGTGGCCTTGCGCGTGCAGGATCAGGTCGCACACCTCACGTGCCGCGCCCGCGCCGCCGGCGGCGCGGGTCTGCCAGTGGGCCGCCTCGGCGACCCAGGGATGGGCGTTGGCCACCGCCACGGCCAGGCCCGCCATGCGCATCGGCGCGAGATCCGGCAGGTCGTCGCCGACGTAGGCCACCTGCGCGGCCTGCAGCTGCAGCGCGTCGAGCAGCTCGGTCAGGCAGGCGCGCTTGTCGCCCTGGCCCTGGTAGACGTGGGCGATGTCCAGTTCCTCGGCGCGCAATGCCACCGGGTGGCTGATCCGCGCTGTGATCAGGGCCACCTGCACGCCATACGCCTGCAGGCGTTTCAGGCCCAGGCCGTCGTGCACGTGGAACACCTTGGTCTCGTGGCCGTCCTCGCCGTACCACAGGCGGCCGTCGGTGAGCGTGCCGTCGACGTCGAACACGGCCAGGCGGATTTTCGCGGCGCGGGCGAGGATGTCGGCGGAGAGGTTGGCGAGGTAGTTGGGCACGATTGAAGATTGTGGGGAGCCAAAGTCAAGAGCGCGCGTGTTTGATTTGCCTGATTTGTCGAGACAAATCAGGCGTCAGACCACCCGCGCACGGAGCAGATCGTGAATGTTCAGCGCGCCGACGACGTGCTGCTCGTTGTCGACCACCAGCAAGGCGTGGATCTGGTGCTTTTCCATCAGTTGCGCCGCCTCGACGGCCAGCCGCTCGGCGCCGATCGTCTTGGGGCCGGAGGTCATCAGGTCGGCGACGCGGGCGCCGCGCAGGTCGACCTCCTCGTCGTCCAGCGCACGGCGCAGGTCGCCGTCGGTGAACACCCCCACCAGGCGTTGCCCGGCGTCCACCACGGCGGTCATGCCCAGTTGCTTGCGGGTCATTTCCATCAGCGCCTGGGTGAGCGAGGCATCGGGCGGCACGCTCGGTATGGCGTCGCCGGTATGCATCACGTCGCTGATGCGCAGCAGCAGGCGCCGGCCCAGCGCGCCGGCCGGGTGCGAGCGGGCGAAATCGTCGGCGGTGAAGCCGCGTGCCTCCAGCAGCGCGATCGCCAGCGCATCGCCCAGCACCAGCGCCACCGTGGTGCTGGTGGTCGGCGCCAGCCCCAGCGGACAGGCTTCGCAGGAGATGCTGCCATCCAGGTGAACGTCGGCCTCGCGCCCCAGCGAGGAGCTGGGGCGGCCGGTGATCGCGATCAGCGGGATGCCCTGGCGCTTGATCACCGGCAGGATGAACAGCAGTTCGTCCGTCTCGCCGGAGTAGGAGATCGCCAGCACCACGTCCTGCGGCAGGATCATGCCCAGGTCGCCGTGGCTGGCCTCGCCCGGGTGCACGAAGAACGCCGGCGTGCCGGTGGAAGCCAGGGTGGCGGCGATCTTGCGCGCCACGTGGCCGGACTTGCCCATGCCGCTGACCACCACGCGACCCTTGCAGCCCAGGATCAGGCGGCAGGCCGCGACAAAGTCGTCGCCGATACGCGGCTCCAGTGCGGCGATCGCGGCCGCTTCGGTGGCGATCACGGTACGGGCGCTGCGGGTGATGGCGTCGGGGTTCGGTGCGTTCGGCGCGGGTGGGGCGATGCGTGCGTTCATGGGGGCTCGGGTGGGGGAGGGGCGCCGGCGTCGTTTCTGTGCCAGAAGAATTCCATTACCATGGCACATTCGCATTTTAACGTCTTTGCCCGCCCCATGGTGCCGCCACGCGCGCCCGTCCATGGTTTCGCCGGCCTGACTCCGTATGGAACACCCATGGATCCCAACCGCATACAGGCGATGATCGAAGCCGGCCTGCCCGGCGCCCGGGCCGAGGTCGACGGCGCCGATGGCGTGCATTTCGAGGCCACCGTGATCGCCAGCCAGTTCGCCGGCAAGCTCCCGCTGGCGCGCCACCGCCTGGTCTACGCCACCCTCGGCGAACTGATGGGCGGCGCGATCCACGCCCTGGCGCTGAAAACGATGACGCCGGAGGAAGCCGGGAATAGGGAATAGGGAATAGGGAATGGCAAGAGCCGTTCCCTCCCAAGCTCTCGCATCCCGGCTTTTCCGATCCCCTATTCCCGATTCCCTATTCCCAGCTCTCCATGGCCAAAATCCTCATCAACGGCGGCGTGCCACTTCATGGCGAAGTGGGCATTTCCGGTGCCAAGAACGCGGTGCTGCCGATCCTCGCCGCCTGCCTGCTGGCGGACGAGCCGGTCAGCATCGGCAACGTGCCGCACCTGCACGACGTCACCACCTTCATCGAGCTGCTCGGCCAGATGGGCGTGCAACTGGTGCTGGACGACCGCATGAAGATGCACGTCGACCCGCGCACCACCAGCACCTGCGTGGCGCCGTACGACCTGGTGCGCACCATGCGCGCCTCGATCCTGGTGCTCGGCCCGCTGGTGGCGCGCTTCGGCCAGGCCGAGGTCTCGCTGCCGGGCGGTTGCGCGATCGGTTCGCGCCCGGTCGACCAGCACATCCGCGGGCTGCAGGCGCTGGGCGCCGACATCACGGTGGAGAACGGCTACATCAAGGCGAAGGCGTCGCGGCTGAAGGGTGCGCGCGTGACCATGGACATGGTCACCGTCACCGGCACCGAGAACATCATGATGGCCGCCACCCTGGCGCAGGGCACCACCATCATCGACAACGCGGCGCAGGAGCCCGAGGTGGTGGACCTGGCGCACTGCCTGATGGCGATGGGCGCGCAGATCGAGGGCGCCGGCACGTCGACCATGGTGATCCATGGCGTCGAGCGCCTGCACGGCGCCGACTACAGCGTGCTGCCCGACCGCATCGAGACCGGCACCTTCCTGGTCGGCGCGGCGATGACCGGCGGCAAGGTGCGCGCGCGCCATGCTCGCGCCAACACGCTGGACGCGGTGCTGGCCAAGCTGGAGGAATCCGGCGCGCAGATTTCCACCGGCGACGACTGGATCGAGCTGGACATGGGCGGGCGCCGGCCGAAGGCGGTCAACATCAGCACCGCGCCGTACCCGGCGTTCCCGACCGACATGCAGGCACAGTTCACTGCGCTCAACTGCGTGGCCGAAGGCACCGGCGTGGTCACCGAGACGGTGTTCGAGAACCGCTTCATGCACGCGCACGAACTGCAGCGGCTCGGCGCGGACATCCGCCTGGAAGGCAACACCGCGGTGGTGCATGGCGTGGCGCAGATGAGCGGCGCGCCGATCATGGCCACCGACCTGCGCGCCTCGGCCTGCCTGGTGCTGGCCGGGCTGGTGGCCAAGGGCGACACCGTGGTCGACCGCGTCTACCACATCGACCGCGGCTACGAGAACATCGAGGAGAAGCTCGGCGTGCTCGGCGCGCGGATCCGCCGGTTGCCGAGCTGATCCCGGCCGTGGGCCGAGGTGTGTAGGGCGGGCACCGCCCGCCGCTCCTGGTGACGCATCGAAAACCGGCGGGCAGTGCCCGCCCTACGCTGTGGCAGTCATTGTGGGGTGTAGCTCACCAGCTCCATCGTGAGATCGCCGCCGTCGTGCTGCGACAGCTTCACCGGCAAGGGATAGCGGGCCGGCGCGTACCACGCGCTGAAGCCGCGGTCGGCGTCGGTGCGGTCGACCCGCTCGGCCTGGAAGCTGCCGGCGGGAACCTGGATGTTCTCCTTGCCGACGACCCTGAACTGCTGGGTCTCCACCCGCTGGCGCACGGCGACGGCCAGTGCCACCTGTTGCTGGCCGCGCTGCAGCGCCACGCCCAAGGCCAGCGGCAAGGTGTTGCGCTCGACGATCCCCGGCTGGGCCGGATAGGTCTCGCTGCGCTTGTTGTCTTCGACGTGCACCTGGTTGGTGTGCCAGTCCACGCGCAGATGGCGCTGCTTGTCCTTGATCCCGGTCTGCAGGTCGTAGTCGTAGCTGATCGCCTCGGGCCGTCCGCCCTTCCAGCGGAAGCGCGAGGTCTCGTCCATGCTGGCGCCGAGCAGCGCGGCGAGGCCGCCGGTGCCCTTGACCGCCTTGCGGTAGGTCCACTGGCCGTGGCCGTCGTCGCGCAGGCTGACCGTGGCGGTGCCCATCGGGCTGCCGCCGCGCGATACCTGGTAGGTGGCGGTGAACGCGCCCGGCGTGGTGGACGCGGTGGCGGTGCCGAGCCAGCAGGAAAGGGCCAGCAGGGTGGCGAGCAGGGGGCGCGTGGTCATGCCTGGAGTCTGCCCGTGCCGGCCTGAATGGCGCATCACTCCAGGCCGTGCTCGCCCAGCAGCAGCGGCGCCGACAGCGGCTGGCCGGCGTAGTACGGCGCGTTGTCGCGCCATTGCAGGCGACCGCTGGCGAGCAGGCCGAGCACGGCCGGCAGCAGGCGGTGTTCCAGCGGCAGCAGGCGCTCGGCCAGGCGCAGTTCGTCGTCGCCGGCCTCGATCGCCAGCCGTGCCTGGGCGATCACCGGGCCGCCATCGAGCTCGGCGGTGACGAAATGCACGCTGGCGCCATGTTCGACGTCGCCGGCTTCCAGCGCGCGCCGATGGGTGTGCAGGCCGCGGTACTTCGGCAGCAGCGAGGGATGGATGTTGATCACGCGGCCGACCCACGGACGCAATGCCTCGGCGTCGATCACGCGCATGAAACCGGCCAGCACCAGCAGCTCGGCACCACTGGCGGCGACGCGGCCGAACAGGTCCAGGTCGTAGGCGCGGCGGTCGGGGTAGGCCTTCGGCGACAGCGCCAGGGTGGGGATGCCCGCCGCTTCGGCCAGGCGCAGCGCGCCGGCGTCGGCCTTGTCGCTGGCCACGAGCGCGAATTCCACCGGCAGGCTGCCGGCGTCGCGCGCGGCAATCAGCGCGGCGAGATTGCTGCCGCGTCCGGAGGCGAGGACGGCGATGCGGGGAGGAACAGCCATGGATACGTCTGCCTGAACCCGTTCTCCCTGAGCGCAGGCGCTTCGCGCCGGCGTCGCAGGGCCCTTCGACTTCGACCCCTCGGGTCTGCGCTCAGGGCGAACGGGGATGGATGAAGTTCAACCGATGTGGACGCGCTCGTCGCCCTGCGCCTTCACCACCTCGCCGATCACCGAGCTGGCCAGGCCGTGCTGCGCCAGCAGCGCGGAGGCGCCGGCCACGGCGTCGGGCGGCAGGATCACGGTGAAGCCGATGCCGCAGTTGAACGTGCGCCACATTTCCTCGCGCGCCACCTTGCCTTCGCGCATCAGCCAGTCGAACACCGGCGGCAGCACGATGGCGGCGGCGTCCAGCGCCAGGCCGAGGCCGTCGGGTACCACGCGGATGATGTTTTCCTTGAGGCCGCCGCCGGTGATGTGGGCGAGGCCGTGTATCGGGATTCGGGAGTCGGGATTCGGGATTCGGGACGAGCTGCCCAGCAGCTCAAGCATGGGTTTGACGTAGATCGTGGTCGGCGCCATCAGCGCGTCGGCCAGCTTCACGCCGCCGAGGTCGAGGTCGAGCGGATTGCCGGCGCGCTCCAGGATCTTGCGGATCAGCGAGTAGCCGTTCGAGTGCGGGCCGCTGGAGGCCACGCCCAGCACCACGTCGCCGGCGACGATCGCCGCGCCGGTGAGCATCTGCGATTTCTCCACCGCGCCTACGGTGAAGCCGGCCAGGTCGTATTCGCCCGGCGGGTACATGTCCGGCATCTCGGCGGTCTCGCCGCCGATCAGCGCGCAGCCGGCCAGTTCGCAGCCTTTCGCGATGCCGCCGACCACCGCCACCGCGGTGTCCACGTCCAGCTTGCCGGTGGCGAAGTAGTCGAGGAAGAACAGCGGCTCGGCGCCCTGCACCAGCACGTCGTTGACGCACATGCCGACCAGGTCGATGCCGATGGTGTCGTGGCGGCCCAGCTGCTGGGCGAGCTTGAGCTTGGTGCCGACGCCGTCGGTGCCGGAGACCAGCACCGGCTCCTTGTAGCGGCCGGAGAGATCGAACAGCCCGCCGAAGCCACCCAGCCCGCCCATCACCTCGGGACGGAAGGTGCGCTTGACCAGCGGCTTGATGCGTTCGACCACGGCATTGCCGGCGTCGATATCGACACCGGCGGCGCGGTAGGTGAGGGCGTCGGACATGGCGGAAACCGGCCTGGAAGAAACGCGCAAGTTTAGCAGGATGCGCAACCGAAACCCGCCGCGCCCGGTCGCCGCCGCGCGGCATGGATGGACGCTGCGGGCGGGATTGGGCAGACTTCACCGGTGTTTTCTTCAGGAAGATCGCCGTGCCCATGCGCCTGCACCGTCTGTGGATCGTGTTCCTGCTGCTGGGATTGGCGGCGCTGCCGCGCCTGCATGCGCAGGCCGGCGGCTCGCCGTATTCGGTCACCGTGCCGGTGACCGACACCAGCGACGAGCAGCGCGACCAGGCGTTCTCCACCGCACTGGCGCAGGTGATGGCGCGGGTCGCCGGCGGGCAGGACCTGCGCGGCAACCCCGGCTATGCCGAGGCGCTGGGCGGCGCCAGTTCGCTGGTGCAGAAATTCCAGTACCAGCGCGCCGCCACCGGTCTGGTGCTGGACGTGGATTTCGCGCCGGCCTCGGTGCGTCGGCTGATCGGCAAGCTGGGCGTGACCAGCGCGGGGATCAAGCCGCCGGTGCTGCTGCTGGTGCAGCAGGCCGATGGCAGCGCCGCCGATCCGGCGCAACTGGCCAGCCTGGCCACCACCGCCGCGGCGCGCGGCACCGCGGTGGTCTTCCCCGAGCCCGGCAGCGCGCCCGATCCGGCGCTGGTCGCGGCGGCCGACCCGGCCACGCTGGCGCGCATCAACCGGCAGTACCACACCGGCCTGGTCCTGCTCGGCAGCCTGCACGCCGGCACGGCGGACTGGACGCTGATTTCCGGCGGCCAGGCGCAGCGCTGGAGCAACCAGGGCGCGGACGAGAATGCCGTGCTGGCCGACGCCGGCAACGGCCTGGTCGACCGGCTGGGCAAGCAGCTCAACGTGATCGGCTCGGAAGCCAGCGAGGGCAAGCTGTGGATCAGCGGCGTGGATTCGGCCGATGAGTACGCCAGCCTGCTCGCCACCCTCGACAACGATCCCTCGGTGCGCCAGGTGACCACGATCGGCGCGCTGAACGATGGCGTCCTGCTGGACGTCAGCGCGTCGATGCCGATCAAGGCGCTGGCCACCAGCCTCGCCGCGGGCGGGCGCTTGCTGCTGCAGGGCGAACCGCACGAGGGTGCGGACGCCAACCTGCGCTGGCTGCGGTGAAGGCGGTGGATCGGGTGACCCAGGACAAGGACATCTCGCGGCGCTGGCAGCTGTTCGCGCTTGTCGCCGTCATCGTCTACCTGCTCTGGCTGCTGGCACCGGTGCTGATGCCGTTCGCGATCGCCGCGATGCTGGCCTACCTGGGCGATCCGCTGGCCGACCGACTGGAGCGGCTGGGGCTGAAGCGGATGTGGGCGGCCACGATCGTCTTCGTGGTGATCCTGGTGGTGGTCGTCGGCGTGCTGCTGCTGCTGATCCCGCTGATTGCGCGACAGGTCGAGAACCTCATTAGCAACCTGCCACGCTATGGCGACTGGGCGCAGCACGTGGCATGGCCATGGCTGCAAACGCAGTTGCACCTCGATCCGCACATGTTTGACAGCGATCGCCTGGTGACGGCGATCAAGGCCCACATCGGCTCGATCGGCGGCGTCGCCACCGCGGTGATCGGCAAGGTCTCGCGCTCGGGCGTCGGCATCGCGATGTGGCTGACCAACCTGGTGCTGATCCCGGTGGTGGCGTTCTATCTGCTGCGCGACTGGGACCGCCTGGTGGCCACCATCGACGGCATGCTGCCACGCTCGGTGCAGCCGACCATCGCCCACCTGGCGCGCGAATCCGATGCCATCCTCGGCGCCTTCGTGCGCGGCCAGTTGCTGGTGATGCTCGCGCTGGGCGTGTTCTACGGCACCGGGCTGGGGCTGGTGGGGTTGTCGGTGGGCCTGCTGATCGGCATGGTCGCCGGTCTGCTCAGTTTCGTGCCTTATCTTGGTTTCATCATCGGTTTCGTCGCCGCGATCATCGCCGCGCTGGTGCAGTTCGGCGACTGGACCCACGTGCTGATGGTGTGCGGCGTGTTCGCGCTGGGCCAGCTGCTGGAGGGCTACGTGCTGGTGCCGAAACTGGTCGGCGACAAGATCGGCCTGCACCCGGTGGCGGTGATCTTCGCGGTGCTGGCCGGCGGTTACCTGTTCGGTTTCCTCGGCGTGCTGCTGGCCCTGCCCGCCGCGTCGGTGATCGTGGTGTTGCTGCGCTACCTGGTCGAACGCTACCGGTTGAGCGAGCTGTACAACGAGGAAGGACCCGCCGATCCGGTGATCGCCGAGGTGGGAATGGCCGCACCCAACGGTGACGCTGTCGCCGCCGAGACACCCGTGGCGCCCCCGCCAGGGGATCGGCCGGTCGAATGAATCCGCAACTCCCGCTCGCTCTGCGCTGGCCGCGACGCCAGCGCTTCGAGCATTTCCACGCCGGCGCCAACGCTGCGGCCTTGGCCGCTCTGCGCCGCTTCGCGGTCGAGGCCGGCGCACCGTGGATCTACCTGCATGGCGTGGTCGGCAGCGGCCGCAGCCACCTCCTGCTGGCCACCTGTCAGGCCGCCAACGCCGCCGGCCGGCGCGCACAGTACCTGCCGCTGGCGGCAATGACCGACCACGCGGCCGCCTTGCGCGGCGTCGCCGGCAGCGAGCTGCTGGCGCTGGACGATCTCGGTGCCATCGCCGGCAACCGTGAGGCGGAGCACGCGCTGTTCGATCTCTACAACCACGCGAAAACCGAAGGCCACGCGCTGCTGTTCGCCGCCGACGCCACGCCCGCGCAGCTGGGCATCGAGCTGCCCGATCTGCGCTCGCGCCTCGGCGCCTGCACCCAGTTCGCATTGAAACCGCTGGACGACGACGAACGGCGCGCGGTGTTGAAGGCGCAAGCCTCCTCGCGCGGCATCGAGCTCGACGACAACGTGCTCGACTGGCTGTTCGCCCGCTACGCGCGCGACCTCGGCGCCTTGCTCGACCTGCTCGACAAGCTGGACGCCGCCTCGCTGGCGGCGCAGCGGCGCGTCACCATCCCGTTCCTGCGCGATTTCCTGCGGGAAGCGGGTTAGTCCGTGGATGCTCAAGACGGCCTGATCAGCGGCGTGACTCGGCTGCCAATTTCGTTCGTCCTGAGCGTAGGCCCGCAGGGCCGAAGCCGAAGGAGTCGGAGCGGCGCACACTTCGACTTCGGCCCTGCGGGCCTACGCTCAGGACGAACGGCGAAGAGCTGGCTGGGCCGCGTCGATGCAGGCCAGGCGCTGACCGCCGGCGAACTCAATCGCCACGTGCCTCGGCGTCCAGCCGCGCCATCACCGCGTCGGTGACGCGGGCGCAGCGCCGGCCCATGAAGGCGAACGCTTCGCCGACGGTGGTGGCGAGCTTGTCGTGCAATGCGGCGCGCAACTGGCGGCGGGCGCGGTGCAGGCGGGTCTTCACCGTCTCCGGCTTGATGCCGAGCTGGCTGGCGGTTTCCTCCACGCTGCATTCCTCCACCTCGCGCAGCATGTAGACCACGCGAAAGGCCGGCGGCAATTCGTCGATGGCGTTTTCCAGCAAGTGTCGGATCTGCGCGCGGGCGGCGGCGGCAGCGGGGTCCTCGCTGCCGAAGGCAGAGGGGAAGCGGATGATCTGGTGCGTGTCGTCGGGCGCGGCGTCCACCTGTTCCAGCCCGACCATGGTGTGGCGCTTGCGCAGGCGACCACGGGCCTCGTTGAGCACGATCGTGGTCAGCCAGGTCGACAGGGTCGCCTCGCCGCGGAACGAATCCAGCTTGTGATAGGCACGCATATACGATTCCTGCAGCACGTCTTCCGCTTCCGAGTCGTCGCCGATCACCGCGCGCGCGACGCGGAACAGGCGCTGGTTGCAGCGCTGCATGATGTGTCGGAACGCCGAACGTTCGCCGTTGAGGACGCGAGCCACCAGCGCGTGGTCGTCCAGCGAGGCGTAATCGACGGGTGCAATACGGGCTTGGTTGGGCATGGTGATCTCCTTCTACACCCGATCCGATGCGTTTGCATGCCGCGAGGTTCCCGGGAACCGCTGCGCCGCGGCCGCATCAGATGCGCACGGGCGGCCGCTGCGTGCCGCCCAACAAACTCAAGGAACCACCCATCATGAACAAGCCGCTGTTTGCCTTCGTCCTCGGTCTGGCCCTGGTCGCCGGTCCCGCCATGCACGCCAATGCCGCCGCACCGGCGCTCAATGACGCGCAGATCGCGCACATCGCCTACACCGCCGGCGCGATCGACGTCACCGCGGCCAAGCAGGCGTTGGAAAAGTCGCACGATCCCGCGGTACGCGCCTTCGCCGAGGAGATGGCGCGCGACCATGCCGCGGTGAACGAGCAGGCGCTGGCGCTGGTGAAGAAACTGGGCGTGACGCCCGAGGACAACCCGACCAGCCAGTCGCTGGCCAGCGCCGCCGCGGACGAACAGGCCAAACTCGCCGCGCTGAGTGGCGACGCCTACGACCAGGCCTACGCCGCCAACGAAGTCGCCTTCCACCAGACCGTCAATGGCGCGTTGAGCGGCACGCTGATTCCGGCGGCGCAGAACACGGAGCTGAAGTCGCTGCTGGAAACCGGGCTGAAGCTGTTCCAGTCGCACCAGATGCATGCCGAGCACCTGGCGCAGAGCCTGAAGTAGGGAGCGCGCGATGTTTCGCATGATGCTCTGGTTCGGCATCGCGCTGGCGCTGGTCGGCGGCTTCGCGCCGGCCACCGCCACCGGCGCGGCCGCCACCCCGCGCGTGCACGTGATCGTGATCGACAAGATGGTTTTTGGCCCGATGCCCGCCGACGTGCGCGCCGGCGACATCATCGAATGGGCCAATCACGGCATCCTCGAACACAGCGCCACCGCCCGCGACGGCAGCTTCGACGTCGACCTCAAGCCGGGCGCCACGGTGCGCATGACGGCGAAGGCCGGCAGCTTCGCGGTGTTCTGCAAGTTCCACCCGACGATGCAGGCGAATCTGGTGGTGAAGTAAAACCTCGGCGGCTGCTCAGGGATGCTCCGATCAGGTCTTTGCTCGTCATTCCATCGAAAGCTGGAATCCAGCGCCCTCAGATAGTTGCCGAGGCACTGGATCCCAGCTTTCGCTGGGATGACGGCTTGTTCAGACTTTCCTCAGGGCCGGGTGATCCGCTCAGGCCTTGAGCAGTGCCGGTGTCGCCTGCTGCCCGATGGCGTCGGCCATCGCCTAGGCCACGTTCAGGTTGCCGGCGATGAGGTTGCCGCTTTCCGGAATGCCGTCGTTGCCTCATCGCGCCACCCGGGGGTTCGCGAGCCCTTGCGACCGCAAGTCACGCCGTGCGTCATGCGTTCGTCAACTTGCGCGTGTCGGGTTGCGGCGCGTCAGCCTCCCAGGTCAGCCGGCGGTAATCGAAGCCCTTGGCCAGGGTGGGCTTGATCACCTCGAAGTACGGGGAGACGTCGAAGTCGCGCGGGGTGTACAGGCTGTGGTGGCGGATATGAAAGATCTCGCGCATGCAATCGTGGCATTCCGGGGTGACGGCGGATTCGCTGCGGACGACCGGCAGGATCGGGAACGGCACCGACTGGAAGGCTTCGGCCACCAGCGTGGAGCAGATGGCGCGGGTCGGGTCGCCGCTGCCCAGCGCCAGCAGGCGTCGCCGCCACGGACCGGGTACCGGTGGTGTCGGCAGCAGGTAGCGCGCCAGGTCAAAGACGTTTTTCAGGTCGTAGCGCTGGCCCAACCGTGCCATCACGTAATCCACCACGCGGTGCGCGTCGGCCTCACTCAGCCCCACCGGGCGGCAGATCCGCAGGTTAAGACCGCCGAGCTGCTGCAGGTCGAGCAGATGCACGCCCAGTTCGGTATCCGCTTCCACCAGCAGGTCGGTCTTGCCGTCCAGGCTTTGCCCGGCGTAGTCGCCCACGCAGAGCGCCACGTGTGACCAGGTCGATTGCGTCAGGTACTTGATCGCGGTGCTGATGCGGGCGCGACCCTCGACCAGGATCACGTCGGCCGGACGCAGGATGCGCCGCAGGGTAGCCAGGTCGGCGGGCAGATGCGGGTACGGCCCGCGCGCCGGGTGATTGAGGTAGCGCGCCAGCGCGACGCCCAGCCTTTGCGCGATGCGGTTCATGGCGTGTTCCCGGCGTGGTTGCATGCGCGGCGGCACGCGTTGGCATGCCGCGGCGACAAGGGGTGGAATGGTTCGGCGTGCACGTTCGAAGACCTGCAGGGCAACCGGGTTGGGCTGGTGCGGCAGCGCGGAGTCGGTTGCGTAGGCAGCTTCGCGTCCAGCCATCATTCCAGTAGATGGGGCCGCTCGTCGGGGGTTCCCGCCTGGGTGGCGGCGCCCGGCGAATACAAAAAAGGCACCCCGCGAGGCGCCTTGTTCGTTTCCGATGGACCGGTCGCTCAGGCCTTGAGCAGCGCCGGCGTCGCTTGCTGCCCGATCGCGTCGACCATCGCCCTGGCCACGTTGAGGTTGCCGGCGATGAGGTTGCCGCTTTCCGGAATGCCGTCACGGCCGGCGAAGTCGCAGTAGCGGCCACCGGCTTCGTGCACCAGCAGCACGCCGGCGGCCATGTCCCAGGGCTTCAGGCCGATCTCGAAATAGCCGTCGTAGCGGCCGGCGGCGACGTAGGCCAGGTCCAGTGCAGCGGAGCCGGAGCGGCGGATGTCCTCGGCCTGGCCGAGAATCGCGCGGGTCATGTCCAGCTGCGGGCCGAGGTGCCCGCGCTGGCGGAACGGGAAGCCGGTGGCGATCATCGCGCCGCCCAGGTTTTCGCGCTTGCCGACGCGCATGCGGCGGTCGTTGAGGTAGGCGCCGTCGCCCTTGCTGGCGGTGTACAGCTCGTCGCGCAGCGGGTCGAACACCACCGCGTGGATCGGCACGCCCTTTTCCAGCAGCGCGATCGACACGCAGAAGTGCGGAATGCCGCGCAGGTAGTTGTGGGTGCCGTCGAGCGGGTCGATCACCCAGGTCAGCGGACCCTTGCCGGTCGCGCCGCTTTCCTCGGCGAGGACCGCGTGGTCGGGGTAGGCGCGGCGCAGTTCCTTGACGATTTCCGCCTCGGCCAGCTTGTCGACCTCGGAGACGAAGTCCATCTGCTGCTTCTCGACCACGTGCAGGCCGTCGATGCGGTTCATGTAGCGCAGGATCACATTGCCTGCGGAACGCGCGGCGCGCGCCGCGATCGTGACGTGTGGTCTGGCCATGGCTATCGACTTTGGAAGAGAGCGGGGTTTGCGGCCGCCGATTCTAGCAGGCCGCCCGCCGCTGCGGGCGGAAAGCGGCCGGTGCCGGCGCTCGTCCGTTATCCTTGCGTGTTCCGCCCGCCACGCCGATCCGCGCATGCCCGACACCGTCGACCTCGCCTCCCGCCTCCGTTTCGTGCTGGTGCGCACCTCGCACCCGGGCAACATCGGCAGTGCGGCGCGGGCGATCCGCACGATGGGTTTCGCGCGGATGGAGCTGGTCAACCCGGCGCATTTCCCCGATCGCGAGGCGAACGCGCTGGCGGCCGGTGCCGATGGCGTGCTCGAACAGGCCGGTGTGCACGGCGAGCTGGTCGACGCGCTGGTCGGCTGCAGTTTTGCGCTGGGCCTTTCCGCGCGCCGGCGCGGCATCACCCTGCCGGAACTCGGGCCGCGCGAAGCCGCGCGACAGGCGCTGGCTGCCGCGCAGCGCGGCGAACAGGTGGCGCTGCTGTTCGGCAACGAGCGCAGCGGGCTGGCGAACGAGGAGCTGGCGCACTGCCATGCGATGGTGCGGATTCCCAGCGTGGACGATTTCAGCTCGCTCAACCTGTCGCAGGCGGTGCAGGTGATGGCGTACGAATTGCGCATGGCCGCGCTGGGCGACGACGTGCCCGTGCCGCCGCCGGGGCACGACGAGCCGCCCGCCGATGCCGCGCAGATGGAGCAGTTCTACCGCCACCTCGCGCAAACGCTGGACGACATCGACTTCCACAAGGGCCGCGAGCCGACCACGATCATGCTGCGCCTGCGCAAGCTGTTCCAGCGCGCCCAGCCGGACCAGCGCGAACTGCGTGTGCTGCACGGCATCCTGGCCGACGCGCAGCGCATGGCGGGCATGGCCAAACGGGACGATTCGTAGGAGCGCACCCTGTGCGCGATGCTTTTCGTTACATGACGAAAAGCATCGCGCACAGGGTGCGCTCCTACAAAGGCGAGGCGGAGTGTAATCGCGTGGACTCGCCCCCGCGCATTCAGGCATCGCGGTGCCAGTGGTGGTG
>ERZ778017.1878-NODE-1878-length-18848-cov-6.328314_pt1 | contig 18848 bp, 14 predicted proteins | sample MGYA00375747_ERZ778017 | MGnify/ENA primary metagenome ERZ778017 (study PRJEB29350, sample SAMN05509838) | bioreactor metagenome | biome: bioreactor; material: wastewater | place: South Africa: University of Cape Town | collected 2014-03-17 ...
GAACTAGCGACCTTTGCATTACAAGTGCAACGCTCTACCACTAAGCTAAGGAGGCGTCTTTAGTTGATGGGTTGATTTCCACTTTCCCCATCAATAAATGATGTAAATACAATATTTCCAAAATCTAGTCAAAAAATGTGGTTAATGTATGGTAAATAGATTTTTTACTGGCTTAACGACCCAAAGAAAAGAAAAATAATTTGTATTTTTTATAGGGTTATCTTAATTACCCTTAATTTTTGTTTTAAAATTCTTAGGATACCGGCTAAAGGGCAAAAGGTTCTACTAGAACCTTTTCGAGAACTCATGTAGATTCATGTAAGTGCATAATTAACTTCCCTTTCCTGTATTAGTAATTATGCTTTCATAAAAGTTAAGACTTTTTCGATTCACAAAAATTGTTCTGGTTGCGAAATAACATCGCATCCAGATGAAGAACTTGTTATAAATGTAGTTAACAAAGGTGGGTGTCTTTACTGTGAACATGAAGTTTAGTGTTTTAACATTGATATTGTACATTGTGTTCTCGCAAGCAATTCCCTTTAATCCTAGCAACGAATTCCATTCTTTAGAAAGATACGAAATTAGTCCCCATGGAAACCAAATTGTCATATTTGCAAACGAAACAGAATTTTATGAGTCCAAACTTCTTCGAGAGCTCGAAATTAGAAAAAATCCTGATATAGCAAGAAAGACTTTCATTGTCATTAAGGACAGTAATCTTACATTAGGATTTGATGATTCCGAGATGGAATATGGAGGGTCTATATGGAATTATATACGTCCTAGAAGGGTTAAATTCAAACAAGTTTCCTTGGGAAAATTCAATAGACTAACGACAAATACTTTACCAGTCAGTAATTGTGCTTCATCACAATTGTCATCTGGTGGTGTGGAATTCAAATTAGAAACTGGGTGGAATAAAGGCTTGTCACTAGATTCTGGATTTCTGTTTAGCATAGCTAGTGGTATTCGTTTTGATAGCTCTATCGCTACGAGCTATTTCAGTCTCGGTTACAGCAGCACCAGTTCAGTTACATGTTTAGCCAAACCAGGAGAAACAGTCCAAGTTTTAGGTTCGATGACTTTTGCTCTGTTTCCTGATGCAAAATATCGACATGTTGAATTTTCCAGACAGTTTCGCCAGTTTGTATTTGGTAACTGGAATTCTCTTTTCACAAATAAGAAATTTAAAGCATTGGGAGTTGTTATGTATGATAATAACTTCATTCAAAAAAGTTACTGTTCCACTGATCCCGATTTAATAGATTGTAATTTTGATTTTGAAAACGATGATACCCTCGAATTCAGGTTTGGCCAAAATTTTGCAAATTTTAAGTAAAATCAACAAAATAAGCAAACTGTCACCATCTACGTAGTAACGATTTTTCAGGATGTATTGCAATAAAGGTCTATAGAATGCAAGTAAGCGTACCACATGGTGAGAATCAGGCTAAAATTTGATTATATGGAAACTGATCAGCTACCTTATAGTTCTTGCATTCAAATTTAAAGATGAAAATTTAAAGATTTTTCCGTAGTTTAGAAAGTTTCTATTAATTATTGTCCAATTGTAATACAATTTTTTTTTTTTTTTTTAACTAAAATGCATTTATTGCTTTATGTAACAATGACATAATTTGCATGCATTTTGAGGCATAAATGAGAAAATTGAAAATGAAATCATTAAAGTATGGTTTGGAAACAGATTTTCAATTTCATATCAGAGGGCGTGTGGTCTAGTGGTATGATTCTCGCTTTGGGCGACTACTTGAAAAAGTGGATTACTACAAGCATGCGAGAGGCCCTGGGTTCAATTCCCAGCTCGCCCCTTTTTTAATTTTTTAATTTACCTTTAGTAAATGACAGTCTGTCTTTTACTATCTGAACAATCGATCCAACATACACCTAGACCTAACTGAAGAGATTGTCTTTTACTAGCTGCATTCGAATCTCTGTTCTTTTCGCTAATTTCTTTAGCTGTATGAAAATTCCAACATAAAGAGTATATATAGGATTTTCCAGCACAAATAGAAACTTGTACTAAGCATAGAAAATGTCAAAAGCTTGTATTAAACGAGTAGTTACTGGAAGTAAGTATGATGCAACATGACTTATGGATTATTAACTAACAAACCAGTTCAAAAATTGTACCCAATTGCTTTGGCTGATAAATCTTGGGACAATACTGGGTTATTAGTAGACGCAAGTGAACCAAGTGAAAACGAAAGTAACGATGAAAAGGTAAACATCTTGTTGGCAATTGATTTGACACAAAATGTGTGTGATGAAGCTATAAAGCACAAAACCAACCTTATTATGGCGTACCATCCGTTTATTTTCCGAGGGTTGAAATCAATTACACCACAAGATCCTCAACAGACATCGTTAATTAAGTTGATCAAAAACAATATCAGTGTCTACTGTCCTCACACTGCTGTAGATAGTGCAAAAGGAGGTGTAAATGACTTTTTAGGTGATGGAATCGTTGGAGATTCTGAACAGGCTTCAAGAGAAGTCATTGAGCCAAACGAACAATACGACGATTGCGGAATGGGTAGATTAATTACCCTTTCCAAACCTGTTGAGTTGAACCAATTAGTTGGTAACGTAAAAAAGAGCTTAAATTTGAACCATGTTCAAGTAGCATTGGCTAGAAACGAAACAATAAACCACAAGATTTCAACCATTGCTATTTGTGCTGGGTCTGGCGGGTCAGTATTCAAAGGAGTAAACGCTGATTTGTACTACACAGGTGAGTTATCCCACCATGAAGCGTTGTATTTCACTGAATCAGGCAGCTCGGTCATTACTACAAACCACTCCAATTCTGAACGAGCCTTTTTGTCGGCATTGAAAGAGCAGTTGGCTAAAGAAATCGATGGGGCAAACATCATTATCAGTCAAGAAGACAAAGACCCATTTTCTGTGTACTAGGTTGAATACCACAGTTGAATAAACATCAGAGACAGACAACCGTAGAGATGATCGGTACTGTAGTGATTTTCTGCCTTCGGAATCGAAACCAGGATGTAGGGTTGTACTTTTTATATGGGCATATATATCTCTTTGTCTTTTGGTTTAGATCAAGTGTAGTATCTGTTCTTTTGAGAATAACAACCATATCGATATGGAATTCTCATAAACACTCCTAGAAAATCACTTTGTAGTGCTATTATTGTGTTGTTGAAGCATGATCATTAACCTGGTAAATGTGCTGATTCTACAAAAAGGACTATTTCTAGTGTAGCTTAAGATACTACTACAACGGTAAACGAGAGGTAGATATTACAGAGGCTCCAGATGTTCAGAGAAATAGTACTGCAACAGCGACTTATAAACATGAAGCTACGGCACTACAATAGAACAGTATTATGATAGCAATAGTGAGAGCAAAGGTGCAATATAGCCACCGTAAATGTAAATGGTAGCGCGAGGTTCGGGGCTTCCCGAAACTCGAGTCGGAAGGAGGGAGTCGACGTTCTGGTTTGGCAATTTTCACCAGGGTGGAAATTTTTCGTGCACGGTAGCGCAACACATTGTCGATTATTCGAGAATTGCTTGTGTGCGTCGCATGCTTGTCGTATTTGATGGTAGCGCTGCTGGACATTTGTTCATTCTGGGAATAGGAGCGTACACGCCCCACGGCGGAGCTACCAAAGTTCACCGTATTGGGCCATTTTCGGTGCGTACGTCACTGGGGTCTAGACTGCGACGAAGACTGACCATATTGTGTTCCACTTTAGTCAAAATAGGCTGCAGGCTCCTCATACAATTTCCATCTGGCGCACCAACGATAAAACCCCGTAACCCCGTCGGACCAGCTGAAAAGTTAGCAACAACCATAACCCTCTCGGGCGGTAGCGCCGTAATATATTCTAAGGCTCCGAATTTTTGTGAGGCCAGGGAAAATGTCCCGTCAGCAATTTGCAGGAACGCCGAAGGCTTTCCTGCAGACATTCTGGCTCTGCAAGGTAAATTTTCTTCCACCAGCTGCGTGCATGGACGACAAACCTTGCATGGCGAAAACCTATGAGGTGTGCGGCGGTAAATAGCGGAGGCAGCGGTAGTGGATAGAGACGGGCTGGTGGTAGGAGGGATTTTATGGCAGTACCATTATCCATCTAGCGGGAACTTTTGGTTCCGACAAATTTTACTATATATATGCGGGTATTTCTTAATACAACAACCACCGTGAAACATTTTTTTTTCCAAATTTGTGTTTTAAGTGCGTAGCGGGGCACTTTTGGCGGAACTTTTGCAGCTCTTCAACTAGTTGTTAAATTCAGCCTATTTTTGTGTGGACACCTTCGTAATTGGTATTTTGCTTATATTTCAGTTGCAAATTTGGTTGCATTTTATTTTCCCAATACTTTTTGGAGCCAGTAGTCACGTTGCAAGCACGCCTAGATTATAGAAATGGAGGAGGTTTTCTTCGATGCTTCAGGTGCACAGGAGTTGGCTCCGGGAATGTGGTTGGGTGGATATCCGTGTATCGCAAAGAATGCCTTTGGTGGGGACTTCTTAAGTGAAAAGAACATCAAAATCATCATCAATTGCGGTGACACCCTCCGGTTTTTGCAATATCTTGAGCTGTGTGACGTTGTGGGAATCAGTTCTGACGTGATTATCATCTCGTTGGACCCAAGTTTTGACAGAAGTTGTAGCCACATGATTACCGACTTTGTCGCGACTTTCCGAAAGAAGATCACCAACTACGTCCAGTCGTTCTACATCTTGAACCCAAAGAAGAATTTGATCCACGAGTTTCCTGACAACTTCAACGAGCTTTTACAGTCACCCATTCTCCATGGGTCAAACTTGAACGTTCATTTTTTCAACATAAACCGTCTCGTGAAATTGTTCAGGTCTGTTAATAGCGACGTTGAAGTGTTAATTATGAGCGAAACTGGTAACAACAGTCTCTCCACCGCGTTAGCCATCACGTATCTTATGGATAATTACTCGTACAAATTGGAACCAAGCTTCAGACTAGTGCAGTCGAAGCGTCCCTCCATAGCACCGCTAAACATAAACTTCTACGACGATTTACTTATCATTGAGAATTTGAAAAAATTCTATAGCGAAAATATGTCGATCAAGCTGAGAAGTAATGGCGTGTTAATGGCAAATTGTAAGCTCAAAAGACGCCATGATGACGAGGAAAAAGAAGAAGAAAGCGACGATTTGATAAGCGTGGGTGGAGACGCCAACAAGAGAATAAGGCCGCTAAACTACTATTGATTTGGCCCCTCCCTTATGACTTATGAACAATGCATTTTGCCAACCCTGTACTACCACCAAACTGTATCACTACTATGTATCATAACTCTACTATATCACCATGTACTATATAAAATGCATCTAAAACCATCATGAAGTTATTTGAAAGTAATGATAAACACCTCGAAAAATCAAGACTACCGTGAAAGTAATGAGGATGCTCCAAATGGAACGAAAATACTTTAAATGAAACTAGTTTTAATATAACGAAATGCTCGGAAAAAAGCTTCTGACAAGATCCATACTATACGCATTTTTACACTACAAGACTCTCAGTAAACCCCGACTAGATACATTAACTATATACATTTATTGTGGCACTTGTAAACCAACTCTATTTGCAGACTTTGTGATGTTTTCCTGTTGTTCCATCGATAACCCTGGATTATATCTTTCCAATAATTCCTGATACTCTCTCTGGCTGGCTAAGAAGGTAGTGATGTTCTTCATATGGAACAATCTGTAGTGATCGTTGATGTGAGGAGCGGTTTCACTGACGAAGTTGTTGACGATGGTTTTGTCCATAGGTGGAATAGGCATCTCACCCTTACTTAACTTGGCCAACTGTTGGTCTACCTCCTTTGTTGGTTGTCTTTCCTTGATCAAGGTCAATTTCTTGTAGTTTAATAATGCGAGTTGTTTCTTGAGGTCTTTTTCATTGTGTAACTTTGCAGTTTTCTCGTGAATCACATTCAACTCCTTCGTGAGGTTCTTGTACAACTGTTTGAACGTCCCTATGCTCTTTGTGGCGATCGTCATGGTGCTTGCGGTCTTGAAGTAAAGGAACACAAATTTGAAAAATGAAATACAAAAGTTTTGTCATGGTAGCGCTGTATAGTGATTAGTCCAATCGGTGTTTGCTCAAAGGGTCAGTTTGGACAACGCGAAAACTCGGAGCCTTATCATCTCACACAACGTATTTGAACTAGAGAGTGTAATGGACATTTTAGTTCTAACTTTTGATTCCGTCTGTTTGCTGGTTATTGGGAGAACTTAGAACAATAATGGTAGCGCGGTATGATGAATTAAAATGTCCATCTTTAACGAAACAAAAGCAGTTTTTAGTTCAAAAACTTGTTGTGCTTACGTTACTAGCAGATGATTTGAACTAAACTGTTTAGAGGAAAACTTATTTTGATCCTTCGATGCTGACGGTTTACTAGTCGTTGTGTGGATTTAGTGAAAATAATGGTAGCGCGGCAAATGAAAACAATCTGCATTTGACAAAACAAAACTCGTTCACGTGGTTTGCCAATATGTTTTGATTTTGTCCCATTTGGACCTTTTAAACTACGTTGTTTGCTGGAAAATTTTGGTTTGACCTTTTGCTGTCGACTATTTGCTGGTCCTTGTGTGAACTAAATCAAATAATGGTAGCGCGAAACTTTGAATTAATAAAATGCGACTATGACGAAACAAGACTAATTTACGCAATTTGAAAACTAGTTATAGCTTTGTCTCATATAGATAATTTGAATTGAGTTGCTCGCGGGAAAATTTAGATTTGAGCTTCTAATGCCAACTGTTTGAAGGTCGTTAAGTGAATTTAACGAAATGTTGGTAGCGCGGTTAGTAAAAGAAAAAGATCCGGGTTTGGCAAAACAAAAGTAGTTTACACAGTTTGAAATCTTGGTGTAATTTTAACTGATATAGACTATTTGAGTTACATTGTTTGGGGGAATTTTTTTGTTCCAACTTTTTATGTTGACGGTTTGCTGGCCATTGAGACATTTTACTGTAATAATGGTAGCGCAGTAATGTGAGTTAAAACAGCCCTGATGCTACTAAATAAATCTAGTATACGCAGTTTGAAAAGTTGACATGATTCCGGCTCAGATAGATTGTTTGAGTCGAACTGTTTACTGGAAAATTTTTGTTTGAGGTTTTCATGATGACTGTTTGCTGGTCACTGGGTGAACAACGTAAATAATGGTAGCGCCAAAAATCTGTTTCAATCAGGGTCTTGTCATCGTGTAACTTCAACAAGTAGTCTGGTTAGATTGCAGAAGGTTCAGCATCACTCCATGAAAACAGTGTACGTACATTTTACTACTGTTACTATGTATTAAAACGCTATACCGAGTCGTTGAATATCTAGTAGTATAGGTAACATGAATGGTAGCCCCGTTGTTAACCGATGTGGGTTCACCTAGTTTGGCAGTTGCGTTCAGTCAGCGAGAAATATGTCGCAATGTATAATTGCAACGTTCTGAATGTACTGTTCCCTGCTGCAATGCCGTGTTCGGGTGTGGAAATACGCTGCATTAATATTTCATATGGTAGCGCAGGTATTTTATTTACACAGTTTATGGTTTGCAACATACCAAGAGAGGCCACCCATTATAATGTTTGTATAATTTGCTGTGGGAGAATTTTAACGTGAAACTCAAACTGGCACTCCAACGAGTTCTGCAACGGTGTACGTGCGTTCTTGCACCATACAACTTCCAAACATATATGGTAGCGCCGTTTTCACTCAAGCACAAGTAGCGTATGGGAACGCTACGGAGTCGGCTATCGGTGTTCGGGACCGCGTTGATCACGTCGGTCGATGTGGTGCGTTTGTTTTCGGTGTGCCAGGGAACCGGATTAGTGTGCAAATAAGATGTCGTTGGCGTGGTGCAATTCAGTTACAAACAGTCCAGTATCGCTAACCTTCACCACCAGAGCCACACAGAAACCCCTCGTCGACGGCACGGTGCAACCCAAAACCTCAGCGACGGTCCCAGGGTCGCACTTCATCCGGTATTTGCGTTTTCACGCATCGATCTCATCACCAGAAACTCCGAAACACATACAGGACCCATGGAATTTTCCATATTGACAGCCAGTTTATTCACCACCAACAGTTCGTGAAACCACCAGCAAAACCACCCCAAAGGAAACCGGGCTAGACCCAGACGGTTGTCCCGAACCACTTGTGTGTAGTAGACACAACAAGTTGCAACCATGCCAGCAAAAATTCGGATTAAACCTGTCACCAACTCCGCTGGGCCAATCATAACTGACGACATGGTCCGGTTCCGAGATGGATTTGCATTTTGAGGGTATTTGGTGCGCACCAACCCTTTAGAGAGATGAAGAGAATACAATGGCCAGTAAGCCAATTTACAAGTAGTAACACAGTCCGTAGGTATCAATCTGTAGGTTACGTAGGTGTAGGCAGTTTTTGCGTCAATTTCGTGTAAAAAACCCTTGATTTGGAACCAATGTCATTTTTTTTTGGTGTTTTTTGTTCCCTTACAGTACTAAAAAATGTCCTTCAATAGAAAAAAGGAAATTTTTTTTTAAGTTTATTCTTTTCTTAGTGTTCACAATGTTAAGATCCATTGCTCCAAAAGTATGTACATTTCGAGTAGTTGGCGTGCTGTATGATCCCAACTCTTTTAGTTGATGATTGGCGTGGTTTTGTGTGGCCTGTGCTCATCTCCTGGTGGTGTTCAGAGATATCCTTAACGGAGACCTGGAACCAGTTGGGCTACGGTTTAGCAGGAAAGACAGTACTGTGATGCTCTGTCATCGTTGTAGTTAATGCGAGGAAGTTGTTTCGTTTTGCTGCGAGTTTTTTGTGGCCCGTGGTGCCTGGTGATGTTTAGATCGGTGTTCATCGCTCCAAGTACGGACTTCCCGATATCTTTGTGTTGGCGATTTCCAGTGTCGGGGACGCTCGCTATGGTACCACGGTGGTCGTAGTGGCTCTGGATGTATTCCGAGTACGACCAAAGTGATGTTTTGTTGTTCTCGAGGTAGTTTCGGAGACCACGTTGGTTTTTCGGGGGGTGGTGATGAGAAATCTTCACCACGTACACAGAGACTCAGTAGTTGATTCGGCTCATGCGGCATGAGTTAAGCATAGAATTCGTGTTAGAAGCTGACGTTTCCGTACCATACTATTCAAAAGCCTACGCTCATCTTTGTCGATGTATCAAACCAGTAAGAGATTCTTATACTAACAATATAGTCTGCTATCAGATCATTAGCTACCTTTGCTTCTCCAGAATCTGTTTTACCAAAGAAATACGGTGGTAAATACACCGTTACTTTGATTCCAGGTGATGGTGCCGGTAAAGAAATCACCGACTCTGTCAAGACCATTTTCAAAGACCAAAACGTTCCAATTGAATGGGAAATTGTCGATGTTTCTGGTTTAGAAAACGCTAAATGCGGTGTTACCGAAGCTGTGGACTCTTTGAAGAGAAACAAGGTTGGTTTAAAGGGGATCATTTACACCCCAACCACCACTTCCGGTAAGTCTTTGAACGTTGCCTTAAGAAAAGAATTGGACATTTACGCATCTCTTGTTCTTATCAAAAACATCCCAGGTGTCAAATCAAGATTAGACGGGATTGACTTTGCTTTAGTTAGAGAAAACACCGAAGGTGAATACTCCGGTTTAGAACATCAATCATACCCAGGGGTTGTTGAATCCTTGAAGATCATGACCAGATTCAAATCTGAAAGAATTGCCAAATTCGCATTTGACTTTGCCAACAAGAACAACAGAAAATTAGTCACTGCTATCCACAAAGCCAACATTATGAAATTAGGTGATGGTTTATTCAGACAAACCGTGAAGGATGTTGGTCAAGACTACCCAGGTATCGAAGTCAACGATTTGATTGTTGATAACGCATCCATGCAAGCTGTTGCCCACCCACAACAATTCGACGTGTTGGTTACTCCAAACTTGTACGGTTCTATTTTATCCAACATTGGTGCTGCATTAATCGGGGGTCCAGGTTTAGTTCCAGGGGCCAACTTTGGTAGAGAATACGCTGTTTTCGAACCAGGTTGTAGACACGTTGGTTTGGACATCAAAGGTAAGAACACCGCTAACCCAACTGCCATGATCTTATCTGCCACCATGATGTTGAGACACTTGGGATTGAACGACCACGCTGACAAGATCTCCAAGGCCACCCATGATGTCATTGCTGAAGGTAAGATCAGAACCAAAGATATTGGCGGTACTTCATCCACCACTGAATTCACCGATGCTATTGTCGCCAAATTGAACTAGGAAATGTCGACTTTCAATGGTAAAAATACGACAATCTAGATAATAAACGATCAAATGAAGTGAATGTGTAGTGACTGTAAATGATACGAAGAAGTTGAAGTTACAACTTGATCTGCTGTGTAAGAGAAAAAATTGTGGACCACTATTTCTACTCTTGTACAGCCATGATCTTGCTTGTCAGATACGCTTAGAAAATGCCACTGGTTTGTGGCAGTAGCACCAAAATCCGTACGAAAAAGTGTGCTACGATACCCTATTTACTCTACTTGTCTCTAATTTCGACCCTTAATTGTTCTACATTTACTCTTTGTTATCTAGCAATACCTGGTACAAGAACGAGTCTAATGCGAAGTGACACACCTAGCACCAAATGCACCAAAAACGCACCAGTTCCACGAAAACTCTCGCTAATACATCCAACACCCTGTCTAGCCGGCACGACGCTCCCTGTGACTTTTTCAGCACCGTATTGTCGTCATCTCCCCATGACTCTTACTCGAGTCATGGTGTGCACAAAGCCATTATCAGAGTTCACTAGTCCACCAAATGTCGACGTAAACCAACCAAAAACGGCGGTTTTCCATCGGAAATTCGCGACCTACACTCACACCAGCGACGTGAGTGTATCGCACCAGTTTCACCGGCGAATTCGCATTCTTTGACGAAAACTTCAACCGCTCGTCCTGGAGACCTTTTCATTGGCCTGCGGCGTGGGATGTAAAACTTTTTTTTCCTTCACTATATATTACCGACAACCACCGTGAAATTAATTGTAATGTTTTAACGGGTTCTCGTTCATTACTAAGGATAGTCTTAGTTTTCTATACGCAAACGGCAAAAGTAAACAGTCATGTGTGACGTAGTCTTAGGATCGCAGTGGGGTGACGAAGGAAAAGGAAAGTTGGTTGACATCTTGTGTGACGACATCGATGTGTGTGCTCGTTGTCAAGGTGGAAACAATGCTGGCCACACCATTGTTGTTGGTTCCATCAAGTACGATTTCCACATGTTACCATCGGGATTGGTCAATCCTAACTGTAAAAATTTGGTTGGTTCTGGGGTTGTTGTCCATGTTCCATCATTTTTCCAAGAATTGGAAAATTTAGAAGCGAAGGGTTTGGATTGCAGATCGAGACTTTTTGTGTCCAGTCGTGCTCATTTGGTGTTTGACTTCCACCAGAGAACGGATAAGTTGAAAGAAGCGGAACTTTCCGCTAACAAAAAGGCCATTGGTACTACCGGTAAAGGTATTGGTCCCACTTATTCCACCAAGGCATCGAGATCGGGATTGAGAGTTCACCACTTGGTGAACCCAGACCCTGAAGCTTGGGAAGAGTTCAAAACCCGGTACCACAGATTGGTGAACTCGAGAATGAAACGTTACGGTGACTTTGACTATGACGTTGAACAAGAGTTGGCCAGATACGAAAAGTACAGAGAGCAATTGCGTCCATTTGTTGTCGATGCCATTGACTTCATGCACAATGCTCTCAACGAAAACAAACGTATTTTGATCGAAGGTGCCAATGCTTTGATGTTGGATATCGACTACGGTACTTATCCATACGTTACTTCTTCCTCCACCGGTATCGGGGGGGTTTTGACCGGGTTGGGTATTCCACCAAAGAGTATCAACAACATTTATGGGGTTGTTAAGGCGTACACTACCCGGGTCGGTGAAGGACCATTCCCTACCGAGCAGTTGAACGAAGTCGGGGAGACTTTGCAGGACGTCGGTGCCGAGTACGGGGTTACCACCGGAAGAAAGAGAAGATGTGGATGGTTAGATTTAGTGGTGTTGAAATACTCCACCATTATCAACGGCTACACTTCGATCAACATCACCAAACTTGATGTTTTGGACAACTTTAAGGAAATCAAGGTTGGTATTGCTTACAAGTTGAACGGGAAGAGATTAACTTCGTTCCCAGAAGACTTGCATGAATTGGCCAAGGTTGAAGTCGAATACGAAACTTTGAAGGGATGGGAACAAGACATCACCAAAGTCAAGTCATACGACGAGTTGCCAGAAAATGCCAAATTGTACTTGCAGTACATCGAGAAGTTCTTGGGTGTTCCAATCCAATGGGTTGGTACTGGTCCAGCTAGAGACTCGATGGTAGAAAAGAAGATAAATGCTTGATTTTCTTGTGGTTTCACATGATCTTCTGCCTGTTGCGTAGCTTAGGTTGTATATTACTAAAATAACATCGTTCGTTCTGAAAAGTGCTCCATTTTACTGTACATGTAACGTTTTTGCAATCCCATGCCAATCGGTTTTCCAATTACTTTTGGAACTATCTCTTTCGGGATTTTCGTTGCGACATTCTTGTCCATTATTCTGTTCACAGGTTTACTGTTGTTCAATATTTGTTCTGGAACTCGCAGTACATCAAAGTTAACTTGCTTAAGCGATGCGGGCTCGATGCATGAGAGGCATGATGGGAAAAATACGTTTTCAATAATCAAAATAGATGGTATAATCACTGAACAGTTGGAGTTCTTTGATGAACGTGCATTGAGTCTTCTGTAGTTTGTTTTATCGTTCGAGCTTCAGTCGGAATCGGATTTGAAATTGTGCTTGGGTTCGGTGTATATAAGTAAGTAATACCAGGTCAAGTTGTACTTGATTTGTGATGTGAACATTGTGGCATTTAATTAAACAAATGTCTTTGGTTTTTTTTTGGGTTTTGCAGCTTTTTTTTTTTAACTATATCACTTAGCTTTAAGCAAGATCACATCGTTGCTCTACTCCAGCTGACAAGTTGCTTTCAATCTGTGTCTGAGGTCAACCACAACAGATGTCTATGGTACTAATATGTAGTACCATTCACTACCCAGTCTTGTTTCACTGATCGTGGTCCTAATACTTAATTTTTTTTTTTCAACTAAACACTATAGATTTCTTGATTCTCCTCAGAGTCGGACAATCGTGCTCATTAAAAAAACCCTTCAACCGTGAATATAGATTGGAACATTCTTTTTGGTAATATTTCTGGTCTGTACTCTTCTATACACTGTTCCAGAGGCCAATAAGAAGCCTTATCATAGTGTCTTTTCCTCATCTCTCTATATAGATATTTCATCGATCGATGCCTCAAATTTGCTACGAACTTTTTCCGAAGTCATAGAAGCCTGGCTAGCTCAATCGGTAGAGCGTTTGACTCTTAACAGTCACCAAAAGCGCTTGGACATCAAAAGGTTGCGGGTTCGATCCCCGCGTCGGGCTTCCTTTTTTTCAATGTTGCGTTGTGTGCAACGTATCGGTTCGACTACCAGTCGCTCCCTTGCAAGGTACGATTCAGACTAGTTTGCATGGATTATGTATGGTCGTTTGTCTTATTGCATTTGGTTTGGTACCATCTCAAAATTTTTTTTGAGACTATAATAATACGACCAACCACTTATTGGATATTTTACTTGATAATTCCTAACTAATGAACCTGTTATACTGCGTCATGTTGGCAGTTCTAATTGTATCGCAATGTAACTTTTTTGTAAATTGTACTAAAATTCTACTTTCTAACTAGACCTGAAGTGTTGCAATTACTAAAAATTAGAAATTCACATTGTTCAAAAAATGCCCGTTCAAAAACGAAAATGAACTAATCCTCGTCGTTCTCCGGGCAACTAGACGCCTGTTACTACAAAGTAGCACCTCGGCACTCGAATCGGTGCAATAATACTATTTTGGTACGTGGATGGTAGCGCGGTAATTTTTCAAATCTTCTACTTTCTAGCTTAGAGTTTACATTGTACCAGCGTCACCAATTGCAGACAGAAAGTGTCTGCGGTCACATAGAAACACACAAACATGTCATTGTATGGGTATGCTGCTATTGCGTTGAATTTGGCGGTGCGGATTTACTCCGGGTTGTTCATGATCATATCTGACTGTGACGAAACCTATAACTACTGGGAACCATTGAACCTTTTACTTCGAGGATTTGGGAAGCAAACATGGGAATATTCTCCAGAATACGCCATTAGATCGTATGCGTACTTGATTCCGTACTACATGGTTGGTGCACCGTTTGCAGTATTTGGCTCACTAGTTCAGTTCTATTCTATAAGGCTAGTGGCCCTAATTGGATTCACCATTTACTGCGAGCTTTCGTTGTATTTTTCAATCAAACGGAACTTTAATCGGTCGCTTGCAAACTGGTGGTTGTTTTTATCATCGATTTCCCCAGGAATGAGCCATGCTGGTGTTGCTTTATTACCATCATCTTTCGCTATGCAGTGTGTAATGTTAGCGTCCGCCAGTGGACTTGATGCGTTTGCGACTGGCTCTCCCGCGAGCTACACTGGGGCCATCTTCTGGTACGTGCTCGGTGGACTCATGGGATGGCCGTTTGCGTTGGCATTAGGGGTTTCTTTTGGGCTCTATACTTTAGCCAAGTGGAACACAAGAGTGGTAGGATCGTGCATTATTGCACTTTTGAGCATTGTTGCACCTATCTTGTTGATTGACTCGTACTTTTACTCCAAATTCGTCTTTGTGCCGTTGAATATCGTTACTTATAATGTGTTTGGTGGTGAAGGTGAAGGGCCAGATATATTTGGTGTGGAGCCATTCAGCTACTATGTCATGAACTTGCTACTCAATTTCAACATTGTTGCCATCATTGGTTATGTTGGAATGGCAATTAACGTGGTTTTGTACAAAAAACCATTGAAGGTATTTGTAGTTTCTAGTGCACCTATGCTTATCTGGACACTAGTGTTTTTCAGCCAGCCACACAAGGAAGAGCGGTTCTTGTACCCAATATACCCGCTAATCACCATGAATGCATCGCTTGTGGTGGTGAAAGTGTTCAGTTTCATTCCACCAAAGATCAACAAGCTCATGAAACTTTTGACGGTGGCAGGGTTATTAGTAGTATCGTGGTTAAGAATCTACAATTTGGTAGAAAACTACAGTGCCCCCTTGACGGCAACGTCGTCATTGTCATATTTGCGCTCAGAAACCCAGGTCAACGTGTGTGCTGGTAAAGAATGGTACCATGTTCCTACGTCGTTTTTCTTGCCAGACAACTTTAGGTTGAAATATATACCTAGTGGGTTTGACGGCCTACTTCCTGGGGATTTCAACGAGGAACTCGATACTTTGCAAAAAATGACGTCTTTTGTTCCATTGAACATGAATAACAAGAACCAGTTTGAACCAGACAAGCTCATTGACGAGTCCACCTGTGACTATTTGATCGACAATAACCAAGAGCCACATGGTCAAAACTGGGTCGTGGTCAGGTGCGATAAACTTGTCAATCCAGACGGAAATCACGGTTTGGGCCGACTTCTCTACATCCCCAAACCGCTCAGAAGATTTGTTCCCTACAACGTGGAATACATGGACTTTTGTGTCTACGAGAACCAAGCCAAAGTGTAAATAATGATGTGGGAAACAAACTCGAAGGTCGTGTTTGATACGCAAACAACTGTCATTTTGACAGTTTTGACGTTATCAGTTGATCTCGCGGTGAAATGACAGCTTTAAAGCTCGGAGTAGGTATGTAAATCTGCATATCGGAGTTGGTATGTTCCCCAGATTTCACCGTTGAAGTAATGAAGCCATTCAAACTCGAAACCTTGTCCAAACACCGCAAAATTCGCATATTTCAATCAACTCGCACAGCCGTACATAGGCAACATTTCAAACGTACATCAATTATGGAATTGTAATATTTTGCCGTACGGTTTTCTCCAGCCTTAAATCAATGTATAGTGAAAAATGAAAATTTCGCAGCTACATTTACTCTTCTTTTATCAAGTACTGTAAGACCACAAAAAGAACATGGTAGACGGGTGCAGTTTGTCGAATTCTGATGCGTTCAGAGTGAACCACACAAAATTACACTTCAAAGTGTTTTTCGATGCAAAACGATTAAGTGGTACTGTTGAATTTGATTTAGAAAGAATTCATGAAACACCAGATTTGGTTTTGGATACATCATACCTCGAGATTGACGCGGTGACCGTCAATGGAACCGACGCTTCGTACGAAATTGGCGACAGAATCGAGCCGTTTGGGTCGCCATTGAAGATTTCTGTTGGTTCTGGTGACCATTTACTAGTAAAAATTGATTTCAAGACTACTGATAAAGTTACAGCTATCCAGTTTATCCAAGGTGATACTGGCGATTACATTTTCTCACAATGTCAGGCGATACATGCTCGTAGTTTATTTCCATGTTTCGACACTCCTGGTGTCAAATCGCCCTATACTTTCTCTGTTGAATCACCTTTGGTTTCGTTAATGTCTGGTAGACCAAATAGTGAAAAGACCGGGAATGGAGTGTACTACTTCGACCAACCGGTACCAATTCCCTCTTATCTTGTGTCTATTACATCAGGAAACTTACACAGTGCCAGAATCGGACCCAGATCTAAGGTGTTCTGTGAATTGCCTAACCTAGAAGCATGTAAATGGGAATTTGAAAAAGATATGGAGAACTTTATTCAAATAGCCGAAAAGTTGATTTTTGATTACGAATGGGGCACTTTTGACTCTCTAGTATTGCCAACATCGTTTCCTTATGGTGGTATGGAGATTCCTAACATCACTCAATTAACACCTACGTTGATTTCTCATGATCGTACCCAGGTCAAAGTCATGGCCCACGAGTTAGCCCACTCGTGGTCCGGAAACCTCGTTACAAACTCTACGTGGGAACATTTCTGGCTTAACGAGGGCTGGACAGTGTACCTTGAAAGACGTATTTTAGAGAACATTGCTTCTCGTGAAAAAGGCAAGGAATATGGAGAAAAAGTAAGGCAATTCAACTCCATTATGGGATGGAATACCTTAGTTGACGCAGTAAATACCATGGATGCCAAGTTTACATCACTTGTATGGGACCTTAAGGGTGTTGATCCCGATGATGCGTTTTCTAGAATTCCCTACGAAAAAGGATTCAACTTTATTTACTACTTAGAGCAAGTTGTTGGTGGAAAACCTAACTTTGATCCGTTCATTAAGCATTACTTTACTACTTGGAGGTACAAGGCACTTGACAGTTTTCAATTTAAGACCACCTTCATTGATTTCTTCAAGGACAAAACTGAAGCTATTAAAGACATTGATTGGGATGCATGGCTCTTTGGCACTGGTTTACCACCAGTTATCCCCAAGTTCGATACTACGCTTGCAGATGACGTTTATGCATTGGTGAAGAAATGGGTTGAAGGTACTGAAGACCCAGACTTGTCGTTTGATGAACACGAAATTGGAAATCTCGAATCCAACCAACAACTCTTGTTCTTAGAGACATTGGCTACTCTGCTTGAACCAATTGATAGCAACAAATGTAAGGAATTGATTGCAAGATTGGACAAAGTTTATCCTAAGTTTGATGCCTCAGAAAATGGAGAAATTATCTTACGTTGGAACACTTTACTTCTCAAATTTGGCGGTTACAACAAGCAACACGATGAAAAAGTCACCAAATTCGCTAGTTGGTTGGGAACTGTAGGACGGATGAAGTTTGTACGTCCCGGATACAAGCTCTTGGACCAAGTGGTTGGGCATGAGTATGCCGTGGAAACATTCACCAGGTTTGAGAACAGGTACCATCCTATCTGTAGGGCCATGGTAAAAAAGGACTTACAGCTTGTTTGAAGGAGGACGAAGCCAGTTGGGCCCCTGTTCATGACCAATTTACGTTCGATTTGCCCAATGTACGTCCAATTACGCCATATAGACAAAAAATAGCAATACATTAGAAACCAATGATCTAGAACGTAGATGTGAGATGTATATTTAGCATGAAGTAGGCATTGTATGGACAGATAACGAGGATCTATCTACTGTCTAATGTACAATATTTGAGAAGATAAATAAGTGTTCGTCAATTTCGTTCGTGAAGTTCATTGAATTAACGCAACCAGCACCACAATTTCGTCAAGGACAATGCCAAAGGTCACCGTCAAAATGAATTGGGTTCGGAACAAGCTGGGTCGAAATAAATAACGTAAACGTACCATCCCAGTACCGCAAACTCGTATCCCGAGACCAATGTCAAAATGGGCAAATGTGGGTCAGAAAACTATGCTGCTGTTGCGAAGTCCGTGGCTGTTGGGATTCTACGTTGGTGGTGATGTCTTGTAGTCACAATTGGGAAATGATGGACATAAAAGCCTTGTACCACCATATGAAGTCTACCACCCTCCCACCAGCACGGCCACCCAGACACAGCGTCATTTCGTGTCAAAGTACTCGTTCAATGCCGCTTCAGACTCTACAAAATCCGCTTTCGCGGCGTGGACGGCGTCCTCAATCAACTTGATCCAGAATGCGTCGGTGTTTTCCGCCACTCCGTCGACGTGGAAGTTGTCAAAGTTGTCTTTATGGCCGTAGTTTTGAATTCTCTCGCACTGGTTGGAAATCTTGATTAGGCCCAATGCCGCGGCACTGCCCTTCAAATAGTGACCAAGATTACTAAGTTTTTCAAAGTCCTTTAATTTTAAATTTTCGTCGATTTCAACAAATGTTTCGTTGAACTGCTGGATGAATGTTTCAAACAAGCCGTAGCTGAACCCTTCT
>ERZ778017.1881-NODE-1881-length-18803-cov-4.950821_pt1 | contig 18803 bp, 17 predicted proteins | sample MGYA00375747_ERZ778017 | MGnify/ENA primary metagenome ERZ778017 (study PRJEB29350, sample SAMN05509838) | bioreactor metagenome | biome: bioreactor; material: wastewater | place: South Africa: University of Cape Town | collected 2014-03-17 ...
CGCGTGTGGTCGCCTCCTATAAGCTGACGTTCGGCGCCTCCTTGCTCGCTGCGTGCATCAATGCCGTCTTCGGATTGCTGCTGGCGTGGGGGTTGACCCGGTACACGTTTCCGGGCCGCAAGATCGTCGATGCTCTGATCGACCTTCCATTCGCCCTTCCGACCGCCGTCGCCGGCATAGCGCTGACGGCCATTTACGCAAAGAACGGCTGGATTGGCAGTTTCCTGGAGCCGCACGGTATCGACATCGCGTTCCGCCCCGCCGGCGTGCTTGTCGCGTTGATCTTCATCGGCCTGCCCTTCGTTGTTCGTACCGTGCAGCCCGTTCTCGAAGACCTGGAGGCTGAGTTCGAGGAGGCAGCCGCCAGTCTCGGAGCCAACCGGTGGCAGTCGTTTCAACGCGTCGTCTTCCCGACGCTGTTACCCGCGCTCATTACAGGCTTCGCGCTCGCCTTCGCCCGAGCGGTCGGAGAATACGGGTCGGTGATCTTCATCGCCGGCAACATTCCGATGGTGTCGGAGATCACGCCGTTGATCATCATCACCAAGCTGGAGCAGTTCGATTATCGCGGCGCGACAGCCGTTGCCGCCGTCATGCTCGTCATCTCCTTTGTCATGCTTCTCGTGATAAACGTGCTTCAGGCCTGGAATGCGCGCCGGTATGGAAGGAACGTCTGATGACGGGCGTTGCTGCAACATTCGAGGCGCGTGCGCATGGAGCGGGTAAGTTCGAGGCCAACGCCGCAACGCGCGATGCTTCGTGGGTCAGGTTTCTCGTCCTGGGCATTGGACTGAGCTATTTTCTGATCTTTCTGCTGCTGCCCCTGATCGCAGTCTTTGCCGAAGCGTTTCGCAAAGGCACCGAGGCTTATTTCGCGGCGCTTGTTGAGCCTGATGCGCTATCGGCAATTCGTTTGACGTTGCTTGCAGCTGCGATCTCGGTGCCATTGAATTTGATTTTCGGGCTGGCGGCGGCATGGGCCATTGCGAAGTTCGAGTTCCCGGGCAAGAACTTCCTCATTACGCTTATCGACCTGCCGTTCTCGGTCTCCCCGGTCGTCGCGGGTTTGATCTACGTCCTCGTCTTCGGCCGGCAGGGATGGCTCGGCGGATGGCCTGGCGAGCACGACATCGGAATCATCTTCGCCGTACCTGGAATTGTCCTGGCGACGATTTTCGTGACCTTCCCCTTCATTGCACGCGAACTGATACCGCTGATGCAGGCGCAGGGCCGCGAAGAAGAAGAAGCCGCGGTGTCCCTCGGCTCCGGCGGCTTCCAAACATTCTGGCGCGTCACGCTTCCGAATATTAAGTGGGCGCTTCTTTACGGCGTGATCCTTTGCAATGCCCGGGCAATGGGCGAATTCGGCGCGGTATCCGTGGTTTCGGGTCATATTCGTGGCGAGACCAACACGATGCCGCTGCACGTCGAAATACTTTACAATGAGTATCAATTCTCCGCGGCATTCGCCGTTGCGTCGCTGCTGGCTTTGTTGGCGCTCGTGACGCTCGTGATGAAGACGTATGTCGAGTGGCGCGCACGCAGGTCCGCCCAGGAAGGACGAGAGCAATGAGCATCGAGGTCCGGGGCGTCAGCAAGACGTTCGGCACGTTCAAGGCGCTCGATAACGTATCGCTGAATTTTCCTGACGGCGAGCTGGTGGCATTGCTTGGTCCTTCCGGATGCGGAAAGACGACGCTGCTGCGCGTCATAGCGGGACTCGAGCACGCCGACAGCGGTCGCATCATCCTCGATGGTGACGACGCGACGGACAAGGACGTCCGTCAGCGTCGCGTGGGCTTCGTCTTTCAGCACTATGCACTTTTCCGGCACATGACGGTCTTTGAGAACATTGCTTTTGGCCTGAGAGTCCGCCCGCGTCGTGAGCGGCCGAGCGAAAAGGAAATTCGCGCCAAAGTCGAACGTCTTTTGGATCTTGTACAACTCTCGTGGGTTGCAAACCGCTTTCCATCGCAGCTGTCGGGCGGTCAGCGCCAACGCATCGCGCTTGCTCGGGCCTTGGCTGTAGAGCCGCGCGTGCTGCTGCTCGACGAGCCCTTCGGGGCGCTCGATGCAAAGGTTCGCAAGGAGCTTCGCCGCTGGTTGCGCGCGCTCCACGACGAGCTCCACATTTCATCGATCTTCGTAACCCACGATCAAGAAGAAGCTCTCGAAGTCTCGGATCGGATCGTCCTGGTCAACAAAGGACGCATCGAGCAGATCGGTAAGCCGAAAGAGATTTACGAGGAGCCGGCGACGGCATTCGCGTATGGGTTCATAGGGCCGGTTAACGAATTCCACGGCCGCATCGAAGGCGACTATCTTCGTATCGGCAATGAACGCCTTCGCCACCATGCCGAGCACGTCAAGGACGGGCAGCAGGTCGTGGCTTTCGTCCGTCCCCACGAGACCGAGATCGTCACCGATGCCGCTTCCGGCGATGGCATCACCGCCAGCATCAACCGGATTCTTGGCAGCGGGGCCGTCGCGCGTGTAGAACTCGTCGCCAACGGCAAAGCCCGCAAGGGCCGAAAAGAATTTTTCGAAGTCGAACTGCCTGAAACCCAGAAGGCATCGCTGGGATTATCCCCGGGCCAGTCCGTAAAACTCAGAAGTCGTCGTCTCAGTATTTTCCCAGAGCAGAATGGTACATCCGCGCCGTGAACTTCCAGCAGCTCCGCATCATCCGCGAAACGCTCAAGCGCAATTTCAATCTTACTGAAGTTGCGAATGCGCTTTACACGTCGCAATCCGGCGTTTCGAAACACATCAAGGATCTCGAAGACGAGCTTGGCGTCGAGCTCTTCGTCCGCCGCGGCAAACGGCTGCTCGGATTGACGGAGCCCGGAAAAGAGCTGGCGCAGATCGTCGAGCGCATCCTCCTCGATGCCGCCAATATCAAGCGGCTCGCCGATCAGTTCGCGAAATCCGATCGCGGCGAAATCACGATCGCGACGACGCACACGCAGGCACGTTATGCGTTGCCGAGCGCCATCGCTGCCTTCCGCAAGGAATTTCCCAACGTCCACCTCGTGCTTCAGCAGGGATCGCCGAAGGAGATCGCGGCAATGCTGAACGACGGCACGGCCGACATCGGAATCGCGACGGAAGCCTTGGACGAAGCATCCGACCTTGTTTCATTTCCTTATTATTCCTGGCATCACGCGGTCATCGTGCCGAAGGGGCACGCACTCGAGAGCGTGACGCCGCTGACACTCGAGAAGATCGCGGAATGGCCGGTCGTCACCTATCATGAAGGGTTCACCGGCCGCCCGGCGATTGATGCGACGTTCGCGAAGGCTGGTCTGGCACCGGACATTGTGATGGTCGCGCTCGATGCCGACGTGATCAAGACCTACGTCGAAGTCGGTCTCGGCATCGGCATCGTCGCTTCGATGGCCTACAACGAGGAGAGGGATACCGACCTTCGCTTGCTCGACAGCAAGCATCTCTTCCCGAAGACGACATCACGGATCGCGCTTCGTCGCGGACGTTTTCTCCGCGGGTTTGCCTATCGCTTTATTGAGTTGTGCGCGCCGGACCTGACCGAAAAGGTCGTCAAAGCCGCCACCGAAGCCTCTGCCGACGCAAACGCCTGAACTTCCAAGCCGGACCTCGATTGGTTCCCATCCCATTGTGATGGGGAGGGTTAGGGAACTAGGTGAAATCTCTCGGCGGATATTGTGCTGGAGCAGGCCATCCTTCTCCCTCCGGGAGAAGGTGGCCGAAGGCCGGATGAGGGGCATTGCTTTGACGTGAACGCCCCTCACTCAGCTCTCCCCGAGGGGAGAGGAGAAGTGCACGCCGATACGACCACGCTGGGCCGTCATCGCTTACTTCCCTCCCCTCGACGGGGAGGGGTCAGGAGGGATGGGTGAAGAACTAGGCGGAATCTTTCCGCCGGCACATGCCTCGGAACCACGCCAGGCTATCGTAAGTCGACCCGCGCGGTTTGTATTCGCAGCCGACCCAGCCGCGATATCCGGCCTTGTCGATATGATCGAAAACGAACGGAAAGTTGATTTCGCCCGTCCCGGGCTCGTGACGTCCCGGCGTGTCTGCGATTTGCACATGCGCGATGTGCGGCAGATACCGACTGATTGTCGGCGCTAGATCACCCTCCATGATCTGCGCATGATAGACGTCGTATTGCATATGGAGGTTCGGCGCCGCGACGCTCTCGATCACGTCGACGGCCTTCGCCGTGGAATCGAGAAAATAATGCGACACGTCACGCGTATTGATTGGCTCGATCAACAAGCTGATGCCCTCATCGGCAAGCGCTCGGGCGGCAAAGGTGAGATTGTCGATGTAGGTCTTGCGCATCGCGCGATGATCGGCGCCGACGGGTGCCGTACCTGCCAGGCAATGCAGTCGCGTGCAGCCAAGAGCCTTGGCGTATCGTAAGGCGCGCCGTACGCTCTCGCGAAATTCGTTGACGAGATTTGGATAGATCGCGATCCCGCGCTCTCCGGCATCCCAGTTGCCGGCGGGCAGATTGAAAAGAACTTGCGTCAGCCCGTTTGCTTTCAAGCGGGCGGCGAGATCGGCGGCATCGTAATCGTACGGAAAGAGAAATTCGACGCCTTGAAATCCCGCTGACGCAGCCGCTTCGAAGCGGTCGAAAAACGGAAGCTCCGTAAAGAGCATCGACAGGTTGGCCGCGAACTTCGGCATGATGTGCTTTCGCTAGAAAGACGTCCCGTCCAAGCGCCTGATTAGGTACCCATTCGAGCAATGCGAGCGGCGCGAAGACGACGGAAATCGTCTCCGGCATGATACGAGGATCGGGTCAGAGGCGAGGCAGAGACCTGCAGAAAGCCTTTGCCGTTTGCCGACTGTGCCAGTGCCGCGAATTCGTCTGGCGGCACGTAGCGTTCGACGGTTGCGTGTTTCCGGGTCGGCTGCAGGTATTGCCCGATCGTCAGGAAGTCGACGTCGGCCGAGCGCAAATCATCCATCAGCTGCAGAACGTCCTCGCGCTTCTCACCGAGCCCGACCATGATGCCCGACTTCGTGAACATCTGCGCGTCGAGTTCCTTGGCACGCTGCAACAGCCGCAGCGAATGGAAGTAACGCGCGCCGGGCCGGATCTTGAGATAAAGCCCCGGCACCGTTTCGAGGTTGTGATTGAAGACGTCGGGCCGCGCCGCGATCACCGTTTCGAGTGCGCCATCCTTGCGCAGAAAATCGGGAGTAAGAACTTCAATCGTCGTTGTCGGAGAGGCGCAGCGGATCGCGGCGATGGTCTTGGCAAAATGGCGCGCGCCGCCGTCCGCGAGATCGTCGCGATCGACCGAGGTCACGACGACATGTTCGAGCTGGAGTTGCGCCACCGCATGCGCGACGCGCCGCGGCTCGTCCGCGTCGAGCGCCGAGGGCCGTCCGGTCGCGACGTTGCAGAAGGCGCAGGCCCGCGTGCAGACGTCGCCCATGATCATCATCGTTGCGTGCCGCTTTTGCCAGCACTCACCGATGTTCGGGCAGGCGGCTTCCTCGCAAACCGTGTGCAGGCGATGCTCGCGCACGATCGTCTGCGTATGAACGAATCCCGGCGATCCCGCCGCCCGGACCCGAAGCCAGCTCGGCTTCGGCAACACGGGAGTGTCGGGCCGCGATGCCTTTTCAGGATGGCGAAGGCGCGGTTGGGCGCCGGTCGTGTCCAGGAGCGTCACCAATGTCGAACAACTCGGTTCCAGGGGGCTCTGCGATATATAACGCTGTGACGCTCGAAGTGCACCCCTGGCGCGGCGAGCTCAACCTGCAATTAAGTCCTAGAAAGAAAAAAGGCGGCCCAAAGAGCCGCCTGCAAATTCGCAAAAGTAAAAGGCTCGTCGAGACTATTGTATCTGCTCAGACGTCTTGTGGACGGGCAAGCCGTCGTCAGCCGAAGCACTCGTCCGCGTTGCGGCCGGCATCGAGTCCGTTCCCCGCACCAGAGATGCATTGGTGGCGACCGGATCAGCCAGCTCGATCTCCCTTGGCTTCTTGGGATCAGGAATACGAACGGCTGAGGCCGACTTTTTATCTTTGGAAGCGGGTTTCTCGTCGGCTTTGGCTTTCTTCTCTTCCGACGCAGGCTTCTTCTTCGTCGCGGACGATGCCGATTTCTTTTTGGCCGGTTCCGTAGACTTCTCGGCGGCCTGTGCAGGCTTCGCGGGAGCTGGCGCCGCGGTGGATCGATGTGCCGGCTTGTTGTCTTCGGTCCAGAAGAAGAGGCTGCTCAGGCTACCATCTGTCGGCGTTGCGCTGGCAGAACGATTCTCGCTGGCGGCGCTTTCGGAAGCCGTCTTCGAATCGGAGTTGTTGTCGGTGTAACGGGGATATGTATCGCCGGATGCGACGCTGCCCGTGGAAAAGTGCTGCCAGGTCACGGTGACGCGCATGCCGACCGGCACTCGAGGATAGAGGTCGAGCACGTCCTTATTGGTCATGCGGATGCAACCGTGCGACACGGCCTGACCGATGGTCCATGGCGCATCGGTGCCGTGAATACGGTAGGCGCTTGAGCCAAGGTACATGGCGCGAATGCCGAGCGGGTTCATCGGATGCCCGCCCGGAACCCAGTGCGGAAGCCGTGGATTTTCACGCAGCATGTCCGGCGTTGGTGTCCACGGTGGATTGACGCGCTTGTTGGAGACGAAAGTTACGCCTTGCCAGCGTGCATCGCCCTTTGGCACGGCGACGGGATAAGTGATGGCTTCACCTGGCTTCGTGATCAGGTAAAGCCGGCGATCCGAGAACGAGACGATGATCTGGTTAGGCTTATAGCTCCGGTCGAAGGAAACGACCTTGCGTCCGCCGCCGTATTCGTCACTGCCGCCCCATAGGAAATCAACGAGGTCTTCGGCCTGTGCTGCGGTCGTCGAGACGAGCCCGCCAGCCATGACGAGCGCCGCGAGAACTACTCCACTAAGACGATGAGGCAGGGTCATCGGGGGGATGCTCCAATCGCTAACAAAAAGGTAAACGCAGGGTAACCGGGGTTATCCTGATGATGATTAATGAAGAGGGGGTATAAATCAGTCCCGTTTTTACGGGCAGAGCAGGGAAGTCACAGTTCGGTCGCGATTGCACTCGCGTACTTAAATTCGTTGGTGTTTTCGAAATTTTCGCATGTCCTGTGTTGCTGTTTGATGACGGCCATCGCTCGGTTCGTTCTTTGTCTCGCAGCCTTGACGAAAACTCTCTTCAGTTTTAGAACAAATAGGGAACAGTATGCTGTTCGCATCCGTTAACAGACACGATTAACGCGGGAGCCCTTCTTGCCTCTCAGAGTCCCCGTTGCTGCACCGGAAACGATCGCTTCGTCGCTCGCGCCGCCCCTTAGGACGGCATCAGGAGCGATCCAGGGATCCAATGCCTCGGTGCAAGCCGCCGTCATCGAGAGGCTTCGCTCGCGCATTCTGAGCCTGGAACGGCATGCGCCTCGTCGCGGCCCGGCCGCGATTCCCGAAACTAAGGATCAGGGGCTCGCCGCAAGGAAACGGCCCCCTTGGGAGCTTGGCTGTGACGCAGGCGATGCCCTTCTCCCCGGCGGCCTCGAAACGAATGCGGTCCATGAAATTAAGGGCGCGCCGTCCGTCGCGGGAGGAGCTTCGGCGTCGGATTGGATGACAGGCATCGGTTTCGCCGCCCGCCTCGCCGTGCGTCGGACCGATGCGCTTTCAGCGATGAAATCCGCGAACCGGCCGTGGGTGCTGTGGTGCTGGCCGAAAGCGATTGCCGGGGAATTGGGTTCGCCTTCGCTGACGGGCTTCGCCTATCTCGGTCTCGATCCGGCCCGCCTGATCATTGTCGAGACGGCGCGGGCAGCCGAAGCTCTGAATGCCATCGAGGAAAGCCTCAAGGGCGCGAGCCTCGCCGTCGTCATCGGCGTTCTCGACGAGGTCGATCTGATGCCGGCGCGCCGCCTGAGTCTCGCCGCTGGCGAAATGGCAACGCCCTGTCTCATCGTCACGCATCCGGCGTCCGAACCGGCCGGCGCGACGGCGACCCGCTGGCGGGTCAAGCGCTTGCCGAGCGCGCTTCATCGCTTCGATCCGCGCGCCCCGGGCCTTTCTCGTTTCGAGGTCGCTCTCGAACGCTGCCGCGCGCGACCGGCAAGCGTCGCCCGGCCTCCCTTCATTCTGGAGTGGTCAGATGAAACGCGTGGTTTCGGTTTGGCTTCCGTCATGGCCGATCTTCCGGCTGAGACGCGCCGAGCCCGCAGCGGTGCCGATGCGCCAACCCTTCGCTCTTATTGAGAGCGGTGCGCATGGGCTGAGGATTACGGCGCTCAACGATATCGCCGCCGAAATCGGAATAGAGACCGGCACCGCGTTGAGTGACGCGCGCGCGGCGCATCCAACTCTCATCTCGCGCGCTGCCGAACCACAAAAGGATAAGACCGCGCTCTTGAAGCTGGCGCGCTGGGCGGGCCGTTACGGACCTAACCGGCATATCGACGGCGAAGATGGCATTTGGATCGACATCACCGGCGTCGCGCATCTCTTCGGCAATGAAGAAAAGTTGCTCGACGATCTGATATGGCGCCTCGCGTCCTTCGGCGTGCCCGCGCGGTTGGGCCTTGCCGATACGCTCGGCGCTGCCTACGCGCTCGCCCGTTTCGGCTGCCCACCGGATGCGCGTTGGGCGTTGGCTCCCGCTGGTGAGACGCGTGAAGCCATCGCGGCTTTGCCCGTCGAATCTTTGCGGCTCGAGACATCGCGCGTGCTGCTGTTGAAGCGATTGGGCTTGCGCCGCATCGGCCAGCTTTATGACATTTCGCGCGACAGCCTGCAGCGCCGCTTCCGGTCTCCCGATATCGCCGCAGACGTGCTGATGCGCCTCGATCAGACATTGGGATCGGTCGAGGAACCGCGTCGCCCGATGCAGCCGCCGCCTGTTCTTTCCGTGGCACGCGCCTTTGCCGAGCCTCTGGTCTCGTCGGAAGCCATGGAGACGTTCGCTGCCCAGCTCGCATCCGAACTGGTCGAAGAGTTGGCCACCAAGGACCTCGGCGCGCGTACCGTCCGTCTCACGTTCTATCGCGCTGATGGCACGGCCGGATCTCTAACCGCGACAATGAGCGTGCCCTGCCGCAAGGCCGCGCACATGATGATGCTGCTCAAAGAGAAGTTCGCGACCATCGACGCGGGTTTCGGTATCGATCTGCTGCGCCTCGATGCGGTGCGCGTCGGAAAACGCGATGCCTCGCAAAGCGGATTTGCGGAACCCGCAAGTTCGCCGTTTCGCAATCCGGCGGCGCTCGTCGATCGCCTCGTCAATCGTTTCGGTAGCGATGCCATCACGGTTTTACAGCCGCGCGCCAGTCACATTCCCGAACGGGCCGAGGTGCGCTTACCGGCTCTTGAAGCTTTGGTTGTGGCGGATACTTGGCACGGCGCCGACACACAACGATCATCTTCTCCGAAAAGTGCGCTTCGTCCTGCCTTCCTGCTCGCACGGCCCGAGCCGATCGCCGTGATCGCCGAAGTTCCGGATGGCCCCCCGGCACAGTTCATCTGGCGCCGCGTCGAACGTCGCGTCGCACGCGCCGAAGGCCCCGAACGCATCGCGCCCGAATGGTGGCGCACGCTGTACCTCGATGATGGGCAGAAGCAACCGCGCACACGCGATTACTACAAGATCGAAGATCAAGCGGGCGCGGCATACTGGGTGTTCCGGCACGGACTTTTCGCGGGCGAAGAGGCGAGCGGATCGCCGTCGTGGTTCCTGCATGGATTGTTTGCGTAAGGAGTCTGGCGAATGTCGCGCCTCTATGCCGAGCTCCAAGTCACGACCAATTTTTCTTTTCTGCGTGGCGCTTCCCATGCAGAGGAACTCGTCGAGCAGGCGAAGGAACTCGGCCTTTCCGCCCTCGCGATAACCGACCGCAACACGCTCGCGGGCGTCGTGCGCGCGCATGTGGCGGCGAAGGATAAAGAGAACGGCGGCCCGCTTCGTCTCGTCATCGGCACGCGTCTCGATCTCGAAGATGCGCCGAGCCTGCTCGTCTATCCGACGGACCGTGCCGCTTACGGCCGCCTCTGCCGCTTGCTTTCGCTCGGGCAACGGAGAGCCGAAAAAGGCAAATGCATTCTGCATCTCGCCGACGTCGCCGCGCACGCGGAAGGCCAGATCTTTATCGCGCTTCCGCCCGACGATTGGGACTGGCGTGAAGTTACTCGAACATCCAAGCCCAGAAGTGCGCAGATTATTCGCCTCGATGCGGCACGCGCCTCATCCTCAGATTCCCCGCTCCCTCCCGGGGAGGGGTTACGGGTGGGGGGCCACAATACGCGTTGCCTTCACCCCACCTCCGACCTCTCCCCGTCAAGGGGAGGGGAGAAGCAAGCCTCACCGGATATTGCCTCCACTTCCTCTCCCCCCTTGCGGGAGAGGTGGCGCGAAGCGCCGGAGAGGGGTGCCGCAAACGCCGACGGCCTCATCTCCCCGCCTCATCCAGACGAGAGCCGCATCATTCCCTCTCCCCGTTCTTCACGGGGAGAGGGTCAGGGTGAGGGGCAGCAGCATCGAGACTCCCTTGAGCACTCTCTGCATCGAATAAAATCCACGCTCGGAAATGCGCCGCTCTACCTCGCAGCCTCGCACACTTACCACGGCGATGATCGTGCGCGCATCGCAACGCTGGCGGAGCTTGGCGAAAGATGCAGCACACCCATCGTCGCAACGAACGACGTGCTCTACCACGAGCCCAGCCGGCGTCGGCTGCAAGACATCGTCACCTGTATCCGTGAAAAGACGACGCTCCGCGAAGCCGGACTGCGGCTCGAAGCCAACGCCGAACGGCACATCAAAAGCCCGGAAGAAATGGCGCGGCTCTTCAAGGGTTACGAGCAGGCGCTCGCCCGAACACTCGATATCGTCGAAACCTGCACCTTCTCACTCGACGATCTCAAATACGAATATCCCGACGAACCGGTGCCACCGGGATCGACACCGCAGCAGCATCTGGAAAACCTCGCATGGGAAGGCGCGAAGGAACGCTTTCCGGATGGCATCTCGGACAAAATCCGAAAAGCCATAGAAAAAGAATTGGCGCTCATTCGGGAATTGAAATTCGCACCCTATTTTCTGACCGTTCACGACATCGTTGCTTTCGCGCGCTCCAAAGACATCCTCTGTCAGGGGCGCGGCTCGGCGGCTAATTCCGTGGTTTGCTATTGTCTTGGCATCACGGCAGTAAATCCAACCGAGGTCGATCTCCTGTTCGAGCGATTCATGTCGTCGGCGCGCATCGAGCCGCCCGACATCGACGTCGACTTCGAGCACGAACGGCGCGAGGAAGTCATCCAATGGATTTACAAACGTTACGGCCGTGACCGCGCCGGCCTCGCAGCGACCGTCATTTCATATCGCTCCCGCTCCGCCGTTCGCGACGTCGGCAAGGTGTTCGGACTATCCGAAGATACGATCTCCGCGCTCGCGGGAATGGTGTGGGGCACGGATCACAAGGGCGTCCCTCCCGAAAAAAATGTTCGCGAAGCGGGGCTCGATCCCGCCGAGCCGACGTTGAAGGAGGCAATGAAACGCGCCCAGGAACTGATGGGCTTTCCGCGCCACCTCTCGCAGCACGTTGGCGGCTTTGTCCTGACGCGCGGACCTTTGGTCGAGGTCGTACCCGTCGGCAACGCGGCGATGGAAGACCGCACATTTATCGAATGGGACAAGGACGACATCTCGGCGTTAGGGCTTCTGAAAGTAGACGTTCTCGCGCTTGGCATGCTGACCTGCATCCGCAAAGCCTTCGAGCTGATCGAGAAGCATCACGGTGAGCGCCGCACGCTCGCCACCGTGCCGCGCGATGACGAAGATACCTACGACATGCTGTGCGCCGCGGATTCCATCGGCGTCTTCCAGGTCGAAAGCCGCGCACAGATGAATATGCTGCCGCGCCTGAAGCCGCGCAATTTATACGATCTCGTCATCGAGGTCGCGATTGTGCGTCCGGGTCCGATACAGGGCGACATGGTGCATCCATATTTGCGCCGCCGCGAAGGAACGGAAAAGGAGGTCTATCCATCCCCGGCTCCGGATTACGGTCCGCCCAATGAGTTGCAGAAAATTCTTGGAAAGACGCTTGGCGTGCCGCTGTTCCAGGAGCAGGCGATGCGCATCGCCATGGTCGCCGCGAAATTCAATGATCAGGAAGTCAATGATCTTCGCAAGGCCATGGCAACGTTCCGCCGCGTCGGCACCATCGGTCTTCTCGAAGACAAGATGATATCGCGGATGGTCGAGCGCGGTTACGACCGGGACTTCGCGACGCGCTGCTTTTCGCAAATCAAAGGCTTCGGCGAATATGGCTTTCCCGAAAGCCACGCCGCGAGCTTCGCGTTGCTCGTCTATGTTTCTGCCTGGATCAAATGCCATTATCCCGCAGCGTTCGCGTGTGCGCTTCTGAATTCCCAGCCGATGGGCTTCTACGCTCCGGCCCAGATCGTCCGTGATGCCGCAGAGCATAACGTCGAAGTCCGCGCCGCCGACGTCAGCTTTTCGGCGTGGTACTCCACTTTGGAAGAAACGGCGGACGGCAAACCCGCACTCCGCCTCGGCCTCCACCTGATCGACGGCCTGAAGGAAGATGACGTCACAGGTTTAACCTGCGCGATTGGAATTCCCTCTCCCCGCGCACGGGGAGAGGGTCAGGGGCGAAAACAAATTGAGTGCATGCTGTCGCCCCTCACCCCAGCCCTCTCCCCATGCCAAGTGCGGGAGCATGGGGAGAGGGAGAATGGCGGAGCGCTTCAGGATCATGCTTCACGCGGCAGAATAAGCGTCCACGTTCTCGAAAAGCTCGCGGCGGCCGATGCCTTTCGCTCGCTCGGGCTCGATCGGCGCCAGGCGTTATGGGAGGTGAAAGCTCTGGCCAAAGCGCCGCCTCTGCCGCTGTTCTCCTGGAGCGCGGCGCGCGAAACCGGCAATGAAGCCGAGGTGCGCTTGCCCGAGATGGCGCTCTCCGAGCATGTCGTCAACGATTATCAAACGCTGCGGCTTTCTCTCAAAGCCCATCCCATGTCGTTTCTGCGCGACGATTTCCGACGGGCAGGCGTCCTCTCCTGCGAGGATTTGCGTGCAGTAAAAGACGGCGCTCGCGTGCAGGTCGCGGGCGTCGTGCTGGTCAGGCAGCGGCCGGGGACGGGCAACGCCATCTTCATGACGATCGAGGACGAGACGGGCAACGCCAACGCCGTCATCTGGCCGAACACGTTCGAGCGCTATCGCAAGGTCGTGATGACGGCGCGGCTGATCGAAATCCACGGGCGCCTGCAGAAGCAGCCCGGAGAATATGCGGATATCATTCACGTCGTCTCGGCGAAGCTCCTCGACCGGAGCGATTGGCTGCTGCGCCTTTCCGAATGGGCTGCGGATATGAAGGCACCACTTGCCAATGCGGACGAGGTGCTGCACCCCGATCCTGGTTCCGCGCATCCGAACCGCGCCGACAAGAGAGCGCATCCGCGCTTCTCGCGCCCGAAGCCACGCCATCCCCGCAACGTACGAATCATTCCGAAATCGCGCGACTTTCATTAGCGCAAAAGAAAACGCCACCGCACCTCTGCCGTGCGATGACGTTGAACTGACGATAAGTGAATCGCAGGAATTACTTGCAGGCCGTCTGCGTCGAGCGGCACTCGGTCAGGAAGGTGGTGGGCGCGCACGTCGTGTGGACCGGCCCTTTTGCCTTCAATCCCTTGTGATCGATGATGTTTGCGAGCCCATGCGTCGACATGATAACCGCCAAGTCGTGCGTCAGGCCATCACCGATGGCGCCAACTCTCATGCAGCTTCCGGCCTCCGCCGTTACCGACGCCGCGCACAATACTGCAGCCGCAGCCAAGACGAGTTTCAACGAACGCATTTGCCCCTCCAAAGGTCTAGGATCGATATCCGGGCCGAAAACTAGTCGAGCCGAAAATCCCCGGCAACAGAGCGGGCGGCTTAGAGGCCTCTCCGGATGCAAGGAATCGGAAAGCGTGCCGCAATTGCCACTAGTTCTGGCAAATACCTTGCTTATGGTGAGAAAAGCATCATCGATGTAGACTTGGATGGCTATGCAAAAATCCGCGGCGCCCGCCACGGGCAGTTTTGACATCAACGACATCGCAGCCTCGCTCCCGGCGACAGCGACGACTCTGCTCGTTGACCGCTATTTGACCGACAAACCCTCGGCAAGCACCCGGGTATTTCGGGTCTACAAGCCGACGCCACCCCACTATCACGTGAATTCCGACGAATACCTCTTCGTACTCTCCGGACGCGGCACGTTCTGGATGCAGGACCCGGAGTCGGTCGCCGAGTTCAAACCCGGCCAGCTTCTCTTTTTCGAGCGCGGAACGGTGCATGCGCTGCCGGAGATCCTTGAAGAACCCCTGGTGTTCCTCTCGATTGATGCGCCCCGCCGCGATCCCAAGGACATTGTTTTTGTCGATCCTAACGATGGCACCCCCGAAAGCTTTATTCAGCAAAGCCCCAATCCTTGATCTGCCAAATCGTGGACCATTACGCGCGCCGCACCAGGGCCGCGAGCACGAGAGAAATCATGGAGCCGAGCTGACAGATGGCGCCGGCGGCATGTGAATACTCCCATCGTTGTCTGAGCGTCTGCCAGTTTACAGGTATCGTCGTCCAGTTGTCGGTCGCGACGTTCGCCGGATAGGTGAATGTCCAGAACAGTGCCTGGGCAGCGGCAAGACATACGAGCGCTATCCACCCGAATATTCGCACATCGCGATCATTCTGCGACAGAACGATCACCGCAACAATTGCAATCAGCTGAACCGCAAGCACGAAGGCAAGGCGATCCCAGCCGCTGTAGATGCTCTGGACGACGAAGTAATCGTCACGGGAAAGTTGGATTTTGTTGGGAAGCTCGAAGAGATGAGCGAGCGCCGCGCCCAATGCGATCGCCGTGCTGAGCAAAGCTATGGCAAGCGCGAACTTCAAAAAGGATGCATGTGACATGCGGTGCAACGCTAAGATTCGCGCATCGGTTCCGGGCCGCCAAAAAAGCGGCGATGAACGTTCAATGCTTCACTGGGATCGACGATTGCAGTCCATCGGCCCCCATGTAGACCACAAAGAGCCGCATCGTGTCCGTTCCGGTGTTCCGTCCATTGTGCGGAACATTCATCGCCTCGGCGACGGAATCCCCCTTCTTGTATGTTCGTTTGCCTCTCGCTCCATAATCAACCGTGAGTTCACCTTCGAGCACGAGTCCAACCAGCGGAACACCGTGCTTGTGCCAACCCGTCTCGGCGCCGGGAGCCATCGAGACGATGACCGTCGTCACCTTTGCCGGTGAGCCGGTTGGGTAAACGATGGGTTCATCCATCACCGTTTTGCTCGTCGAAAGAAGGGTCGTAACGTGCGTCGTCGGTTGAAGCGCGCTCGCAGCAGTCGCCAAAGCAGCCAATAGCGCGACGCCGCCCGCGCTCAGCGCAATGTGCAGGTATTTCAAATTGGACATGTCGGTCTCTCCAACATTGCTTTAAGGATCGGCGGCACGTTACCGTCCATTAGTCATCCGCCGCTACCATACCGGCCGCCTGCTATCTGGAGCCTTGATGATTTCCCGAGTGCTAACTGCTTTATGTCTGTTGCTTACGGCATCGGCGGCTATTGCGCAGGAAAGCAGGCCGCCGCCGGAAGCGGCATCCGGAACGACGCCGAAGTCGCTCGTCGTCGCGGACCGGCACATGGTCGTCGCCGCAGAGCCGCTGGCCGCGGAAGCGGGCCGCGCGATCCTGCGCCAGGGGGGCTCAGCGGCGGACGCCGCGATCGCGACGGAACTTGTGCTCGGTCTCGTCGAGCCGCAGTCTTCGGGCCTCGGCGGCGGCGCCTTCCTCGTCTACTGGGATGCCAAGACGCGTTCGCTCGCAACGTTCGACGGCCGTGAGGCGGCCCCCGCCGCCGCGAAGCCGGATCGCTTCATGCGCAATGGCAAGCCGATGCCATTCGAAACGGCGGTTCTGTCGGGCCTGAGCGTCGGCGTTCCTGGGCTTCTGCGCACTTTGGAGGCCGTGCATAAGAAATACGGCAAGCTTCCTTGGGCCTCGCTGTTCGCGCCTGCGATCAAGCTCGCGGAGAACGGCTTTCCCGTTTCGCCGCGTCTCAACGTGCTTCTGAAGGAATCGCGGGCCGAGAAATTTTCTCCCGCGGCGCAAGCATACTTTTTCGATGAAAACGGTAAGCCTCCGGAGCAGGGCGAGCTGCTCAAAAATCCTCGATACGCGGAAACCCTGAAGGCGATCGCAGAGAGGGGCGCCGATGCCTTCTACTCAGGCCCGATTGCGGACGCCATCGTCAAGGCCGTCGGTCAGGCGTCAAGCATTCCTGGCGACATGACCCACGCCGATCTCTCAGGATACGTCGCCAAGGAGCGCGATCCCATATGCGTCGAATACCGCAGCCGGCAGGTTTGCGGCATGGGCCCGCCGTCGTCCGGCGAACTCTCCGTCGGCACGGTTTTGAAACTGATCGAACCGTTTCCTCAGGTTCAGGGCGCCGCTGCATTAATGGCACCTCCAGCTCTGCACATCATCGCGGAGGCCGAGAAACTCGCATTCGCAGATCGCAATCGTTACATCGCCGATCCAAATTACATCGCCGTTCCGTCAGGCCTCACCGACGACAAATATCTGGCAGGGCGGCGACGGCTCATCAGCCTGACGAAATCCATGGAGAAGGCCGAGCCGGGATTACCGCCGGGTCTCGCAAAGAAAACCTTCGGCAAGGACTTCACCAACGAGGTGCCAGGCACGACACAAGTCTCGATCATCGACGATGACGGCAATGCGTTGTCGATGACCGCCACCATCGAAAGCGCGTTCGGATCTCATCTCTGGGCGGCCGGGTTTCTGCTGAACAACGAGCTGACGGATTTTTCCTTCCGGCCCGTCGATGACCACGGCCTTGCCGTCGCCAATGCCGTCGCCGGCGGCAAGCGGCCGAGGAGTTCAATGGCGCCGACGATCGTGCTCGACTCTCAAGGGGCGCCCGAAATCGTCACCGGCTCGCCGGGCGGTTCGCAGATCATTCTCTACGTCGTCAAGTCGCTCGTGGCGATGCTGGACTGGGGCCTCGATCCTCAGCAAGCCGCGGCGTTGCCGAACTTCGGCAGCCAGGGCGGACCGTTCCTGATTGAATATTCGCCGACGTACATCTGGCCGGCATTCGAACTCACATCGTACGGTCACGCGATCACCAACATGACGATGACGTCCGGTGTCCACACCATCATGCGCAAGAACGGTCGCCTCGAAGGCGGCGCCGATCCGCGTCGCGAAGGTGTCGCGCTCGGTGACTGATGCCAGGACGAAGCACAACTGAGCGGGAACCGTCGTGAGCAGGCCGTCCATTACCGTCGTTGGCGCAGGCGTTACCGGGCTTTGGCAAGCATACGTACACGCGCAAGCCGGATATCGCGTGCGGCTCGTCGAGCAAAGCAGCAAGCCATTCGCTCTGAGTTCAAGCCGCTGGGCGGCGGCGATGATCGCGCCCGAATGCGAAGCAGAAGGCGCACCAGCGATCATCCGCGACCTCGGCCGCGAGAGCGTGGCGCTCTGGCACAAGGCTTATCCAGGTACGATCGTCAACGGCACGCTCGTCGTCGCGCCTGCGCGCGATGCCGCCGATCTGTCGCGGTTCGCAAAGATGACCGAGCGGCACGAAGCCGTCGCGGCGCCCCGCATCGCAACGCTCGAACCCGATCTGGCCGGACGGTTCGAGCGAGGACTCTTCTTTCCTGAAGAAGGCCACGTCGGCGCGCGTGAAGCGCTGAGTTGGCTGCTCGCGGAAGTGAACAAGTTGGGCGTTGCCGTCGAATTTGGTCGTCCTTTCGAGCAGCGCGAGGACGTGACGATCGACTGCCGGGGCATGGGCGCGCGGCGAGACCTGCCGTCGTTGCGCGGCGTGCGCGGCGAGCGCGTGGTTGTGCAATCCAGCGACATCGCGCTTTCGCGCCCGATCCGGCTTCTGCATCCGCGCCAGCCGATCTACGTCGTTCCGCAAGGCGCGGGACGGTACGTGGTCGGCGCGAGCGTCATCGAACGCGAAGACGACGGTCCCATGACGCTGAAATCGGCGCTCGATCTTTTGGGCTCGGCCTACGCGTTGCATCCCGCTTTCGGCGAAGCATCGATTCTCGACATGGGCGCTGGTGTTCGCCCGGCGTTTCCGGACAACGTTCCGCGCATCGTCATCGAGGACGACGGCCGCACCATCCGCGTGAATGGTGTCTACAGGCATGGATTTCTGCTCGCACCCGTATTGGCGCAATTGGTCGTCGGCTTCCTATCAGACGGCAGACGTCAAAGTCCGCTTTTCAGTAACGCCGTTTGCTGATCCGGATCTCTCCGCAATCGTCTGCTTTGCGAGCGCGAGCGCGGCGACATAATCGGCCTTACCTGAGCCAAGCAGAGGAACCTTGCCGACGACGAGAATATCGGCCGGCACCATAAGTTCCGTCGCACCCTTGCGCCGCGCGAATTGCAGAAACGCCTCGCGCGTGCAGCTTGCGTCGGTCGTCAGCAGCGCCAGACGCTCACCTTTGCGCGCATCCGGAAGCGCGACGACGACAGTCAGCAAGTTCGGCCATAACTCGGCAGCCAGCGCTTCGACCGCCGAGAGCGAAACCATTTCTCCCGCGATCTTGGCGAAACGCTTCGCGCGCCCTTTGATCGCGATGAAACCCTGCGGATCAATCTCGACGATGTCGCCAGTATCGTGCCAGCCATCGGTCGGCGGTTCGAGAACGCCCGGATAGTCCGCGCGATAATAGCCGAGCATGACATTCG
>ERZ778017.1886-NODE-1886-length-18760-cov-5.816145_pt1 | contig 18760 bp, 7 predicted proteins | sample MGYA00375747_ERZ778017 | MGnify/ENA primary metagenome ERZ778017 (study PRJEB29350, sample SAMN05509838) | bioreactor metagenome | biome: bioreactor; material: wastewater | place: South Africa: University of Cape Town | collected 2014-03-17 ...
CAGAACCAGAGCCATTTTGTTGGCGAAGTATATCCAAACCAAGACAGACTATTCTCAGTTTTTACAAGAGAACAAATCCAAATGTAGACAGATTTTTTCCAACATCGACATCATTGGGGTTGATTCATTGATCAGTGTTTTCCAAAATGACTATATTACTGAGAAAGAGGTGCCCAAAGATTTGCTTCATTTATATGAACAAGTGAGAAGTGAATCGGAACAAACCTCCAAATCTGACACCCCAGAGTACTTCCAGAATCCAAGTAGCAATGCACCAATCATTGACAAAGACATGGAATCGTTGAAACCAGTAAACTCTTTTAGTCTTACAGTTATCAGGCATACACTTTTAGGTTTAAAAGCAGAGACAGGGTCAGAAGAATTCCAGAAACTTATCAACGATATTGAAGCAGATTCGGATTCTCATATTTTGCATAACAAAGACGATAAAAGTAAGCGAGATTACTTTGAAATATACAAATCATTAAAGACTGACAAACAAAGACAAAGATTTAGTGAGGCATTGGATTTGTTCAACGAAAGCAGACAGAGAGAATTGGAGTTGCGGGGTGTTGATGGGGCCAAAGAAAAGTGGAAACATGAGTTTGACGAAATGCAAAAGAGAGGTGGGATCAAGTTAGACAAAGGATTAAATGCCCAGTTATTTAAATGGTACAGAGATGTGCTACCATACGTCGAGAAAGAAGCAGAGTTATGTGACAAGCTATTAAAGGGAGAGGTATCTACCACTGGATTATCAGCAGATGAACAGGACCAAATGAAAAAACGAGAAATCTATGCACCATACTTCATCTTGGTACCACCAAAGAAGATATGTGTAATTATGATTCTTGAGTTGTTAAAGTTGAATTCTTCTGGAGGTGTTTCTGATGGTATGAGAATCGCAAGAGCGTTGGTTTCAGTTGGTAGAGCAATTGAGATGGAGTTCAGATCACAATCGTTGGTTAAATCTGACGAAAAAGTGTACTCCAAGAAAGTGAAAACTACAAAACAATGGAAAAAGTTGTTAAGAAGAAAAAACACTGGAGGAACAGATAAAACTATTGACGATACCGAATGGTCGTCACCTGTTCTTATCCATCTTGGGTCAACTTTAATCTCTTTATTGCTTCATGTAGCCAAAGTGCCAGTTACAGGGTCAGATCCAACTACAGGAAAGGTTGTCAAGGGTCTTCAGCCAGCATTCCACCATACTTTCCAATACTTGAACGGTCAAAAGATCGGGGTTATTAAGATCCACAAGGAAGTTATTCGTCAACTCGCAGGTAATTCGTTCAGTAACTGTGTACAACCACAATTATTGCCAATGTTAATTCCACCACGCCCATGGACTTCTTACAAAGACGGTGGGTTTTTGTATACACAAAACTCAGTTATCAGAATCAAGGACTCGGCAGAAACAATGGCATACTTAAAAGCAGCTTCTGACTACAAGAACCTTGATGATGTTTATGCTGGGTTGAATGTGTTGGGAAATACTGCCTGGACTATTAACCGTAAAGTGTTTGAAGTTATCACTCATTACTGGAATACCGGAGAAAAAGTGTTGGGAATACCACCAATGCTTGAGGAGCCAGAGTTGCCACCAAAGTTACCATTGGATGCTGAACCTACAGAAAAATTGGAATACAACAGACATGTAAGACAAATTATCAATGAAGCAGCCACAAACAGATCTCAAAGATGTGATACCAATTATAAATTGGAGATTGCAAGAGCTTTTGTTGGTGAAAAGATTTACTTCCCTCACAATATCGATTTCAGAGGTAGAGCATACCCTATTTCTCCCCATTTGAATCATTTAGGTAATGATTTAACAAGATCGTTATTCTTGTTCTGGGAAGGAAGAGAATTGGGTGAAAAAGGGTTAGGCTGGCTTAAGGTGCAATTGGCAAATGTTTATGGTATCGATAAGGCTCCATTGCATGAAAGAAGACAATTTGTTGAAGATAACTTGGAGAATGTATTTGCATCTGCCAAAGATCCATTTGCTGACAATGCTTGGTGGAAAAAGGCTGAAAAACCATGGCAGGCATTAAGTGTTTGTTACGAGTTGTATGAAGCTTACAAATTGGAAGATCCTACCAAGTATGTTTCACATCTTCCAGTCCATCAGGATGGTACTTGTAATGGTTTACAACATTATGCTGCTCTAGGTGGTGATATCGAGGGTGCTAAGCAAGTTAACTTGATTCCAGCTGATAGACCACAAGATGTTTATAGTTATGTGGCCTCATTGGTGCAAAAGAGAGTTGATATTGAAGCAGCAGAAGGCAACCAATATGCTCTCTTTTTACAAGATAAAATCACCAGAAAGGTTGTCAAGCAAACAGTGATGACGAACGTGTACGGGGTTACATTTGTTGGTGGTCTTGCTCAAATTAAGAAACAAATCACCCAGCACTTTGATAAAGAAGAAGACCCACAAGAATACGCCAGATACTTGACGGTAAAAGTGTTTGCTTCGGTGAGAGAATTGTTCGAAGGGGCCCATTTGATTCAAGATTGGTTAGGTGAGTCTGCCAAGAGGATCAGTAAGTCTATTTCTATTGACTACGAAGATGAAACCCCGACCAAATCGACAAAACCAAACCATATGTCTTCTGTTATTTGGACTACACCACTAGGATTACCCTGTGTCCAGCCTTACAGAACCACCAAAGTGAAATTAATCAAGACTAACTTGCAAGACATTTCCATCACCGACCCATTTGGGGCTTCCCAGGTCGACGCAAGAAAACAACAAGCAGCATTCCCACCTAACTTTGTTCATTCTTTGGATGCAACCCACATGTTGATGACAGCTAAATCTTGTGGTAAAGCCAACATTTCCTTTGCTGCCGTGCACGATTCGTACTGGACCCATGCTAGTGACGTTGACTTTATGAACCAGGAAATTAGAAACCAATTTGTCAACTTGCACAAGAACAACTTGGTTCAGCAGCTTAAAGAAGAATTCGAAAAAAGATACAAGAGATGCGTCCAAGTGCTTTCTATTCCTCGTGACCATGAATTGGCTATCAAGATCAAAGAACTCAGAAAGAATTTTGCCCAAATGTTGGGCAGACCATTGACTGTGGCGGACGAGATCTACTCTGAAAGAACAAGATTACAACTTCTCGAGTCGGATGATCCTTTGGTTGTTCAGAAAGGTAGAGAATTGGTCACTACTGTTAGTTTAACTGAAGGGTACGATATGGATAAAATAGCTATGGGCTCAAGTTCGGTAAAGGGATACCAAGTTTTGGCCCCACTCAGGTTCCCAGAAGTGCCCAAACGAGGTGATTTGGACGTGGACATCGTCAAGGACTCGCCATACTTTTTCTCATGATATGATTCGTTGGCCACAACAGACATTATAGTAATTTACTAGTTTATGCATTTGTACATAGTTTTAGCATTGCTTGTTTATAAGGTTTTATAAATAGATATTTAATGGAGATTGGATTCGTGATTTGATTTTTACCCAGAGGGATGTAATGAACAGACTTTTTGTTTGAGTTGAGCTGACTAGTGGTGCTTAAATGATTTTTCCTTGCTTTTCAAAGTTGTCTATCAATGAAAATAATGGTTCCATTTCTGCTCTATCGAGCAAGTTGAACTCTTTGAGAAAACTGACGTAATGACCAAAGAACGAGTTCCAGTGAGCTTCCAATGATAAATGCAACAACACATCAAAATGACTGTGGTAAATATGAGCAAAGATTCTGAACATTTGACGACTTATATTCTTGCAATCTTTCAAAAAGTTGGGAGGAAATACTCCTCCAGTCTTAACAGGGAATACTGATTTGTCATTGAGCTTGCTCAATATCCATCCTAGCACGTATTCGATATATTGGCAAGCCGGTAAATTGACTGCTTGGCCGGAATTATCCACGTAAAGATAGTTGGTGCTACTTCCAGCAGACATAGATGGACAAGTTTGTGGTGTACAATAGTCAGATACTACTCCAAAGAAGAGGTTTAAATGGTGGTAGAATTCAAAAATGTTGAGGGCAATCCACTCGCCAAAATCGACATATTTGGGCAACTGGACAATGGTTTTATATGATCCTTTAACCAACTGAGTTCTCACAAACGGTTCGCTCAAAAATAACGGTAATGGCTCATTTTCTTGTTTGGTAGTAATGATGGTGCTATTTTGGTGGGAAGCATGGTGGTTTTGAATGGTATTGCTGCCTGGACGTTGAGGAGAGGCCTGGTTTTGGTTCATGGTGATTCTACTTCGTTTTGTGGGTGATCCAAATTGCATTTGCGTGTTTCTTTGTTGCTTTGTAGGGGACATTTTGGAAGGTGAGTGGTTCGACCTTCTACCAGACGAACCAACAGTTGAACTGCTAGTGTTGGAATGGGCATACAACCCAGAAGGAGCGTCCAAGTCCTTCTTGTTGGACTTTTTCGAACTTCGACCAAAGCCTCTGATACTATTGAAAAATGACATGCCAAACGACGAAAACTCGGTGAAATTGCAGGGTGAATAATGAAAAAGTTAAGGTAGGTAATCTGACACCGAAAAATCACTCTAAACTTGAAGTCGTCACGTCAACAAATGGAGCTGTCAGGAAATCAAAAACCTTAAATCTTTATTGACATCGTCGCGAATAAAATTCGCTTCCACGAACACGACCTGCTTCTACCACGGTGGCAGTACTGTCGTGGTGGACCTCCGGGATGTTGCGCCTTGCATTACCGCGAATGCTGTCAAATCTACTTCCAGTGCTACCATACTAGATCGTACTAACTCAACCACCAAACCAACCCCAATTGTCTACGTTTAGAGGCTACGAAACCAACCCAGAAATGGAACATGGCTCTCATCTTGCCCCCCACATTAAGCAGAAACGTCTCAGAATGCAAAATTTACAAAATTGTACTCGTTAGTACTTGTTATTTCGATGTATTTATGTGCTTCCTATGAATTTGCTATAAAAATGACTTGGTGTATGCTACACTGGGGGGTATAAATCAAGGAGTCTAGTTCTGGGCCACGAATCTCCCTAGCGATTGTCCCATCTTGACTTTTTGACCAACTTGTAGATCAAATCTGAAATTGTCTGGTGCTTCAAACACTAACACTACAGTGGATCCTAATTTGAACCCACCAATTTCCTGTCCTTTAGTGACGGGATATCCCCCTAATAATCGACTAGCTTTAGTGTATGTGGCTTCGTAAACGGTGTTCTTTTTTAACTTTTTCTTTTCAGCCACGTTTGGCGTGGTGGAAATGGTGGAAACTTCAGAGGTACTTCCTCCTAACAATGGAGTGGTTTCACCAAGGTTCTTACTATACACTTCATGCTCGTATCGTTCGTTTGTTTTCAAGTCTTTGTCAAAGTTGACAATGATACTACCGACATTTGTAGCTCCCACAGGAATCATTGAAAAAAATCCGTACTTCCAGTATCCCAATAATGCAACTCTCTCGTTCAAAACAAACAACCCTTGTAAAGTCTTCTGGAAAAATGGTGCAACTGAGAACAATTCTCCAATAAAATGGCGTCTCAACGTGGTCACCCAATTTGTTGGTGAGTGGAATCTATGATAATCACCAGGTGCCAAATAAATCACAGCAAAATACAACTGTTTATTCTCACTAGCCTTCATGATGTCTGATCTTGTTTGCGTCAAGTTTTTGGCAACGGCGATTTCTTGTTGATACGACGATTTAGACCCAGAAGCAGTCCCATCACCTTCATCTTTGTACCCCAATTTGTTGACAAAAGTGTCCTTTTTCTCTTCCTCGGAATCAGAATATTCAATACCATGAATCTTTGCAAATTCTTCATGTTTCGAATACAACGTGGATTCATCATCGTCGTCGTGGAAATCTGGTGAATGCGATGGGGCGGCAATTCTTTCTTGTTTTAACCCTAATAAAGCATCCACTGAATACGTCATCCCCTTGACTTGTTCAATCTCACCATCTTCTACAATACCAAACTTTAAAACCTTCCCATCAGCAGGAGAAACCAAGTCGCTTGTAGCAAGTGGACGTACTCCTGGCTTCAATTTACGGTAGAAAAACTCAGAAAGGTTAGGATAAGTACGCAAATCAGGCTCGTCCATCTCATCCAAATTAACACCAAAAATCGCCGAGTAAAGACGGTACGATGGAGATCTCACCCACACCGGTAAGTTGATAGAATTTACTTGACCCCATAATCTCGAAATCGCCTTTAATGGCAACGTCGAGTAAGCATACAAGTGCCATGACTGGGGCTTAATTTTGTACTCGTTAGGGAATTCATCGCCTCTTTCATAGGCAATCTTGGACGCCACCGACCCCAAAACAATGGTCAAACTTGTCAAGGTCCACCATCTGATAAATCTCCGTTGCTGTTGTCTCTTTTTCCTAGCTTCCACCGAGAAGAACCGTTGTTGTAATTTCTTAGTTTTGATTTTCAAATTCTGGGGAGCACGGGAAAAGTGTCTTGTGGGCACCAAAATGTATCTTAGGTTCTGCTTTCCAGGGATGTAGAAGGAATATCTTCTAGGTTTAATAAATCTTGAAAAATTCCCAAAATTACGTTTTTGCTGGAACTTTGGTATCGACAGCTGGGAGTTGGCATAGGCAATCTCGGACACAGAACGTGCTCTACTGAGTGGGTGTGAGATATCCATGGTTTGTGGGCCATGGATACTACGGGTGGAAGGTGTTCTCCACCCTTGTCTGAACAAACCACCTTTAACCATAATGAAAAATCACGGCTGTGTTTGGATAAAAACGAACGGAAAACAGGATGTAATTACAGCAGGTGACAGATGTACAACTTCAGATTGTAAATACTATGTTTAACACTATGGCCCGCTATAAAAAAATTCTGTTACTTTAGTAGTAGTTAAACAATAATAAAAAACTCGTAGTTTTTCGTGGTCCCTTATGCTCCTGTGATACGAATTTTTAGCTGCAGCGATGGTAGTACGTCTACCGCGAAAACTTGAAAATATACTGCCAGTGGTTTCAGATATACACCCGCAGGCAAAAAATTTACTACTGTGCCAGATGCGTTTCTACCAGCCGTGCCCCGTAACAACAGAAAACCGTTAGAAGGTATGTTCAATTGTTGGGGATAATGACGACAATGTGAAAATCTCCCATGACTAAACACTACAAAACTTCATGCTCTGATGCCCACTAAGGTTGTCGTCACAATTGCGGTTGTAATTATGTATTTAACCCATTTTGTTGCTATGCGAGCTACATTAGACTATCCTGGGATAGGCAATCGTGGAGTATACAAGCTTTCCCTAAGGGGTCATTACTCTTGTGGGTAATTGTCGTATCTCGGAGTACAAACTGTCTACCGGCTGGAGATAAAAGGATAATCCACTGTGGCGGACAAACGGGTTTTTTATTGGACCACGGATGTTCAGGTACCACACCGTAAATGCTACTTTTCCTATTTTGTATATTGCAAGATAGCGAGCACAGTTACCACGATAGGCGATTACGAAGATAATTATTGTTGTATGTGTGTTGCAGCATCGCTCTAGCTGATTGATGATAATTGGTGCTTGAGGAGCTGGATGAATTCGGTAGAAATGTAATGTAGTTCGTCGTTCAATAATCTGTCAGTAAACGAGAATAGTAGCTTGAGGTTCCATAAATCTTCTCTGGTTTGGGGATTTGATGCTTTGTTGTATAGATCTAGTTTGTCATCGATAATGTTGAATAATGATAGACCTGTGGAAGTCGACTCCTTGTCCTCGTTCTCGTACACTAAGACCTGCTTTTCAAAATTATTCAATGCCTGAAATATCTTGAGCTGCACCAATTTCATGATGTTGGAGTTTACTTTGATCTCCCCATTTTCAATTTGCAATGACTTGTTCGCATTGGTTAATAGGGACCCTATAGATGACTTTAGGAGTTTGTAATTCTTTCGCTTGTAGACATATACCGTCAAGTTCTGCTTGAAGTTCTCAAGATACTGTGAGTTGACTTTAAAGTTGATTTCAACGTCGAAATAGTCTGGCGAGTTTGTCTTGACCATTGTGATATCTTCAAGATTGGGTATTACACATGGACTCAACATGTTTTTGGTCTCACCATTCTTCATCTCAATTGTGATTGGGATTTTGCATGGAGTTTGTGAGCTCACATCACGAACCACTACACATCGAGGCTCGATTGCTAATGCCCAGAAATTCCGCAAAGCTTGTAAATGTACTTCATTATCGCTGGAACTATTGGGGAATATTGGGTATAATGAAACAACCAATGAAGCAATAGCGAAATTACTTGTGCTGATAGCATATTGCCCCCCACCAAGAAATAAGAACCCTAAAGCCATGTTTATCGCCATATAGTCACCGTAGCCCATTTCTTTATTTGTGTTATTGTACATAACCCTAAGTCGTCTAAGGGTCTCCAAATCGCCACTAGCTGACATTACAACCGACAAACTTAATGCTAATATGTTCTGTATGTTTTTTGCCCCATGGTAGGCAATTTTCTGATCATAATTCGTAGGAATAGTCGATGTGATTTCCATCATCGTATCTAAATAATGCAATATTGTATCTCGAGCAACAACATCATGAGTAGAGGCATATTTTATTGCTATTGATAGACAAGTTCCACCCAAAATATTGAAGTATGCTAATTGATCACTATCCAATACTTCTGGTTCAATGGAATACTTCTTCAATACCAGAGGTGGTATTTCTGATTCTACCCAATCGATTGTATTGGAAATTTTACTCCACATAATCAAGTTTTTCGATATGCAACGCAATAACAACAAGTCGGGTCGTATATAGTCTAGCAATTGCTCCGTATCGGGTACTTTCAATTTGTTGGCTAAAGCAGAATTTTCTGTTTTCATATAGATGAAGCCTAGTGCAATGATTGAACCACAGCATGATTTATTCAACTCTTCAACAGATTGGTAATCCTTCATTGAGATCGCAATTGACAATAACCTATCAACTACGTGTGTATCATTCAACCCACTCAAATCATTCCCTTTACCAAGGTTCACATATCCTAAGGAAATACCTGCTGCCAATCTGTATCCTTCGTGTATCTTTTCTGTATCGTTCTGGAAAACGGAGCTAGTTATTTGAGATAAAAGTATTTCACTCATCCTTCTGTGTTGTGTTCCACAGTATAATAAACCAATTCCAATCAACCCAGCTGTTTGTACTATTATAGGGACATTCAAATCATTTGCCCCTTGTGGCAATAAAGTAATAGCATGAACAGATAACACTTTAGTCAATTTGTTATCCATAGTCCCTTTCATACTTGCAGCCATACCAATCAAAAGCCCAACACTTGTAAGCGGATGTTTTGGTCCTAAGTAATTATAAATGTGCCATTCTTCCAATTTTTTTAAATGCCCATTTAATCCTAATCCAAAGAGAAACCCAGCATGCTGGGAGTTTAATTCTGGGGGTTTGTTGAAAATAATCCAGCTACCAGATATTCCTTTTGCGTCTCTACTAATACTCAAACCAGAAGATACACCATTGTGAAAGTTTCCCCATTCAACAGTGCTAGTGGGTAATGTGCCATCAACTAAAATAATGTTGGTCATAGTAGGTGCAATCAAAGTATTCAAATTAAATTTTGGTATAGGGAACTTTTCTGTCAATAACGGCTTTCTTCCTGAGTAAAATAATGATGCTCTTCCCAAAGGAATGGTTAAAGTTCGTAAAGCAACAAGCGCCGCCAATTCTCTTTGCATTATAACCACCTCGTATTCGTTCGTTCCTTCATCTACTATTAAAGTGGCATTTTGAGTTTTAGTCTGATGCAATAAAGACGTAATTTCATAATACCTTCTGTCGTAATCAAAAATTAACTTCGTGATTCCAATTCTATCTGCTTCAGCCTGTCCATCCCAAGGAGAAATGGAAGATGTTACATCCAAAGCATTTGACAATATGTCCATGATATCTTTTGGTTGATCTTTTTCGTATGTTGCTTTGATGTTTATGAATTGATTATTTAACCCCATAGAGATATCTTTTCTTCCAATCAACTGTAATGCATCGTTTGCCCACTCATAAGCAGGATTCTCTTGACACACCAGAATTGCTTCCTTCAACGGAACGTATACCCCAGGAGGATAAGTTTCCAAAACACCTTGAGTTATTCCATACTCACACATCATTTCTACAATTGTGTTGGGGCCGTAATTTGGCGAAACTAAAACTTCAAAAAGTTTTAATACATAGTGAGTTCTTGGTGTTATCAATGCATTCACGGTGTTTGACTCTTCTGATAATTGTGAAAAGGTCAAGTATCCTATGATCTTTTCGTCAAACAAACTGGCTAATGACTCAAACAAATTTGGTGGTCTATCTAAAATCAATAGCAGTAAGAATTTTACATTTGAATCAATTGTTTCTTTGTTGTCCAAATAGTAATCAGTCCAAGATTCAGGCCATCCCATCCATGTAGTGAGTTGTGTTAATAAGATCCCAAGCTTTTCCCTGAAAGTTTTTGACAAACTGTCTAGTCGAGTTTCTTCTCGTAAAAGATGCAATGCTATAACAATATGTGGAATCATCTCTTGTAACGAATATGAACTATTTGATTCCTTCTGTAGATATCGTGCTTTTTCAAGCAACCGGGTAACTTCGTTGGGTTTACAATCGATTCCATTGTCGAAAGGAAAAGTGAGGGAAAGAATAGTTATTACGAATGCGTTCCACTCGTCGTTTGAATCATCAAGCATTAACGATGTTCTCCACAACATCCAAATGGTTTCACTAGTCTTTGACCCAGATAAATATTTGAAGCATCTCAAGCAATTCAAAACAAATTCATTTTTTGGCTCTAGAACTAGCCTGATGATATAGTTCTTCCCTGATTCCGATAAAATTACCAAGTTTTCCTCACTTGAACTTATTAGACTCTTGATATGAGAAAAATTTCCCGATAAATCTATTTTAGGAGAAACAATATCTAGAAATGGATTAACCAACTGAATGCAATTGGTACTGGTTAATGCAATAAGAAATCCCTCGTATCTAGGATGGCTTAGCGGTAGACATTCTTCGCATGGAAACGTGTAAACTGAATGGTGCTTGGACGAGGTTTGATGGAATAAGAAGACTTTGGTTTCTTTGGTAGTTGTATTTACCACTACAACACCTTCCTGGTCTTCGAAAACTAGAGAATGGATCTTTAGCGACCGGTGAGTATTATTCTGTGTCAATATTTCAACTCTTGTTAAAATCATGTCTTTGCGTAAAGTTGGAAAATCTAGTGACGTATTGGGTTTGATCTTTGTTGGTTCAGCAAAGCCTAAATCTGGTCCCATTCTTGCAATGGACGAAATATCTGAAAGAAGGGTTGATGTCCGTTTTTTCTCCATGTTGACTGACAGAATATTTTGGTTGAAATCAAGCTCATCGTCCAAGATTCTAGAGGGATTCGGCGTAGAAAGTAGCGAATGTTTTCCCTTCTTCATATTTCCTAGTGGTTTTGGCCGCTTATTATTTCGTGATGATGATCTAATATGATACAAGATTATACTACCGTCTTGGGTATTATACGTAGCACAGAGAGAAGCAAGCTTATTCAAACCCTTCAGAGGAAACACCACCAACTTCTCACTAGACGAAATCACCGACGTAGACGACGTAGTGACGATCCTAAACTCGCCAATTGGGTCAACCAAAGTCAAAAATTTGGCACTATTAAATTGCTGGGGATGATAACTTTCAATACTAGAAAGAGACGATTCTTGGTCTCGTTCTAAAACAAGTCCTGATTCAAATGCATGGGCGTTTCGTATCTTAAAAGGAAAACTGACAACATATGACCGTCCATCAGGATAGTAGATGTACCCGGTTTTGCTTACACAGACAACCAAGGCATCAGGATTGTGTTCGCTGGAACCGTCGCCACCAGAATTCTTGCCATTATTAAAACATGTGTACATAGCCGTGATGATTTCTTCCTCATATGTCAACTTTTTGGTAATTATTGTCCCCTTCACTATGATGACTTCGTGTTTTGCAATCAAAAGTAGGCGATTACCACTAAACAACTTGGCAGCGTAGCCAACACATGAAGTGCACGGAAGATCCAATTCGCGGTGTAGATCAAATGCCGGTAGCGTAATTGGGGCAAATGCTCCATCGCTAGCCACACCCATTGCCACGACGATTGTTTGGGGTGTCGCTTCGCTTGTTTGTCTAAAGTGATAAATGCTACGGGATGGTAGCGCCCATACATACTAATGAATTTGACTTCGGTGGGCAACGGCATAACATCGGTTTATATTCAGAAGTTATTGACTATGTACAAACTACACTAAGAACAAGGTTGATAAAGCAGATTCATATTCAGATCGACGCCGCTTACTCGAGGATTCTGGTGACTAAACCAGTACCAACGGTCTTACCACCTTCTCTGATGTTGAAACGTTGGTTGACTTCGACAGGAGTGGATCTTGTCAATTCAATTTGCATTTCAACGTTGTCACCTGGCATGACCATGGCAGATTGGTCGGCACCTTCTGGGAAGGTCATGGTACCGGTAACATCGGTGGTTCTCATGAACAATTGGGGCTTGTAGTTGGCACCAAATGGAGAGTGTCTACCACCTTCTTCCTTGGTCAAGATATACAACGAGGCCAAGATCTTCTTGTGGGAAGTGACGGTGTTTGGCTTGGTCAAGACCATACCTCTCTTAACTTCGTCTCTCTTGACACCTCTCAACAAGATACCACAGTTGTCACCAGCAAGAGCGGAGTCCAATTCCTTCTTGAACATTTCAATACCAGTAACAGTGGCCTTGAATGGCTTGTCGAAACCACCAACAATTTCGATTTCTTCACCCTTCTTCAAGGTACCTCTTTCGACTCTACCAGCAACAACGGTACCTCTACCGGAAATGGAGAAAACTTCTTCAACTGGCATCAAGAATGGTTGTTCCAAGTCTCTGACTGGGGTTGGAATGTATTCATCGACGGCATCTAACAATTTTTCAATGGCTTTTTGACCAATTTCTGGTTCTCTGGATTCCAAAGCACACAAAGCAGATCCCATGATAACTGGGGTGTTATCACCATCAAAACCGTAAGTAGTTAACAAATCTCTCATTTCCATTTCAACCAATTCCAACATTTCTGGATCGTCAATGGTGTCGACCTTGTTGACGAAAACAACCAAGTGTTGAACACCAACTTGTCTGGCCAATAACAAATGTTCTCTGGTTTGAGGCATTTGACCATCGGAAGCAGCAACAACAATAATGGCACCATCCATTTGAGCAGCACCAGTAATCATATTCTTGATATAATCTGCGTGACCTGGACAATCAACATGGGCATAGTGTCTCTTGTCAGTTTCGTATTCAACATGGGCAGCAGAAATAGTAATACCTCTGGCTCTTTCTTCTGGAGCTTTATCGATAGAACCGTAGTCCAAGAAGTTAGCACCACCTTTTTCGGCTAAAACTTTGGTGATGGCAGCGGTCAAAGTAGTCTTCCCGTGATCAACATGTCCGATGGTACCAACGTTGACATGAGGTTTGGTACGACCAAAAGCAGCGTAGGTTCTAACTAATGGAGCACGAGCAACTAAGCTGGTTCTAGTAGCGACACGCAAGGAGCTAGCGAAGTTTTTGAACATCTTTACTAAGAGTGTATCGTTATCCAATAATATGAAAATTTGTTAAATTTTTTTCACACCACTGGGATTTTTCGCCAACGCGGAACTGCATACCAACCATGGCACCATCTGACTACAAATAGGCCAGGTATCTCCAGTACGACAGGGAAGTTCACACTAACGAATAGATGGTAGTATAGAGGAATTGCACGGCATTAGGTTTATGTAATTTTTATAAATTTTGGCCTCGTACTCGTGGATCTAGTTCGGGTTTACTTCCGACTGGTAACAAAAGGTACTAAAGAAACGCCAAAAATACACCAAATGGCACATCTGTTAGCGGTAATACGTAGAGAATCACTTACAATACGGTCCCAGCTAATTCGAAAGAATTGTTTATAATTGTATAGCTCGTTAGAGTGGGTTTAACATTGCACTTTTAGAAATGAACAAAGACAGACAAATGGAGGGCTATGTCAATAAGGTATCGCGTTCCTGGTCGCCTGTACTGCTTTCTCTTTCGTTTTCGGCAATAATCCGCTCGATTTCCTGGCGCTCCGCCAACTCTGCTGTGATTCCGTGGTTTTGAAAGTACTCGTAGTAAATACAAAGCGATAACAATAACCCTTGGAGACACGCTGCCACCAAGTAACTGACCCAGCTACTCCAATGGGACCCCTTGGTGAAGAATAACGTCGCGGTGAAGATGAAACCTCCAGGAGTTTGGATACACATCATTCCTATGGAAAGGGTACCTGGGTGCTTTAAGTGGTATGTGGTGTAAATTTGGGGCACATATTTGATGATTGTAAGCAATGTGGATAACAACCCATTGACGTTGGCGATGGAATACAACAAACGAGTAGATCCGTTTAACCCTATGATGATTTGTACCACGGAGGCAACGACGTGCAAAAACACCAACTTTCCTACAAACACAATCTTCTCGTACTCTATCTTATCCTGTTTGATCGATCCCTTCGTCAAAATAAGCACCAAGACCAAGATTAGAGTGGCACAAGTGCATTGGACGCCGATTTGGATCAAGTTTAGAAGGGAATTTATACAATTGAACGGCGATAATTGGCCGGAATAGCAGCAGTTTCGTGCATTTGTCGAGATCAAAATGATATTCGTAAACGTGAAGATAGATGAGCATGATCCGAGAAACAAGAACTGTCTGCTCAAGCCCTCTGATGATCTCTTGATGTAGATACGGTGGTACTGGGGCACGTAACTTAGGATGATACCGAACGTTATGAGGATCAGGAACACTAAGTTGACGGTGGAGGCACCTTCAAATTGTGAACACGACTGGGTCATATCAATTGATGTAATGTAGTATTGAAACTGGTGGGAACAATCCTAGGTGATGGACACAGTATAAAAACGTGTAGAGACAGGGTGATAACCGTGTTGGTGTTTTGTTTAGACGAGAGAGGGTAGTTTGTAAGTGAGAATGCAGCTAACAATCGTGTAGCAACAAGCTTCAAATGTAGGCAATGAGGAATATAGGCAAATGTAGTCAATGAGGAATATAGGTAAATGTAGTCAACTAATGTTCCCCATATTGGATGTTGATAATGACCTTCTGTGTAGAACAGCCGGAGGGAGCCATGCCAGACGGAACAAATCAGGTATAGTTACAGACAGGTTCCTGTGAAAGGGTGCGAAAAGAACAGAATGAGTTAGAGAGAAGCGGAACGCGCAGGGTTCTCGGAGAGCATAGCGCGATGGTAAGATGAAGCAGTGGACAGCGTGCAAACAGTAGACAACGAGTCCAATGCAACAGGGTGCAAACACTAGACAGTAGAGTGTAGGAGTCATGTAGGCAGATAACATGTGTATGTAGCGGTGCCAGAGTGCCAGGACATGACGTTCCTTGCAGTTGCAGTGATTGTCCCGTTACAACGACTCAACTGCTGCGTTCCAGCTCAGTGCCAGATAGGACGGTTATTCACTACTATGTAAGTGGGCGCAATCACCATTACTCCACCAAAGAACAAAGTCATAGAGGGTGCACTAACACTCCCCTAGCATCCAAACACACCAGCACGAACATACGCTATCCCATCACACCAGCACGAACATGACGCGATCCACACCCTAAGCTATCCACACATCACTAAACGACATTCGTGCTCACAATGGTCTGCTATACGATCTGGCTGATTCGCGATGTGCACTATTGAATTTTTCATCGCGTAGATAATCAACCTTGTTTGTGAGAACGGCCATGTCTACGTTCTGGGCAGAGAAGGCTGCCAATAACAGAAACAAGCTAGCTCCAGGAACGTCCAAGTGGATAGCCCATCAATTGGGGTTCATCCAAGACCAAATCATTTCTGCCACCGAGTCGGGCTTGTTTACCGTCCAGAACCATATTGATGATTTACACAGTTTTGTCGCCAGCGCCGTTAATAACGACATTGATGCCATTTTGCCGTTACCGACGCGGGATACGTCTGGTAATGGTGACGTAAAGAGCACGCTAGATACTGCAAACACTACAAGGGGCCCAAGTCGTCCTGTCACTGATTCTCCCCCAGCTTCCAAATCACGTCGATTATCACTCGATACCACCAACAAGGAAACTGGTCTGACTGTGGCTAGCTCAATGCCACCGTCTGTTTCCCCGTCAAGATCCACAAACTATGATAACGACGCAACAGAACCGTTTCCTAATTCTACTCATCCACAACGTAAAACTATCACCCAACTACCAAGTCCTGTCACACTACACTCAACGAAATTAGTACCATCACATAGCAGTAAATCTCCTCCAGTCACATTTTTGCCTCAATCAACTCCATTACCATCCAAAATACAAGATTTGCCAACAGCAGCAGAGAACAGAACCGTTGCTAGTCCAGATATATTTCGTGATATAATACGCCCCTCGCATACTAATGATGCTAAAGAACCTACTCAAAAAACAGAGTTTCAGCCAACTAGTGATACGAAAGATCCTACTCCACAAACAGAACCTCAGCCGACTCGTGAAATTCTCGATAATGGCCAGGACGACTCGTTTCAAGCAATTCGTACTGCCATCAGAAAGAGCATTGCCGAGAAACGAAAGTCAGTAAATGCTCGTGGAGCTCAGAAACACATATCTGGATTCAACTCGACTATTTCCAACTCTACCCCGGCTGCTAGCACTGAAAGTAACCCTCCATTACTGCATTCCAGTTCTTCCAAGAAATCAACAATCGAAGACGTATTCACAAACTCCAAAACAACCACTTCAGATAACACAGCTGTGAAGCAAGAGAAACCAAAATCACAAGATCGTCATGAATCAAGAATCTCGCAATACAGAACTCCCAAGCGGAGCTCGATTTATGTTTCCCTCCCATCACGCGAACCCATCACTATTCCAGCTGTTCCTACCAATCGAAAAAGTAGCATATTGCTAAAACAACTGCGATTAACTGACAAGTTAGAAACAGCACTCAAACAGGAGACCGCAGATCAAATCCCCGTAGATTCGTTTTCCCCGGTAAAAATCCCTAAAATTTTGGACACCACAATCTCAAAAGACCCATCGACATCAAAAATCCCAACATTGAAACGTTCATTGATCTCAGTTGATCTGAATCAAAAGGACGACAAAGCTGGAGATGTAGATAAATCAGCAAATTCGAAAATGAATACACCCGATGCTAGTCTTACACCATTCTCAAAAGTAAAGGATATTGAAGGAAGAAGGGTTTCGCAATCTAGATTTGCAAGAACTCCGGACAGAATCACCAAATCGAACTCAGTAAAATCAACAGCAAAGCTCGTCGCCGACTCGAAAGAGACTGGTTCCTTGAGTCGACAAAGACAGCGAATTGGTACAAGTATCAGTTCTCATTTGTTGGAAGCAGCTGGTCATAAAAGTAAAAGCAGAAGCAGAAGTGTGTCACCAGTAAGATCCTCAAATTTTAATCGTACTGTAATTACCAAAAATCAAGGTGGGACTGGAAGTCTTTCAAGAAGTCGAAGCACATCTCCAAGTAAGATTTCAAAACGATCTCGGTCACCAACATTATCATCAAAATCACCAACAAAATCATTACAACCAATTTCATCACCGTCACCATTCACCGATCCAAGTAGCCGCAAACAGAGCACATTCATGCTTCCGACATCAGCTAGTGTCGCTAAGGATCGAGTTTCAAAAACACAATCAATGAAGTTAGATGTACCAAACACAAAAAACCGGTTTTTAACAACAAACTTGAATGGCTCTAGTCCAGTTTTTAAGCCTAAATCATCGAATCTCGCCTCAAAATCAATAGTATCACCAATTAAAAGAGAGTTGGTCAATCTGCGTGATTTAGCTTTGAAAAAGGCTATAACCATGGAGTCCATTCCACATCTACAAAAGAGGTCATACAATGATGTTTCTGATAATACGACGAGACCTAAGCAAAAAGTGTCGCTTAAAATCAAACACGATTCTAAACGACCCGAATTGGTTTTGAACAAGCTGGTTCACCAAATACCGACTGCAAAAGAAAGTACATCACCACCTAAACTTCCCTTGGAGAAAGTGAAACGTGATACTCAAAAAGAAAGGGAGGCTGGTTCCTCGGACAGAACCATCGCCAGAAAAAATGTAGGGAATGCTGTTGCTTTGCCGGAAGCTGCTAGAGGGAATTTTAGTAGACAGGGGACCAAGAAGAGAAAGCCAAATGGAGAAATCTCGAGTACAATCTTGGGCGCAAATGGTCAGAGTAAAGTTATTACTGATCCTAAAACTCCAAAGAAAGGACATGATTCTGGAAATGGGTTGCCAGATATCCCCAGTGATGACGATGACGAAGAAGGGAATAAACAACAAAAGATTTTGAAAGATTGGGCAAACACTCCAGAAATTCACAAAACTTTCATGGAACAGAAACATATCGATCCAGGCAAAGTATTTGGTGAAGTACATCTTGAAATTGATGATGTGTTTGAATCCCGTCCATCAAAGATTAGAGGAAGACAATCACCGGACATTTCACCCATAAACCCAGATAAGAGAAGAGAAGAAAATGCCTACGCTCTTGAGATGGGGTATGATTAATTAGTTGTTTATAGATATATAGAGCGTTCTATTATTTACAATAACCGTTTAGCTAAAGCGGCCTGCTTATTCCATGATGCCAACCAGTCAGCAGTATCGACT
>ERZ778017.1887-NODE-1887-length-18757-cov-5.484654_pt1 | contig 18757 bp, 12 predicted proteins | sample MGYA00375747_ERZ778017 | MGnify/ENA primary metagenome ERZ778017 (study PRJEB29350, sample SAMN05509838) | bioreactor metagenome | biome: bioreactor; material: wastewater | place: South Africa: University of Cape Town | collected 2014-03-17 ...
GAACTTGCTTAGCGTACGTTTTCGTTCCGTTGGACTTCAAACCCCTTCTAATAAGCCTAATTTGGGCTTTATAATCTTTTGATTTAAGTTCATTTTCTTCTCTAGTTTATATTTAAAATTTATATCAAGTATATATTTTTCTCTATACCTGTCAAATTAAATCTAAACTAATACACTTTAAGGCAATATTTTAATGCTTGAGATAAATATAGAATAGGGATAGAAATATTCAGCTGCTTGCATATTTCAGCAATAGTAACTTTCCACAGTAGCAGCCACCTAGTTCCAAAGCGTACCTTTTTACTCGTATGTTGCTGATACCCATATTAGTTATTCCTTCTCCCCATTGAGCTCAATACTTTTAAGTGGCTTTCAACCTTAAATTCTAGATCCGTTATTCTTTTACCTGCCTTCTTGGTCGTATAATTGAAACTGATATCTGTTCGCTCATTAATTTCTTTTTGAGCTACCTGGAGCACTTTCCTATTAAATTCTCCACAAACAGGATAATTCTCTTTACCCATCGCTAAATTGGTATTGTTAATATCAGATAGGTAAAGAGATAAAAACTAAGTTATTCTAACTTGAAATGGATACTTTTTTATACCAAAACTATTTTAATTTAACAATGCACGATCCGGATACGAAGAAATTAAAAGATTATTATTCCTCTTTTTTATACACCCCTTCCTCTAAAATTTTTTCTGATTTTCAATAGTTGGTCTGTAACAGACAGCTCCATAGTATCTTTTATATATGCATAATTCTGTTTTTGTAAGGACTGCTCGATTAACCGGCTATTGTTCTCCTTTCCTTTACTACAAGCTATAATTAAAGTTTTTCTATTTTTATGTACTTCTTCTAATAACTCATTTAATTCATTAGTTAATCGTTGTTTTAATTTAGGCTCCACATATACGTAACATATATTTTCTATTTTCGCTAAGTGCTCACTATCTACTTGCTTGCTGCTTATTGTGCCTCTTTCTGTATGTTTTGGTTCTTCTACTGTAGTCTCATCTTTTCCTTTTGGTGTATAAGACTGTTCTTGTTTTTGGCTGGTTTCAGCTAAGTTTTCTTCAATTGACTTAATACTTTGTATTTCCTTTTGATAATGTAACAAAGCATCAATAGGAGAGGTAACTAAAACTATTTGCTGGGTTTCCTTTATATTCCCCTTCAAGACGGCTGGAGTAGGGGAGGCTTCTAAATTTATATACTCTTGTATTTCTTTATCTTTATCTATTTTACAGGACCAGATATTTGTTAGTTGTTCTAATGATGTATTTTGTCCATATAAAGCTATTATTATAGCTTGCTCATTAGTCTTGATGATTTTTTCAAAGGCTTTTACGGTGTCTTCTTCAATACCTATATACTTTAAAAGTGACTTATTATAAGAACTCTCTTCGAAAATATGCCACTGTTTTTGTACGATTTCACGGTTAGAAATAATATCTGTCTGATTCACTTTATACGTGCCTTCTTTCAATACTTCATTCCAGCTTTCCTCTTGCATGGGAACTTCTATCCAATACGTACAATGCATCTCTTCTAGCATGTGGGTAAGTTCTTCTGTAATTTTCTTGCCAGTAATATCATTATTTAAAGCAAGCACAACGGTCTGTTTATTTTTTTGAGCTAGCTCAAAAAGACGGTCCAAATCCTTTTTAGTTTGCGCTATCAAATTTCCACAAGTACTGATAAAAGCCACTTTTTCAATGTTATGATTTTTCACTTCTGAAGCTGAGGTTCTATCCCCTTTAACTAGCTTCCATTCTGGCTCTTTTTCTAAACTGAGCTGAATGTAGCTTAGGGTATCAATAGGGGTTTGTGTTACAATAATTTTTGTTGCTTCTTGTAGGCTGTAATTTTCTTGTACTATAGAAAGCCCTCTAGGAAGACCTTTTTGGAAATATTGGCAATGATTTCCTAAACGGTCTTTATAATATACTATCGTACTACAAAGATGCCCTTTCCCTGTGTTATCAAAGTCTTTGTATAGAGCAAAAGCGGCTGCTTGTTGACTTACTCTAATTCCCTCAATATTTTTATATATGCCCTTTGAAATATCTTTTTGCTCCAAAAAAGGATGTTCTCTAGCAGCCACAATATTATCCAAGTGCATTTGTGCCTGTTTAGCTTGTAAGTCTGGGTTGGTTTCTGTTTTATAAGCTTTTGTATAGATCTCATGCGCCACAATATCCTCTATATGCTGCACTGTATTGTTGTTGGCTAATGCTTTAATTTGCTTCCAGGTCCAGCCTTCTGCTACCAATAGATCAATAAGAGTGCCTTCTCCACCATTAACATCGAAATATATCCAATAGCCTGTTGCGTTTTTAGGCTGCTTAGGAACAATAATTTGACTATGAGTCGGATGAGAAAGTACTATCTCTTTTCGATTACTTTTTGTTTCCTCAATTTTCCAACCCAGTTTAGAAGTTAAAAAAGGGACAAAATGAATTTTCTTTTTAATCCATTCATAAGCCTGGTAACTTGACTCCTCAAGCTGTTTTTGATAAGCACGTGCTTGCATCTTTTCCATTAGGCTATTAATAGTAATGAAAGCATAGTGGCTCTTAGTAATTTGTTCCATTAAGGTTACTTTTAAACGCGCTATATTTTCAGTTAACTCTTCTCGAATTTTATCTAATTTAAAAATATTAGACTTTTTGATATCTTTAGTTAGCTGTGTAGTTTCTTGTATTAACTGTTGGACAGCCTGATAGTAATTTCCTGTAAGGATGTGAACTCTATATGTCAAGGTTTTAGGTATTCCTCTAGCAAGCCCAAAAGGTGCCATAGCTGCTGCATAGTAATCTTGATATACATTTAACTTACTGGGTCCGCTTATAAACGTGTAGGCAGAAAGGTTGCCGGTTTTAGTGATAGGGACAACTACACAGTGGAAATGTGGCGTTTTTTCGTCTAGATGTAAAACGAATCGTACAATATTTTCTTTACCAAACATTTCACAAGCAAAATTATAATTTGCTTTCTTCCAAGCGTTAAAAAGTTTTGTATCTTTTTGAATAGATATCATTTGTTCATGGCTACCACTTAACACAATTCCTAATGCCAGTACCGCATCCTTTCGAATAGGTCTCTTGACGGTATGGCCTTCTTTAATGCGTTTCCAAACTGCTTCAGATAATGTGAGGGCAGGTGCCGAAAAAGAATTTCTAATTAATGAATATTCCTCAGGTTTAGTATTATCAGTTACAATATTTATAAATGGTAATCTGGAGTGCTCATCAGTAACTTCATTAAATGCTACTTTATTAGGGTCAACATTATCAGGAAGGTGTAAACGGTCAATATGAGCGCCTATACCGCTTAAATCACCTTTATATTTGATGATGTGTAAAACAGCAAATTGGTTCATCTTTTATTTCTTGATGTGGGATTGATATTATGGAAATTGATTGAAAATTATAGCATCACAGAAAGTAATACTTTGAATAGCTAGATTATACTTTATAATAATGTAATCTGTTCCATATATAAAATAACTCTTTTTATACTTTTATCCAAAGCTTTAAGCCTAAGAAGGTTAAATATGTACCCTTTTGCAATTTTAAAACAGTTGCTTGCTTTTTTTACACAATCATCAATTCAAATTACTAGAGAATAAATAAAGTTACTTAGCATGTATTGTACAATAAGAGGGCATTCTAGTTTGATATATGCAAGTAATACATTTAAACATATTAATAAAGACAAATAGTGTTATTTGAAGGAAAGTATTGGCTATCTTTTTATATAAAAAATTGAATAGGGGTCAATAAGCTTACAAATTATTATTGTAATAGCGATTGTTTAACTATTTAATATCAATTTTAAATTAATTAGGTGCCCAAAATACAACTAATTCTTCTTGCATAAAGGGCAGGTATATTTTCTTAATAGGCCATGGAGTTTTCATAATAGCTGCATCATACTCTTCCCAGGTAATGGTTAAATGCCAATAGCCACCCTTATCGCCTTGGTCTACATACTGTAATAAGCCATCTCTTTGCAATATATATTGTCGAAATTCCTGTATGCCAAAGCCATGTTGAAAAGTTTCAAGTTTTTCAAGCTTCTTAAGGCTTGTCCATTCTGCTAGTACATTGGTTAATAATTCTTCTGTATTTTTTCTTAGTAAAACAATCTCTTCTGGTAATTCTATAACAGGTGATTTGTTAAGTTTTTTCTTTTTTTTACCAACTTTGTTATTAGCCGCTACCAGCACTTTTTCTTGTTCTTCCAATACCCTTTTAGCAAAATCTTTTTTATCCCATAAATAATAACCTGAAAAAGGAATAGCGTTGTAATCCATACCACATAGTAGTTTGTTAAGTATGAGGCGCCAGTCAGGTGTACTAAGCTGTTCTGTTACTAAATATTGTAATGTGTGTACTGCATTACTCCGCTCAATGTTACTAAAAAAGACTTGTTTTTCTAACAAGTCTTGCTTTTCTAATAGTCCTTCTAAAAAAGGCCATAAGAATACGAGACCACTGTTTCTTATGTACAATTTTATATCTTCTGCCGGCTTTTCTTTGTGAGAAGGTTTTGATTTTATTGTAAATTCTTTTTGATAATATTGAACGCTGGAGGCTGTTGGTTGTATGATAGATGTTGCTACACTATCCTCCTCGTGTTCTTTAACTTCAGAGTGCTGCTGGGTTTCTGTAGCATGTTTAACTTCTTCTACAGCGAGAATATTCTTTAACTTTTGAATTATCTCCCTATATCCATTACTGAGTTTTTCTTGGGTATGATAAGTGATAAGTGATTCAATGATAAAATGGATCTCTTGCTTGGTGTAGTTATTAGACTTTTCTAAGATGCTTAGCAAGTATTCCTGTTTTTCAAAAGGCTTTTCTCTTTTTTCTAACAGGTAAGTGAAGGTTGCTATTTCTGTATGTTTGCGCCAACTAAATGCATCTATACCTTGGGATTGATAAAAATCTGGCTGATGTAAAGTACTAAAATCTATATATTGCTGCACAAACGGATGTGCTTCTGTGTCTAGGCAATATATAAGTTGTTTGATGAGGGGGGTGGAAAAATAATAGACTATCTGTTGGCTTATAATAGCTGGTTTTGAATAGGTATAAAAAAACTTCTTTACAGAAGATGCTTGTTGGTTTGCTAAGTTGCTTAGTTGTTGTTCCAAAATGCTTAAACTAGCTGTTTCATCTCCACTAAGGTTGCTAAATCCTATGCTAAATAGTTGGTATAGCTCTTGAAAAGTAGGTTGTGTAGGCCAGCTTTTTCTAGCTTCTTGTTTAGCTGTTTTAACCCAATCTTGCTCAATCTGAATCAGTATCTTATCTAGCTCTTCCGTCTTTTCTTTTGATATTTCAAAAGGTTTGGAGTTTGTTTTAGCATACGTTGTTAAGGACGATATTAGCGTATTAAAAGGTATAGCTAGGGACTTTGCAAAAACTGATAAGCTTTCTGATAGCCAGGCTTTTTCTGAAAAATCGTCTTTTTTCATATTCACTAGCGTTGGTAAAGCTGATGCCCACCAAGCTAACTTACTATTTTGGTAAGCTGTGTTAGAAGTTCCAGTATAATCCCATATTTCATATATGTTATTGATATAACTTATGACAATCTCACTTTTTTCTTTAGCTACTAATCGCACTACTTTTTCCAAGTCTTGTATAGGTAGACTGGCTACCAATCTTTTTCTAGTATGCGGAGTTTGTAAGGCTGTTATAAGTGATGTCGTCAGTTGCTGTATATATGAATCTGGTAGGTTATGTATGAGTGAGATAGTAGTCGAATGATTGCTATCTGTTGCAGTTTTTGATGAACTGCCTGCTAGTAAATTATTGAAGAGCTCAGTAACTTTATTATATCCTTGTAGTAGTTCGCCAGTGTGTAAAAAATGTAACCAAGTATTTTGTAAAGTTTGTAATTGCTTATCAATTCCTTCTTGAATCTTCTTTTTAATTGCTTCAAAAAGGATCTGTTTCTGATTATCAGATAGCATAGGAAAAAGCGTGTGCAATTGTTGATGCAGCGCTTTATCTATACCAGCTGTTGCTAATCTCTGCTCGACAACATTTTTCATAAAAGCTAACAACTGTGCATATAGATCGGATCTTAGCGTTTGAGGAGATAAGAAACTTTTCAGTAAGTTATAAATAGGTAAGAATGCTCTATCTAGTACATCTGCTATTGCTGGATGGGGTGCCTCAAATAGGGGAGCCAGGTGCTGAAGATTGTGAATCAATGAAATAGTTGGTGCATATTTTCTTGCGGACAGCTGTACACGTCTATACACTTCTTGTTTAGGTAATTGAGCGTTGTATGAAACAATAAGTAGAGAATGTTGTATAAAATCCTCTTCGTTGGTCTTTAAATTTTGGCTAATTGCTTCTAAGAAGATATCTTCTAATATCGCTTGTTTATCCGTTGGATTAGATGCCCGTAATACATCTGCCCTTAATAATATGTCCTCATAAATTCCCCTTGTATCTATAGACACAGGAATTAGGGTATTGATTAATAGAGACTTGGCTGATGGAACTATATTTTTTACTAATTGTTTTCGTATACTTTGTTGCTGAAGTAAATCATGCAATTCATTTTGAAAACCAGGTATATAAACTAGTTGCTTTATTATAGCTGCCATCACTGCTGATTGGTGAATATAACCAGGCGGTAACAGCTGATGAGTAAAAAAATCTTTTATCAGTGCAATAGTAAGATCAGTAGATCCTACTATTATATCAGTCCGCTCTTCTATTATGGCTTCTTGTTTTGATAATAAGGCTGCAAGCTTATCTTTAAATATCTGTAAGCTATTTTCTGGATGGTGGTTAGCAGAGCTAGTAGCTTGTTGCTTTATCCAAGGTACAAATTGTTTGGTGGCCCACTGAAGCTGCTCGCTATCTATGATAATATGCTTAAAAATGTTTTTTACAGTATGTGATACCTTTTTTTCTAAATCTAGAGATATAAATGCATTCTCCTGTAGAAAGAAAGATAAATCTTGCTTTAAACTTTCTAATAATATAGTTAGAGAGGAGCGGGGTATAAACTCTGGATGTTCTGCAATCATATTAATTGTTTCTATAAAAAATTTATCTATGGAAGATATAGAAGGTGTGATTATAGGCTGGACTTCAATAGAAGTTGGGATATTAGTTGTAGGTAAATTGTCTATTAACACTTTAACCAATTCGCTAGTATATGTCTTTTCTAATGCGCCCTTATTCTGTTTAATAAATGTGCTCCATTTCCTTAAATTTTGCCCTAAGTATGAATTTAGTTTACGTATCAAATAGGTTAGGTAAACAGTAGGGGCTTGCTGTTCATCAGAAGATCTTTTATTTAAATATTTTACTGTAAGCTGTTCGATAAGTTGATAGCTTCTTGTCTCCGGAGGCATTATAGATCTCCATAATTGTTTAGTAAGTGTAAAAGCATTTTGTATAGTGGGCTGTACAATTTCAATAAGTTTAGTAAAGTCGTTGGAGGACAAATGTTGGACCAGCTGGCGAGTGTGTGATATAGAAGCAAGATGGTTTATTAGTTCTTCCTTATCTGTTAGGTTTTTAGTTTGGACAAATATTTGATTGATAGTATCTGAAAGCTTCTGCTTATTAATATTTTCTCCCTGTACCAGTAAATCATCCAACTGTTTAATAAGTATAGGAAATTGAGCAGCTGTATAATCTGGCCTAGTAATAATTTGTGTGTCACGTAAATGTATAATACGACTGGAAAGCTTGCTTGTTAATATAAATGATAGAGGCTGCTGCTTTAACAGTTCCTGGGAAAGGTTAGTTACTAGTGCTGGGTAGCTTGTATTAAAGTCTTTAGCAATCTCTTGCAGACATGCTTTGATAAAATTTGCTTCATTAAATTTCCTACTAGTAGATAATGTTTGGATTGATTGAGATAGCACGATATTTCTTATAGCTGTATGTAGCTTTTTGTGTGGAGCAATGGGTGCTATTTTAGATAAAAGTGGCTGTAAATTTGAGAAATCTTCGGTTATATTTAATACTTGCTGGGCTTGGCCGGGGTTAAGGAGATGGATAGATTTTTGTATGGTTGTAGGGCTAAATTGGTTTATAAATCTTTGAATTGCTGATGGTTTCTCACTAAGTTCAGACCATAATACTTTAATAGCAGTAGGTGTTTCATGGTAAATTTCTGTATAGAGATCTTCAATAATTTTTTCATCATTAGCGGGCATCCACCAGGCAAAATAGCCATGTAAGAGATAATGTTTAACAGCTTGTAACTTAGCTTCTGGGAGAGGACTAATCCGTTTTTTTAAAGGGTCCTTTATGGCTAGGTTAACTTGTTCTTTTATTACGGTGGGTAGCTTATGGTGTATCTGTTGTACAATATTTTCTTCTAATGTAGCATGAGTTGTATCTGCTAGATTGATGTGTAGTTGGTCGAGGGTTATAACTACATCTTTGGGTACATAAGTAGAAAATACGTTTTCTAATATTTCATTTAGTTTTTGTTCAACTATTTTCTGTACCCTACGTTGTACCTCTTGTTGGTAGCGTTTATCAGGAATATCTATTGCCAAACGTTGGCGCATGATGATGTGACTATATTTAGTCATATACAATTTATTCTTGTCCTTTAGAATAAAGCATAATGAGTCCTAAAAGATGGCGTGCTGCCTCTTTAAGTCTGGGGTCGCTTGGGTCTTCAGTGGTTCTGTAAAACATCCATTCTTTATAAGCTTTTTCAAAAGTCTCCATTTCCACTAAATCTAGCCATATCACATTGACAAAGATGTGAGCCGGGCTTTCTAGCATCACAAATTCATGGATGAGATTTTTAAATTCAGCTCGTTGGAAACGTGCCGGCCAGGCAGGAAAGACTAAAGTCATCATAAAAGAATAAGGATCATGTGCGCCGCTTAGCATATCGCTAGTCCTTAGCATAATATGTTCTAATAAGTGAAATCCTTCGCTTTCTTTGTTAAAGGTCTCAAAAAAATTGACTGTCTGCTTAATAACAGCTTGTGCCTGATCGAAAGTACGGATGGTTACTACTTTATTGAGCAGTCTAATAAACTTGGTCCTTTTTTTATCTATATACAGCAAGATTTCATAATTGCCTTCTGAATTTTCTACAATATCATAATTGCTTTCTTTACCACCACGGCTAATAGCTAAATCTTTTATCTTTGGATAATTTCCTTTAAACACAAGTAAATTGTCATATTTAGCTTGTAGGTTTTCACTTAGAAATACTTCAAAGCTTTGTTGTTCAAAGCTTTGTTCTAAATAAAAGTTACTTTTTAAATTTTCATATAAAACTCTTCTTTTTAGATTTTTAATTCCTAAAGCACGGCACATTCTTCGTTCAAAACCAGAAATATTATCTATATCCCACCCGTAATTTTGTGTATTGGTAAAATCTATTGCCTTATTTCTGTCTCTACTAATAGCTATATAATCTCTTAAAAAAAGCTCTTTATCCTCACTAATTTCCCCTAGGCATGATTTGTAGACTGTATCATAAAGTTGCATAGCTCTGTCTGCAAAAGTCTCAGCAAACCTAGCTAGTAAGTGGTCGACAATATTATTTTTTTTGTCTTTATAGTCTTTGTTTACGTCTAAAATTTTATCAAGGTAATGTTTATATGCTTCCTCTGTGTCTGCTGTAGTATTTCCCCATCTAGTTTTACTTTTCCTCCAACTAACTCCTAAATATCTCCTTTGAATTTTAAATGCCCTATCTCTATCATCTTCGTTTTCCTCTCCTGGAACTCCAGGCTTTTTAATTAAAGTATGAAGCAAAGGAACTTCTTGAGGAATTTGAGAGAAATCTACCTTGCTAGATTTTTTTTGTACTGCTAGTAGGTTTTTAACATGGGCTAGCTGTGCTAAGTAATTAGCAAAAATTTGATCAAAGAACATAAGATAAGCTTTAAGTTGCTTGGCCTGTACTTTTCTTTCTTCAAGTGCAGTATTTGGCAACCCCTCTTTTCCTACCCCATAAATTAATGGGAAATCATTTTGTATAGAAATATAAGTAGCTAGATTCCTGAACCTACCTTCACTTACGGATATTTCTTCTTCGGTTAAATAAGGCCTTTTAAAAAGGGGCGCATTTACATTTTCTTCGGTCCATCTTTTTACCTTATTAAAATCTATAGGTAAGGGTATTCCTTTGTGATAAAGTGTAATCTTACTTTGGTCAATATCTATTTTGGGTACTTTATTCACAGGTATGTCAATAGCCATTTTAGTAGACATATCTGTTTGCCCATCTAGCGTTACTGTAAACTTGGTTACGCTTTGCACTCGCTTAATATCCGTAACCCTTTTGAGGATTTCAGAGATATAAATTTTTTGTTGAATGGTGCCTTGTTCTAATTCCTCTTCATCTATGAAACCTTGTTCTAGCAAAGGACCTGTAAATATTTCATCTACTTTCTTGTTTTTTTCTAAAAGCATTTCCCGTAAGCTATAGAACTTTATATAAGGAGCTATAAATGATTGGATATTAAAATATATTGCTGCTATTAATTGTTCGCCTTCTTCTTGGGTAATGCTTTCGGTAAGTTCTAAAGAGGCATTGATATTAATATAAAAAGGCTCGAATAGTTGTATAGAAAAAAAGTCCTCACATAAATTTCTACAGCTATATAGTTTTTTTCTTACTTCCTCTATAACTGCGTTAGCTTGCCCTTTGTTGATAATACGATCTTCTAAATCTAATAGTACTTTGTAGCCGCCTTGTATTTCTTGGGGGGCTTCACTCAAAGATATTTTAGCGTTTTTTACGCCATTAACATCTAATACAAGCTTTAAAAAGTCATTTTTGGTAAGTGGGTTGCAGGGTAGGATTTCTTCAGCAACATAGAAATTTTTTAGGCCTTCTTCTATAGTCTTATTGGGGTCTGGCTCTAATATATCTTCTATATAGAAATTAGTTCGGTATTCTAAGTCTATAATAGCATAGCATAGCTCCTCTAAAATGGTAATTCCAGGGTCATGCTCATTATAGTCATTCCATATATTTCCCGCCAATTGACGAATATATGCTATACCTTGCTGTTTTAGGAAGGTATAATCAAGATCTAAAAGATTTGTTGTATAATCAGCCACAGTATCTTACTTTATTCAAAAGAGTGAGCATAAACTAAATTCCCTGGCATATTGGTGGATTTTATAATGTAGCTTACATGTATATTAACCATACCAGATATATTATCTTCCATCTCAAGCTTTATTTCCTTGACATGTATTCTTGGCTCACAACGGTCAATTGCATCTTTAATATTATTGACCATAAAGGTTTTTAGATTTAAATCTAGTCGCTGAAAGGCCAGGGGGCTCAAATCGCAACCATAGTCTAGTTCCATAGTTCTTTCACCAGGTGTAGTTGTAAATAATACCTGTAAGCTCTGATGAATATCTATTTCATCATGTACCATTTCTATGGATTTGCTATACTTATCAAAGGAAGGAGGGAAGTTCCAGCCAACCCCTAAAATCGTGCTTTCTTCTATCATACAATAATATTTATAATAGCATATTTATCCGCCTATCATTACGGTTGGGGAACCCATTTGTACTGTTCCACCTACAGCTGTAAGGCTACCCATTCTAGCTGCTGGTAATCCCCCTATGAATACCGTAGTAGAACCCATTACTATAGTATCTGGATGGGGTGGAGGGCCAGCACATTGTAAGGTGTCTGTAACTCTTGCAGCAGGCAACCCATTTATCATAACATTAGGACAGCCTTTACTAATTATACCACCTGCTGCATGGGGTATAGGAGGGAGCCCTGGTGTAACCAACGGACATATATGCTTATGAGTAATTGTAGCAGCGCCGGGCATAAATTATAAGTGTTATAATGTTTTTTAAGTTTTCTCTTATTAAGAAGATACAAAAAATAATTGAAGAAATTAATTTATTTGCACCATAGTTCCTTTTATTATAGTAGTCATACTAGATTGTACCTGGGCGCTTGAATTACCTATTAATGAAGCTTTCATGGTTGCGTTGGCAGATACATTCATACCACTAAGTTTTACTTCATTGGTGCCTTTTAATTGTATGCTGTCTGTTGCCTGCAAATTGATACTTCCTTTGGCATTTAAGATTATATCTTTATTACTGATAATTTCTACATTCTGCTCACCTAAAATTACCTTGTTCGCTTTGCTATTGATAATCTCTATGGTTTTTGTCTTGTCAGAAATGCTAATGGTCCTTCCTCCTGGTGTTTTAAACAAAATCGATTCATCCTTGTCATTAAAAGTTATTTCTAACTTGCTTCTAGTTACCAGACTTTTAATGTTATTTTCTTTATCTTGCTGAACAGGAGGCTGATGTTTACTACCGCTATATAGAGAACCTACGATAACAGGAGACCGAAAATCATCATTAATAAAGCCAACTATTACTTCATCTTCTTTTTCTGGCATAATAAAGGCTCCTATGCCTTTAGAGGCGTAGAACGAAGCTACTTTACACCAAATACCTTCATTCGGTTGGTGAATAATGGGAATATTTACAAAAATTCGGTAATTAGATTTTGGATCTTTATCTAATTGTTTTACTACGCCTATTTGCAATCCATAGACAGGGCAAAGCATGCCTGCAGCTGGAAGGCCTGCTATATCCGTGTATTTACGCATATAACGTTGACTAGGTAACCCCACAATTATATCTGTAAACCACTGGCCTGCTTCTAAACGATGATGCACACCACTTACATAAGCATTACCTTCAAAATTATCAGCTCCTTTATTAATTTTGATTGTACTGTCTGGTTTAAGGTCTGCAATCCCTTGTACAGTCACTTGCCCTCTAATTTTCGCTAACCTATTGAGCTCTAACAGTCCTGTGGAGAAATTTTTCATTTCTTCTTGGGTAACGTTACCCCCGTGAACAAAGGTAATGGCTTGCTGTTTATTAATCTCTGCTAGTTTATTATGAGAAGTAGCACCAAATGACTTCTCAGCAACAGCGCCTGCATTAATATCTTGGCTCTTTTGTTCGTCTGATTCCCATATTTTCCCACCTGCTTGTTGCCATTGTGTACTGGCATCCATTTCTAACTCTAATCTGTAGATATCGATTCCATAAGTAAACGTGTAGCTGGGTGTTTGGCTGCTATCTGGCTTTTTCGTAGTAAACTTTCCATCATCTACTATTACTACTTGTCCGTTAGCTTCTGCACGCATATTTATAAAATCCCAGTCTGTAGTATCTTGTTGGGGTAAAATTTCATGCTTTATGGTAGTCTTACTGATATTTTTATCAATTTCCTTTCCGTATTTTCCTAATATTTTATTTAGTGCATCATTATCTTTGACATTTGCAAAACTAACCGTTTGGGGAACTAAGGTAGTTCGATAAGCAACGTCTTTACAGTATACTTCTAAATAAGGGGTTGTATAATCATTGGCTTTTAAAGCATGTTTTATAATAATGCCTTTAAACACAACCTTTAAATCAGTTTTATAACCTAAACTTATTTCTATATCTTTTCCTATTTCAAATAGATTACTATTACTAATAGGAAAAGCTTGCTCAGCAGGGTCTCCGTCATGCAATAAAATTTTTGCATAAGGTATTTTATTAATAGTCTTATTTACAGAAATAGAAAAAACAGGAAATATTTTATCTATTTCTGTAGTGCCAACTTTAATAGAGTAATTTACTAGGTCGCTTGAAGTTGCGGAAGTGCTCATTTAAAAGTTTTATATGTGTTAGTTCATCAATAAACCTGAAATTTACATGTGTTAAAAAAACACTGTACTTATTAAAATAGTAAAAATTTACTATTTCCCTAGGCTTTTTAGGTAATTGTTAGTTGTCCCTTATTAATAATAAATAGTACAGGTTTTATGCTTGCTTGCTGGTTTTATCTTTTTCTCAACTATTTGTAAAATAAAAGAGAGGATGGATGAGGAAAAGATCTTTAAATTTTTTTGTAGGTGATTTTTTATAAATTTTGCAGTGAAGTATAGGTACTAACTTAGTATATACAATTATTCCTATTAATTTATGTTAAGTAATTAATAATAAGTATTTCAATTTGCTATAAAGTTATGCCAAGCTTCTTGAAATTCCTTTAAAGTGATTTTAACAAGACAAAGTGTTTCCCTTTAACCAAGAAATAATCTATTTTACAAAGTGAATATGGGAAATGGCATAAATATGATTAATCCTGGGCTTTATTAATGTTTCTTTTTCTGTTGAAGCCTGTATTATTTAGCTGTTCTAATAAGGTATATGGTTCTCTGGAATATAGTAGAGATCCAATGGACTTCATGCCCCTATAGACTACTAGTTTTAAAGTTTACTTTTTACCTTATCTTTAGCTGCAACAGCTTTCTCTTTACCTGATTTTGCCTTCTTCTTTAAGTAGCCAGCGCCTTTTGAACCATATTTTTTTCCCATTGCTAACAACATTGCTAAAAGGCCAGCTAATGTTAAAGGAACAGCTAATGAGAGTCCTGAAGCTAGATTTCTAAGGCTATCTAGTCCGTTCAGGCTACCTAGCTTTTTAGCAAGATTAGCATCTCCTAATGTATTTTTGGAAACACTAGGTAGTGAATCACGGCCGCTCGTTTGTACTATCTTACTATTATCTTTATTGGGTACACCTGCTGCGCCGGCTGCATTGTTTGCTTTGCCGGGTGTATCTTCTACCTTTTTTGTATTTGAGTTTTGTGCCTCAGTGCCTGCCGCCTTATTCGTACCTGTTGCTGACTTATCTCCCGTTTGTGAAGCTGTGTCTGTACCATTGTTCGAGTTTGGGTTTGTACTTTCTCCTGCACTAGCATTATCAAGTTCCGAATCTTTGCCTGTGCCTGCACCAGCAGCAGTTGTAGCATTGGATGCTGTATTGGGTGTTGCCTCATTGATTGCAGAGGGTACAACAGCAGATGCAGCCCCTGCAGTTACGAGTCCAGCAGTTGCCCCAGCCGCCGCTCCAAGAGCTACTGTGCCAGCAGTAGTAAGGTTACTAGATGCGATAGCATCCTGGGCTGCTTTTATAGCTTTGCTAATACCATTTGCATCTACCTCCTCTAATACTACTATATCTACTTCTGCTCGAATAGGAGCTCCATCCGACTGGAACATAGTATAGCTTGTCTCTAAGCTTGTTAATTTACCTTTAAAGTCAATTACACCCCATATGACCCGTACGTAATAGGGTGCATTAATATCCTCTTGGAAAGTATATACAAGGTTTTGTAGATTGTCTAGTTGTTCTTTTACATTCTTATCTGAATCTGGAAAGATGCCTGTATTATCAAAAAGAAGTTTAAACGACAGTTCCTTAGGGGGAGAAACATTATAGCGAAGAGCCATACTAGGTGATCCCATACCTTGAGATTTTTCATAGTCTACGCTGCTTGTAATTTTGAGATTCGCGGGATTGATAGAAGCTGAAAATTCGCCTTTTTCAGCCCCAAATTTCTCATCACTATATGCTTTTATAACCAGCTTGCTAATACTCATAACCTTGTTGTATAGGGTTTAACGCTCTTGTTTCTCTCTCCATAAACTTTCTATAGCCTGTAAACAGTTATACTTTATTCGCTTTCCTAAGTCTTGTTGGTTTACTTTAGTTGGCGTAGGCTTGTCTACAGGCCCATTATCAGACTTTATTCTAGTTTGTATAACTAATTCTTGTATTTTAACAGGCATACTTTTTCTCGTTTGGTTGCTTACTTACGCTTTAATATCGATCCGGTTAAGTTTGGAATAAACTAAGGTAATGGTTTCCATTACTATTGAATCTCCCGACTCTAAATCTAAGGGCGAAAGCCTAAGCCCTATGGGATAAACTCGCTCTGCTGTCCAATGGTTATTAGGTGTTTTATCATTATTTAATATAAATATGTGCGCTGTAGTAGGCTTAAAAATACCAGTAGATAAAGCCTCTTCACACCATTTAGTAATCTTAGACTTTTTTTCGAAAAGAGGCCTCTTCAATGTCAAATTCTCTGTCTCATACATCACAGGCATACTATAAGGATTTCCATATCCTCCTGGATAGTATTTATCCACTTGGTACATGAATCCTAATCCTTCTACAGCATAGAAGTATTCCGGATCGTTTGCATCTGCTACATTTTCCAACGTTATTCGAAAAGAATGCTTAAATGCAGGAATAGGGATAGTCATAATTGAGAATGAGCTTAATAAGTCTAGTAAAGTGCATTTAAAGTACCTTGTAAGTAAAATTTAATACGTATAAAGTCATGGACGTCTACTAGTATTTCGCCAGCAGTAATAATACAGTTGTCAACGTGTGTCACTTGTTGTACGACATCAAGTCTTTTTACTTGTATTGTAGCAGTCTTGGGTTCATATCCCTTCTTCAGTACTGCTTCTACAGCGTCTTTAACAAAAGGTAAAAGGGCCTTGCCTGCAGCATTATCGTATGGTATGTAGGTAACGGTAAAATCTACTATCTCTTTCCTTTCAGAAGTATGATAGAATAATGGTGCTTGTTGCCCTGCTTGTACTTTAGCTACATGTGTCCTTTTTATATCAGGTATATCAACTGCATCTACAGTGCAGCTTTTTGAATCAAATTTCGCTGCTAAAGGTTCATAATCAAAACTTGTAAATCTTTGTGTACCCATAGTAAAGTAATTTTAAAAGATATTATGAGATATAATAAATAGAATAGAATAATATTTGCAATCTTTATTTTGTAGCAATTATTTTACTTTTTAGCCTCGAGCTTAATTGATGATGGATTAAAAATCTCTACTTTTGCTACGTATTCCATAAAGTTGGTTAGTTCTGGAGATTGGGTCGTAAGTTCACTTATATAACCCTCAAAAGTTAAATTTAAAAAATCATCATCTTTTCCTCCAGGTCCATAAAGACCTATAGATATATCCTTTTTATACGAACCTGGATCGTTACTTTTACGAGTCGCTGCTAAATTATCTTGTATTGCGTTAATATCTGCTATCTGGTCTTTATCAGGTGTTCTAACTAGTGTAATGGTAATATCTCCGTCTTGCAGCACAGTAGTTCCTCTTCTAAGTACATAATTTTTTTTCCCTTCATTAGACATACATTCATCATATCCAGAGTCATTAGTAAATTTTAAAGAAAGTTGTGCGTCGGACAGCTTTAAGCTGTTTCCACCCAAACTAAATGTAATAGACGCTGGTATAAGTGTTTGGTTATCTGTTTTTGCTGCTGCCATAATAGTGTTTGTTTTCTTATGGGTTATAACTTATATTTTTTATAATTATCATGTATTATATATAGTATGGCCTACTGCTATGTAACTATGTAACATAGACATAGCAAGTAGGTCATCTATATGTATGTTTAGCTTCCTTCTTGTCCGCCCATTTTTTGTTCAAATGTAATTACAATGAACTCTGCTGGTCTAGAAGCTGCTGCTTGAACTCTTATTCGCATGATACCTTCATTGATATCTTCTTGCGTCATAGTCTCACCAAGGCCACAGCTTACGGTAAAGGCTTCAGCAGGACTACTTCCTACTAGAGCACCTTGTCTCCATAGGTTGGTTAAAAAGTTACCAATAGTACCTTTTACCACAGCCCAAGTCATAGAGACGTTGGGTTTGAATACCACAGAGAAGGATGCTTGTTTGATAGACTGTTCGATAAGTATAAACAATCTTCTTACGTTGATATAGCGCCATTCTACGTTGTTGCCTGCCAAGGTTCTTGCGCCCCAAACAATAGCTGATCCTCTTCCTCTAAATGCTCGAATAGCATTAATAGATTTACCGCTTATAGCATCTACGTTGAGAGATTCTTGATCTTCATGCGTAATTTTAATAGCAGGTTCAATAACAGAGTTTAAGTTTTGGTTAGCTGGTGCTATCCATACACCTCTACTTCTATCAGTACGTGTATATAAGCCTGCCATAGCTGGTGAGGCTGGCAATACATTAAGTCTATCTGCTATGGTTTTACGTAGAAGCTTATATTCTTTACTAGCATTTTTAAGACCTGCATCCCAATATTTTTTTTCTTTTTCGCTAGTAGCAGTCTTAATATTGTGTAAAATAGGTTTATGTGCCTCACTTATGATAGGCTCTAGAGAATCTAAATTAAAATTCTCATAGCCAATATCATTGAGTGAAATAATATTGGTTTTAACCCATGGATAGTAAGCTGCTCCATAACTTAGACTATCTAAACCAATATTTTCTCGGAAGCGTGTAATATATTTATTCTTGTCTTCTCCAAGTGGGAGTTCTTCGCCGCTTCCCCAAATATCAAATAGCGCCACTTTATCCATATACTTACCACAATGTTGTAAAGCATATGTTTGTACAGAATAATAAGAAGAATCTTCTTCATCTAGCAATAGCGAATCAGGCATAAGTAGCATGGTAGGCACTTCTTCACCTGGTAAGGTATCTATGGCTTTTTTAAATGTGTCAGGTGTAATTTCTAGCAGTTGTGGATCTTTACCATATTGTCCAATAGAGATAATGTAACAATCTGCACCACCATTATCAAAAAATAATTTTAGACTATTATATAAGTAGAATTTTGAATGGGCGCTTTGCTGTAGTATATACATTTGTCCATTCATGCTAAGTTCTCCACCTCCTTTTTCTGCAGGTTTAACGGTAAAGACAGGGACAGGTGCTTTTCCATAGAATATTTCAAACTCAGATAGTGAGCTGATATGTACTGGTTTCATATGGAAAGATCTTCCATTAATCTCTGCTCGTTCGGTAAATCCTATAAAGACAGGTACTGCGGTTGCCACCTGAACCACAGCAT
>ERZ778017.1889-NODE-1889-length-18756-cov-6.688519_pt1 | contig 18756 bp, 20 predicted proteins | sample MGYA00375747_ERZ778017 | MGnify/ENA primary metagenome ERZ778017 (study PRJEB29350, sample SAMN05509838) | bioreactor metagenome | biome: bioreactor; material: wastewater | place: South Africa: University of Cape Town | collected 2014-03-17 ...
CCCCTCCACCGTCATTCCCGCGAAAGCGGGAACCCCTCCACCGTCATTCCCGCGAAAGCGGGAACCCATGGTATCGGGAACAGGACGGATTCCACCCTCGCCCAGCCTGCCGCGATGAATCCGGTTGAGCCCGACCGGAAGCTGACCCCGCCCTTCCGACGCGGCAGCCGGCTGCAGGGTCGCGAAGGAGAGAACGGGAGTGGCGCCCTTGACCAGACCCAGCCGTATTGCATTGTCAGACGGGGGGAGTAGCATGGCTGAACCAGTCGTGACACTCCCACCAGTAGAGACAGATCATGCGAATCGGTAACAGGCTAGTCGTGGCGGCAGCCACGCTCCTCGTTGGTTGGTCCTCGTCAGCGGTCGCGCAGACGATCGTTGTCACTCCCGACGACACCCAGGGCTGGACGAGCACGGGCACACAGGGTGGCGGCACCGTCGGCATCACCACCGAACAGCCGCGCAGTGGCGGCGGGTCGCTGGAGATGAACACGTCGGGCAACAGCGGACGGGTACGCTATGTCCAGGGGGGAACGAGCGTCTTCGGCAAACCGTCGGAGATCAACGCCCTCAGCTTCGACTGGTTCCGCTCCAGCGCCAGCACGGCCGCCGCGCACTTCAGCCCCGCCTTCCGGGTGCACATCGGTGACGATTCCATGATTTCCGAACTCATCTGGGAGTTCGTCTACAGCTATCCGAAGACGGCCGCGCCGACGGATGGCTGGCAGACCGTGAACCTGCTCGCCAGCGACCAACTGTTCTACCAGTACGCTGGCGGCGTCACGTTTAACCCCGCCGGGGCACAGATCAACCAGACCTTCGGCGACTGGCTTGCGAACAACTACACGAGCGACGCCAGGGTCGTGGCGATCAGCGTGGGCTTCGGTAGCGGCGCGAACGGTACCTTCGAGGGCTACGTGGACAACGTCACGCTCGGCTTCGCCGGCAAGGACGCCACCACGTGGAACTTCGAGACCCAGGCCATCAGCACGGTGCCGGAGCCGGCGTCGGTGCTGCTATTCGCCAGCGGTCTGCTCGCCCTGGGCGGATTGGCCGCGGTCCGCAGGCGGGGACAGGCGCAGGGCTGATAGCTGGACGTAGTGGAAAGAGACGGCGCCCGGGAGCTTCACAGCTTCCCGGGCGCCGTTTCGGTTTTTGGACGGACAGCTACCTCTCCGAGCGACCGCGGGCGGCGGTCATGAGCCAGAGCGTCGGTCGAACGCAGTCGCGCCCGCCGAGCCCGGCGGCCTCAGCGCTGGAGCACCTGCCAGGGAACGTCGGAGCCGACGTCGATGCGCGCCCTAGAGCACCTGCTGCCGCCCTGCCTGCCAGCGCAGGAGAGCCGCCGCCACGGCGACGTTGCTGTTGGCGATCTCCACCAGCCCTTCGTACACCGACTGCCGGTCGCTGCCACTGGTCTTGAGCACGACAGGTGGTGGGTGGCCGTCTCGTCTATCGGCGACCTTTCGGCGCTCGACGCAGAGGGCGACCTGGAAGGGGGAGAGGTCGTCGGGCCCATCCGCTTCCTGGATGGAGACGTAGCCGCCGCCCGGCAGCTCGCGGATGTAGAGCGTGGCTTCCTCCTGTAGCGACATGATGACCTCCGCGAAAGTGGCCGCAAGGTTGGGCGCGTGGGGAGCGAGAGGTTGCCGTCGGCCGGGCTGGAGACACTGCGGGTGGGGGGACGGCAGGGGCTGGAGCCGGGACGGCGGGACGGGTTGGCAGCAAGGCGAGCTACAGGGGCCGTGAGGGACATGCGAGCGGGCTTGTTCACGTCTCGCGGCCTCCTGCGCGGCACTGCAGAGCCTGATGCTTCCCTTCTATAACACCTGAGGTGCCGTTCTGTCCATAGTGGAGTGAGTCTGGTCACCTGTGGCGGCGGAGTTGTCGGGGCAGGGCCCGAACGGCCTCGCGACTGTGCCAACCGGGCAGTCATGCGAGGCCGTTCGGTGACCCGGACAGGCGGGAGCGGGGATCCGGGCTCCCACCGGTCGGGCGAGCTGCGTGGTGAGCGCTACTCGATCCGTCTCACTTCCGCCGCCTGCGGACCCTTCTGTCCCTCCACAATCTCGAACTCCACCTGATCGCCCTCAGCCAGCGACTTGAACCCCGACGACTGGATTGCGCTGAAGTGGACGAAGACGTCTGGTCCGCCCTCGTGGGCGATGAAGCCAAAGCCCTTGGCGTCGTTGAACCACTTGACGGTCCCGTGAATGCGTGCCATGGAAACCCTTCCTCTCCCCTGCATCGGGGCGTTCTCGGTGTGCTGATCCGGCCGTTGAGGAACGGTTGACCCGGCGTGGAGCCGGAACCGTGAACCCCTCGTGGCGGATCCAGTGTGCCATCCCCCACATCCTGTGGAGGACAGCAATCAGACAGCGGGATGAAGGGGCAAGTTCCATGCTGCGAGGTGAGATGAGCATGACAGAACCGCCACGCCCCTCATCGACGGATCGATGAGGGGCGTGGCGGTGCTCTGGAACTGGTGGTGCGCCGGGTCGGGCTACGAGCTGAGGTTCAGGCGGCGCCGGCGATGTAGCGGGCGACGCGACCGCAAGCCTGGCAGAGGAGCGTCACCTGGGACTGAGGCCGCGGGGGCATCAGGTTGGGTGAGCGTTGAACATCGCCAGAGCATGACGGACAGCTCAGGGGCGTACCATTGCGGTCGTTCGCGATCAGGTGCAGCGCCTGAGCCGGATTGTAGGCGGCAGGACGTGGCTTGCGCATGACCCCTCCAAGTGTGTGCTACGCCGGCCCACGACGAGGCTGTCGCGAGGCGGCTCCCATACAGGGGAAGGTGACCGGGTTTTCAACAAAGATAACCGGCAAAGGGCGCGAATGACAGTGGTGTGCCCATTCTGGAGCGGTGGTTTCTGGCCGGTGCTTTCGCCGGAGCGAGATGCGGCGGCAGGATGGCGTCCAGGATCCGGGCGTACCGCTGTAACGTGACGGGTGCGTCTGGCGCTGGGGGCCACCGGGCCGGATACAGCGACAGGGCACGCGCTGGGGCGTTATACCAGCGGGTACACGGAAAGGTTCCCTGGCGGGCGAAAGTCGTGTGAGGTGAGGCGAGCTCATGCTGGCGGAGTGTCAGAGGGGGACGTAAGGTTGGCGTGGTGGTGATTTGCTGGGATGACGGCGAGGCAGCTAGCGGACTTTCCACGACGCCCTTCTGGTTCGGGTGCTTCGGACATCTGCTGCCGAGTTCAGATCGAACGATCGAAGTGTGCCGTAGCCGATGGGCGTTGCCATCACCTAACCGGGGAGATCACGATGACTGTTGGTGAGACCGAGGTCGCGACTGGGACTCTGCGACGACTAGATGCCTCCCGCTATCCGGTCAGTCTCGAAGTCGCCGGACCACTGGCCATGTTCGCACGACCCGATACCGGTGGCACTCCTACCAGCTACCCGTTGCCCACGTGGTCTGCAGCGAAGGGCATATTCGAGTCGATCGCAATGTTCGCGGATGGTCGTGCATGGATCTGTCCGACGCGGGTGGAAGTCTGTCGGCGCATCGGTGAGCCTGGCGGGGTGGTCCGTTTCACGCCATACACGACAAACTATGGAGGGCCGGAGCGGAAGAAGTCCCTCATGGGCAAGGGGACGACAGCGGGTGGTAGCAGTTTCCAGCTCCGCGCCACCGTCCTGAGTGATGTCTGCTATCGTCTGCATGGGCTGGTCGTTGGGGATGCTTCGGTGCGCGGTAGGAATCCGCGGCACCACCTCAAGGATCTGTTTGATCGCCGGGTCCAGCGTGGACAGAGCTACTCGACGCCGAGGCTGGGCTGGAGCGAGTTCACCTGTTCGTATGCCGGTCCGTTCAGAGACGCCATGACTGAAGTAGACGTCGCCGTGAACATGGCTATCCCGTCGATGCTTCTGGCGGTGTGGGATCGACCAGTAAACGGCAGGTATTCACCCCGTTTCCAGCAGAACGTACTGATACAGGCGGGTGTTCTGGTGTACGAGACGCCCGCTGGCTGGCTCGTTGGCGAAGCGCCTGAACGGAGCCATGGCCATGCTGAATGAACTTCTTCAGTTAGAGCAGAGTGCACGACTGGGTGGCATGCGGCTGCTGCCGCGGCACCCGGACATCAAGGACGCCCGACGCATCCCGGCACTGCTCGTAGCCCTCGACCGCGACGGCCATGTATCACATGTGATGCCGGTGTCGCACGACGTCACACGCTGGACACTTCGAGACGCGCAGCACAACAGCTTCCCTTTTGTGCAGCCGAAAGGAGCGCTCTGCAGTGTCGACGCCGATGATCCACGGCTCCAGGTGGCGCTCGATCGACGAACTGGCAAACGTTGGTCCGCAATGCTGCAGGTGGCGCGCGAGTCGAAGGTTGACGCGGTCAGAACTACCGGTTGGCCGGGCCCCAGCCTGCTCCGCCGACTGGCAGAGCGCAAGGAGCAATTTGCCAGGCTGTATGGCACTGAGGCCGGTGCCATGCCGCTAGCCATCGAGCGCTTCCTCCGTGCCTGCGATCCAGCTTGTGGCGGTGACCCTGTCCGCTTCGTGACTGAATTACTGAGTGCCTTGGTCGCGGAGCTCGAGGAGACTGCCGGAGAAGACTTGCTCGATGTCACGGCAGCCCTGCTGCTGGAAGGAAAGGGCGCGATGATCATTGATGCGGCGGGCGTGGAATTGTCCATCCTTGATCCGCGCATTCTCCCGGCGGTCAGTGATGCGCTGTATGCGTCCAACGCCGAGCGGGAATCTGCCGGTGGGCTGTGTGGGCTAACAGGCGTCGTGGCTCCGTTGCTCGATGGACCGGCGCCGCAGCCGAATCTGCCGGTGCTGGGGCAGACTTTTCTCCTGGCACGCAACAAAGACACGCCAGCCAATGCGCGCTATGGCCGCACAGCTTCCGAAACCATGCCTGTGGCACGGGATGCCGTGGACCGCCTCGCTGCGGCGATTGACGCCATGACTGCTCCGGAACTCAAGGGCAGGACCTGGCGAGCTATCCCAGGTGAGGTGCCCAAACAGCAAGATCTGCTGCTAGCGATGGTCGATGGGGCGGTCGGTGCGGAGGTCGCGGATCTCCTGGCTGAGGACGAGGGCGACGGCTCCGGGGAGGATGAGAGCACTGCGCCAGACGCTGGGCAGCAGCGAAGGGCGGAGTTTCTGAAACGTTGTGAGCGCGTGGTGGAAATGGTTCGGGCCGCCGTCCCAGCGAACTTCCAGGATCGCAGCGTAAGACTCGTCGTGCTGCGGACGCTGGATCCGGCGAACCGGAAGGTCGTTCACTCGAGTTTGCCGACGGTTGGCGAACTCCACGCCGCGGTGAGGCGATGGGTAGATGGCGAGCGAAACCTGCCGCCATGGTTGAATGCCGCCATCCCGCGTCGGGGCGTTCCGGGGCTCCATGTTGTGGCGCCACCGCATGTGGCGCCATTAGGGCTGATAGCGTTCAGTAGGGTGAGCTTCCGGCGCGATGGCATTGGCCTGCAGGAGGCGCCAGGTATCCCCGCGTCCGAAGCTCTCTCCCTCATGCTTGAGGCGACCGGGCCAGGCAGTCGGACGGCATCGCTGCGTGCGAGGCGCATTCTTCGGCTGGTGCTGGAGCGACGTTCGTCGCTTTGCATACAGCTGGCTCATGCAACCAGATGTGATCCGCGTGATCCGCGTGATCGCAAGGAGTACAATGGCTTCGAGTATCTCCGCACGGCGTCAGTGCTGGGATTGCTGCTCCACAAACTCGGACACGATGCGACAGGGAACGACTATCAAGGAGGGTACATGAACGGAATGGCCTTCGAACTAGGCCAGCTGCTGGCCGCCGCGGATGCGATTCACGCAGGGTATTGCGCCGACCTTCGCAGCGGAGATACGCCACCGAGCCTGCTGGGCAATCAGGTATTTGGCATCGCACAATCATCCCCCGTCAGAGCATTGGCCGTTCTCGGCAGACGATGGAAGCCGTACCAAGCGTGGGCCGGGCGGTCGACCCAGGTGTGGGGGCGCGCGCATGCTCTAATCGAAGGGGGAGCGACGAGCCGTGGTTGGAACATCCGAGTGGCGTTGCGCAATGCCAGGGATGTGCAGCCTCTCGCCGCAAAGCTCTTCGCCGCACTGCCGGAGATGAAGTCACAGCGGGTGGGCGACGACTATCGCGCCATGCTCCTTCTGGGCTACATGGCGGGACTTCCGAAGCCTCAGGATGACGAAGAGGGCAAGAGTCCGGCTTCAACAACATCCATCACAGAGGAGAACTGAGCCATGACGGCAGTAAACGGTAACGGTGCAGACACATTCAATCGGGGTACCGGCCTGCTGGTCATCGAGGTACGGCACAGCAATCCCAATGGGGATCCGGACGCCGAGAGCGAGCCGAGGACGATCGATCCGGATGGACTTGGGCTCATATCTCCGCCCTCATTCAAGCGCAAGCTGCGCGATCTGGTTGAAGACAAGGAGGGCCCGGTCTGGAGCGAGGCTCGCAGGGCACTACCGCTGGAGGCGGAAGGCGCTGGCGGACGGGAGTATCGGATCCTCGAGAGTCGCGGTCGCGATCGTGAGGAGATCGGCGCGATGGATGCCGAAACCTTCAGTCTGGCATTCTGGGACGGCAGGGTATTCGGTAACACCTTCCTCGAAGAGATGAAAGGCAAGAAGATCACGTCGAGTGATGCGAATAAGGCTGGCAAGGGAAAGGCTCAGAGCAAGGACCACTTCATCGCGACCGGGACCGTTCAGTTCGGACCGGGCGTGAGCATATGCCCTATCGAAGTCGAGAGGCTCACCACGACGAACAAATCGGGTGTCCAGGAGGGCAAAGACCGTGGGATGGCGCCACTCGGCTGGCGCGTGGTACGTCACGGAGTCTACGCGATGCCGTTCTTCGTGAACCCTACAGCAGCGCGCAAGACCGATTGTTCTGTGACCGACATCGACCTGCTCAGGTTCCTCATCCCTCACGCATACCGCCATACCGCCTCGGCGATCCGGCCATTCGTCGAGCTCCGTCACGCCTGGTATGCCGAGCATACATCTCCACTCGGTTCCTGCCCGGACTCGCTGATACTGGACAGCATGACGCCAGCCCGGTTGGGAGATAGCGATGCTCCGTCGACGTCCATTCGCGACTACGAGGTGCCAACAGAGTTGCCGGCTGCCATACGCGAACGTCTCGCCGGATTCGAGGACCTGTGCGCACGGCAGTGGCGGTGATGTCAGGGGGCGACATGGGGCATCCACCTCTTGCGCATTCCGCGAGGCGTGGGTTCCAGCCCGATCCTTACGCCAGACATGTTGAGGCGGTCGTGGATGGTGCGCTGGAGAACGTCGGCGCCCTGATGCGATTCGCGCCGGACTGGGCGTCCGGACTGCCAGAGGCTGTCAGGGCGGCGGCAACCTTTCACGACCTGGGCAAGCTCGACGATGATATCCAGGCAATCCTCCGCAGAGGCCGGTCAGGTGCTCTGCGGTGGGACCATGTCGATGCCGGCGTGGCGCATCTCGCTGCCAGCAGGGAGTGGATGGCCGCATGGCTCGTGAGGTCTCACCATGCACCGGGGCTGCCGGCGAAGCTCGATCACTTCGGCACTGCCGGCGCTAGGTGGAAGCTCAGGGGACGCCGCTGGCCGGAGATCGACGAGCGGGCGCACCTCGAGCAGATCGCGAGGACGGACGCATGCCTCTCGGAGTACCTCGGGATGCACGAGTCCGTAGTCGATCGCACCGACCTAGATCAGCGTCAGGCACAGCACGGGCTTGTGATGCGGATTGCCCTGTCGTGCTTGGTGGATGCCGACCACAGCGACACCGCCTACTTCGACACGGGCTACAATCGTTCCAGCGCGCCCGATTCACGGTGGGAGGAGCGCCTCGTCGCACTGCAGAATTACGTGTCAGGGCTGGGAGACTCTGTGGGTAGCGCGACGGATGAGCGCAACAGGCAGAGGAGTGAGTTCTTCGATGCATGCTTGAACTCCCGCATCGACGCACCGATAGTGAGCTGCGAGGGACCAGTTGGCCTAGGCAAAACCACCGCCGTGACGGCATATCTGCTCAGGAGGGCAGCTGCGGAGCGGCTTCGTCGGCTCATAATCGTCGCACCGTACACGAACATTCTCAATCAGACGGCGGACCGCCTTAGGAAGGCGCTCGTCCTGGAAGGTGAGTGTGCGAGCGACGTGATAGTCGAGCATCATCATCGCGCCGAGTTCGAGAGCGAGGGTGCGAGGGATCTTGCCGTGCTGTGGCGCGCGCCGATAGTGCTGACAACAGCGGTGGGGTTTTTTGAGACGCTGGCTGCCTGTACGCCATCACGACTCCGCAAGCTTCACTCGCTGCCAGGTAGCGCGATCTTCCTGGATGAAGCACATGCAGCATTGCCTGTTCGACTCTGGCCACAGAATTGGCGATGGCTCGAAGAACTCGCCGACGAGTGGAGCTGTCGTGTCGTTCTTGCCAGCGGCTCGCTGTCGCGCTTCTGGGAGGAGCGCACAATAGTAGGCGAGAAGGCGAGGAGGATCCCGGAACTTCTGCCTGAAGCGCAAGCAGCGGTGGTGCATGCAGCCGAGCGGAGGCGTGTAAGGTATGAGAGGTTGGGGACCGGGCAGCCTGTGAGCGTGGACGAGTTAGTGCACTTCGTACGCAGCGCGCCAGGTCCGCGGCTGGTGATCCTGAATACCGTACAGAACGCGGCTGTAGTTGCCCGGGCCATGAAGGTCGCCGGAGCGGACGTACTCCACCTCTCGACGGCCCTCACGCCTCGCGATCGCGGCAAGGTTCTCGAGACGGTCAGGAAGCGCCTGGCAACCGGGGGGCGACATTGGACGCTGGTGGCAACGAGCTGCGTCGAGGCAGGTGTGGACATCTCCTTCCGCTCGGCCTTCCGTGAGCGATTCACCGTCGCCTCTACGTTGCAGGTCGGAGGGCGTGTCAATCGAGGAGGAGAGTACGACGCGGAAGGAGGCGGTGTGGTATTCGACTTGGAACTCACCGGTGCCGGGATCACCCACCATCGTGACGCGCAGACTTCGGTCGGCATCCTGATGAGGATGATGAGGGTAGACGCGCTGAACAGAGAGGAACCATCCGAGCTGGTGACCCGTGCGATGTGCGAGGAGATCAGGTTGCACAGAAGTGGGCCGACGGGGGCCACGATGGTGGAGGCTGAGGAAAACAGAAATTATCCACTGGTTGAGGAGCTGGGTTGCGTCATCGATTCGGACACGCGACTGGTGGTCGTCGACCCAGGCCTGAGGGAGCGTCTCGCACAGTTCCAGCCCGTGGCCGTACGCGAGTTGCTGGAGGGCAGCGTACAGCTGAGAAGCCCGAAAATAGATGCATTGGGACTTCCGCCAGCGCCCGGCCGGGGCAATGAGATCTACTTCTGGAATTCGGCCTACGAGCCGGAATTTCTCGGGGTCATGGCTGGCATGCTTGCCACGCTCGATTTCAACTCCGACGGCGGGGCCATGGTGTGACCACCGTCGCGCTGTACTCCGAGGACGACCTCCTTCCCATCTCCGCCCTCCAGCATCTCCTGTTCTGCGAGCGCCAGTGTGCCCTCATACACATCGAGGGGCTGTGGGCGGAGAATCGCCTGACTACCGAGGGACGCCATCTGCACGAGCGTGCTGACAGCGGACGCTCGGAGACGCGACCGGGCAGGAGGATCACCCGTTCGCTCCCCTTGCGCTCACTGCGACTCGGGCTCACCGGCATTGCCGACGTCGTGGAGTTCGTGAACGACGGTAAGGGCGGCGCGCGGCACTTGGTGCCGGTGGAGTACAAGCGCGGTCGACCGAAGCAGGGGGACGAGGACCGTGTCCAGCTGTGTGCCCAGGCACTCTGCCTCGAGGAGATGTTGGATGTCTCCATCCCCACCGGGTCGTTGTTCTATGGCAAGGAACATCGGCGGTACGAAGTCCAATTCGATGAGGCGCTTCGGACTCTCACCAGGAGTAGTGCTGTCCGGCTCCACGAACTCATCTTATCGGGGAGTTCACCACGAGCTGCGCGTGAGGCCAAGTGCGAGCGTTGCTCCCTCGTCGACCTGTGCCTACCGAATGCTGTGGCTCCATCACGGTCCGCTCGCTCGTACCTCGATCGGGCTGTACTGAAGAGCCTCGGATCGAGCCCAACATCTCTCCCTGAGGAACCGCCGTGAAGCGCCATCTCAACACGCTCTTCGTAAGCACGCAGGGTGCGTTTCTAGCCAAAGACGGAGCCGCAGTCGACGTGCGCATCGAGCGCGAGTCTCGACTGCGGGTGCCTCTACTCAATCTGGGCGGGATCGTCTGCTTCGGACGCATATCAGCGAGTCCGGCGCTAATGGCGGGATGTGCGGAGGCGGGCGTCCCCGTCACCTACCTTACCGAGCACGGGCGATTCCTGGCGCGCGTGAGCGGATTTACTCCCGGTAACGTCCTCCTACGGCGAGAGCAGTATCGCCGGGCCGACGATCCGACCGCTGCGGCTGCGATCACGAGCTCAATCGTCGCGGCGAAGCTCGCCAACTGTCGCACAGTACTCCTGCGAGCAGTTCGCGATAGCCCGGGCGCGGCCTGGCGAGGCGTCGTCGAGGCGGCAGCAGCTCGACTGGCTCGGAATGTCCTGCAGTCGAGGAAAGGGTCTACGGTCGACGTGATCCGAGGTATCGAGGGCGACGGCGCCAGCACGTATTTCAGCGTCTTCAACCATCTAGTGATGGCACAGGCCGATGGATTCGGCTTCACCAAGCGAAGCCGTCGGCCACCGCTCGACCCGATGAATGCGTTGCTGTCGTTCCTCTATGCAATGCTGGCGCATGATGCGCGGGCGGCGTGTGAAGCGGCGGGCCTGGACTCGGCCGTCGGCTTCCTGCACCGTGATCGACCTGGGCGTCCGGGACTTGCGCTCGACATGATGGAAGAATTCCGACCGCTCTTGGCTGACCGCATTGCGCTTTCGTTGGTCAATCGTCGCCAGGTCGCGGCTGACGGCTTCCAGAGATTGGAATCTGGTGGGGTTGTCATGTCCGATGCGACGAGACGTGTGGTTCTGACGACGTATCAGGAGCGGAAACAGGAGATCATCACACACCCATTCATCGGCGAGAAGACAACGATCGGGCTGTTGGTTCACGTGCAGGCTCGCCTCCTCGCGCGGTACCTACGCGGTGACATGGATGCGTATCCCGCGTTCATATGGAAATGATCCGTATCGACCCTTCTCGCGTGGAGGTGCCATGCTCGTGCTAGTCGCGTATGATGTGGCGACCGTGACGGCGGCGGGTCGTCGACGGCTGGCTAGGGTGGCCAAAGCATGCCTTGATTACGGTCAGAGAGTACAGAACTCGGTATTCGAGTGTCAGATAGATGCAGCTCAGTGGACCGAATTGCGCCACCGGCTTCTTGGACTGATCGACCACGAGACGGACAGCGTACGTGCATACCTTCTCGGGAACAACTGGCATGGGAAGGTGGAACACTGGGGAGCGAAACCGAGTACGGACCTGGAAGGACCGTTGCTCATCTGAACGTCGCGCGGACCTGTGGCGCACATGCCGAAGGGGGAGGGTTCGCGCACTTCGTAAGATGCTCTGATATCACAAGTTACCGAGTATGGCAGATCTGATAGACCCGTCATCGAACCTGATTCTTGCTCACTCGCGGAAAGACCTCACTCCGTGCTTGTGGGACAACGAGTTGCGTCGCAGGCGGTTCGCCCTCACGCATGGGCGTGGATTGAAACTTCCGTAGGTCGCTATAGACGTTCTTGAGTGTGCGTTCGCCCTCACGCATGGGCGTGGATTGAAACAGTCTCGGCACCATCGGCACCGTACGCCTTCCAGTTCGCCCTCACGCATGGGCGTGGATTGAAACACCATGTAAGGGCGAGCGAGCGCGGCGTACCGGGCGTTCGCCCTCACGCATGGGCGTGGATTGAAACCACAACCGCACCGAGGACAACGCCAAGATCCCCCGGTTCGCCCTCACGCATGGGCGTGGATTGAAACGTCCGCGCAGGGCTGGACCGAGACCACCCGCGCGGTTCGCCCTCACGCATGGGCGTGGATTGAAACGTCGTCGGGCGCATTCCACCTTGACGCGCTACGGGTTCGCCCTCACGCATGGGCGTGGATTGAAACACCTCGATAACCGACGACATGCCGCCGATCAGCGTTCGCCCTCACGCATGGGCGTGGATTGAAACGACGGTGTGGCGGATATCTCCATAGACCCGGAGGTTCGCCCTCACGCATGGGCGTGGATTGAAACACCGCCCCCGCGCGCAGTAGCGGCCGGCTCGCGTTCGCCCTCACGCATGGGCGTGGATTGAAACGCCGACTACAGCGTCTCTATCGGGACGGGAAAGAGTTCGCCCTCACGCATGGGCGTGGATTGAAACGCGTCCGACTACAACGGTGACTACTTGGCTCCCGCGTTCGCCCTCACGCATGGGCGTGGATTGAAACGGCCACAGCAGCGCAGGAGCTGGACGCGGAGTTGTTCGCCCTCACGCATGGGCGTGGATTGAAACGTCGTCCGCTGCACCCGCTGCACCACGCCTCTGTTCGCCCTCACGCATGGGCGTGGATTGAAACCATAGCCAGTTAGGTATCAGTTACCGATTAGGGGTTCGCCCTCACGCATGGGCGTGGATTGAAACACCTACGACGTTGTGGGTGCCACGGTCGAGGCATGTTCGCCCTCACGCATGGGCGTGGATTGAAACGGCCTGGTGGACGAGGCAGCGGCGAACGTGCTCGTTCGCCCTCACGCATGGGCGTGGATTGAAACCTCGTCACCGAGGGCGCGGCGATCCTGCGCGGTGTTCGCCCTCACGCATGGGCGTGGATTGAAACCACTCGGTCAGCCTCTCCTGGCGACCGGGCACGTGTTCGCCCTCACGCATGGGCGTGGATTGAAACACAGTCCGCAAGACCAGCTTTATCAATCGCCTGGTTCGCCCTCACGCATGGGCGTGGATTGAAACGACGGCGTTACCGCCAGCACGATGAAAGAGTCCGGTTCGCCCTCACGCATGGGCGTGGATTGAAACCCACGGAAGGGCAAGTGCCTCGATTGCGTAGCTGTTCGCCCTCACGCATGGGCGTGGATTGAAACCGCCTGAATCGCGCTCAGGAACCGCAACCGAAGTTCGCCCTCACGCATGGGCGTGGATTGAAACAGCCGTGCCGTCCCCGCCCGTGTAGTTGACGATGGTTCGCCCTCACGCATGGGCGTGGATTGAAACGTTGAAGCCGGCCGCCATCTCGCGGGCCGTGTCAGTTCGCCCTCACGCATGGGCGTGGATTGAAACAAAGAGTCGACGGAGGGTATGCGGGAGGACCTGGTTCGCCCTCACGCATGGGCGTGGATTGAAACGACCGACTCGACGCAGCCGAAGCGGCCGAGTTCACGTTCGCCCTCACGCATGGGCGTGGATTGAAACCCTGAGTACATCGCCGCGCTCCGCGCGCGCGTGGTTCGCCCTCACGCATGGGCGTGGATTGAAACCGCTTGGCGAGCGCGCCGTCCTGGACGCGGGCGGTTCGCCCTCACGCATGGGCGTGGATTGAAACACCGCGATGCTCTCGCGCGCCGGGTCGGCTACGGTTCGCCCTCACGCATGGGCGTGGATTGAAACCGATCTCGTCCACCAACTCGGCGTCGGCGGGCGTTCGCCCTCACGCATGGGCGTGGATTGAAACGCCCAGAGCGCCCAGAAGAGCGTCTCCTTGTACTCGTTCGCCCTCACGCATGGGCGTGGATTGAAACGCGATCCCGAGTGGCGGGCACCGCGTGAAGGCGGTTCGCCCTCACGCATGGGCGTGGATTGAAACGGGTTGTAGTCGGGCAGGCCGGCCCATGTAGGCCGTTCGCCCTCACGCATGGGCGTGGATTGAAACGAGTTCGACGCACGCGACCTCACGGTATCGCCCCGTTCGCCCTCACGCATGGGCGTGGATTGAAACACGCGCCAGCACGCTATCGAGCCAGGCCGCACGTGGTTCGCCCTCACGCATGGGCGTGGATTGAAACCTCAAGAAGGGACCGAATGAGGCGCTCGACCTGGTTCGCCCTCACGCATGGGCGTGGATTGAAACACCCGGTTCGTCGTCGCGCCCTCCATCAGGAGCCCGTTCGCCCTCACGCATGGGCGTGGATTGAAACGACGCTGCGCACGTAGGACGACGGCGTCGGCGCCGTTCGCCCTCACGCATGGGCGTGGATTGAAACATGCGGAGCCGCTGGCCTGAGCCAAACAACGCGGGGTTCGCCCTCACGCATGGGCGTGGATTGAAACTGGCTCCCGATCGAGAGCCAGTCCGTGGCCGGGGTTCGCCCTCACGCATGGGCGTGGATTGAAACTGTAGTCCGGTCGTCATGTGCGGTCCCTCCGGGTTCGCCCTCACGCATGGGCGTGGATTGAAACACCGTCACCGGCGGCCGCGTGGGGCTCCTGATGGTTCGCCCTCACGCATGGGCGTGGATTGAAACTCGACGGGCCGCGTGACCTCTCCGCCTCGGCTCGCGTTCGCCCTCACGCATGGGCGTGGATTGAAACATTGCAGCGGCCACGCGGTCAGGCTTCCCGCCGTTCGCCCTCACGCATGGGCGTGGATTGAAACTATCTGCGCCTGCCGCTCGATCGCGATGGCGGGGTTCGCCCTCACGCATGGGCGTGGATTGAAACTCCAGCAGCTGCGCGGCGGTGGTCAGGTCAGCAGTTCGCCCTCACGCATGGGCGTGGATTGAAACGAGAGGAAAGCGGCGCTGGTGCGCGTGGCCGGAAGTTCGCCCTCACGCATGGGCGTGGATTGAAACCGCTACGGCTATCTGCGAGACAAGGGTCATGCCCGTTCGCCCTCACGCATGGGCGTGGATTGAAACTGGAGGTACCGTGGACGAAGAGACTCCCGAAACGTTCGCCCTCACGCATGGGCGTGGATTGAAACCCGCCACCGCCAGACTCATCTGCCGCGCCGAGTGTTCGCCCTCACGCATGGGCGTGGATTGAAACACGAGCTCCACGAACGGCAGCCCCGCGTATCGCTCCGGGTTCGCCCTCACGCATGGGCGTGGATTGAAACTGTAGTCACGTTGGTATCAGTTACCGACTAGGCGTTCGCCCTCACGCATGGGCGTGGATTGAAACGACGGTCTACTCTACCGCGTCCGGGTGCGCGCTGGGTTCGCCCTCACGCATGGGCGTGGATTGAAACTACGGCTCTGTCACCGGCACCGACGCGATCCGGAGTTCGCCCTCACGCATGGGCGTGGATTGAAACACGCCCCATTCAGAGTGAGGCGGGCACACTGCGTTCGCCCTCACGCATGGGCGTGGATTGAAACTTCCGCGAGTGGCGGCTCGACCCTGACGGGTCGTTCGCCCTCACGCATGGGCGTGGATTGAAACAACGATTACCACTATGAACTGACGCGCGCGACTCCGGTTCGCCCTCACGCATGGGCGTGGATTGAAACCACACGGCTACAACGAGCTGCCTAAGGCAGGCGTTCGCCCTCACGCATGGGCGTGGATTGAAACCTGTTTCGCGACCCGCCGCTAGGGTGGCTGACCCGTTCGCCCTCACGCATGGGCGTGGATTGAAACAAGGCGGCACTCAAGCTCGCAGGGATGACGCAGGTTCGCCCTCACGCATGGGCGTGGATTGAAACAAGTCCGGCCCGACGTTCATGGACGTGTGTGAGTTCGCCCTCACGCATGGGCGTGGATTGAAACTCGACGGGCCGCGTGACCTCTCCGCCTCGGCTCGTTCGCCCTCACGCATGGGCGTGGATTGAAACTCGAGCGCCTTGCGGTCGATCTGCTCCGGGATCGTTCGCCCTCACGCATGGGCGTGGATTGAAACCGAGAGTGCCAGATAATACCACCCGTCCGCGAACGTTCGCCCTCACGCATGGGCGTGGATTGAAACGAGGTCGAAGCGCCCGTGGTGGGCGACATCCTCGTTCGCCCTCACGCATGGGCGTGGATTGAAACGACGTGCCGGGAATGGAGACACGCGCAGGACTCGTTCGCCCTCACGCATGGGCGTGGATTGAAACGGCAATCCCTAACAGTTGCCGGCGCGAGTCGTCGTTCGCCCTCACGCATGGGCGTGGATTGAAACGCCTCCTTAGCCGCGAGCTTCTGCGCTTCCAGGTTCGCCCTCACGCATGGGCGTGGATTGAAACGTCTGCGACGGCGGGCTCCTGCGGTCCGCCAAGTTCGCCCTCACGCATGGGCGTGGATTGAAACCGCCCCCGCCGCCCGTACATGTTCGCAGCTGGCGTTCGCCCTCACGCATGGGCGTGGATTGAAACGACGGCCAGTACGTCGGCGCCTACGTCGTGCGGGTTCGCCCTCACGCATGGGCGTGGATTGAAACGTCCTCCAGGTCCCAATTGTCCGGGAACCGGCCCGTTCGCCCTCACGCATGGGCGTGGATTGAAACCGCAGCTTGCCCTGCGCCAGCATGCGGGACAGGTGTTCGCCCTCACGCATGGGCGTGGATTGAAACCAGGCGGGTACGCATCGCCGGGCGACCGTTGGGAGTTCGCCCTCACGCATGGGCGTGGATTGAAACCGCGACAACGAGCGACGGGATTGGCACCAGTACCGGTTCGCCCTCACGCATGGGCGTGGATTGAAACAACCCCGAGGTCAACGTGGCATACCCCCAGAAGGGTTCGCCCTCACGCATGGGCGTGGATTGAAACGAGATGAGGCGCGACAACGCCGGCAACCGGCTGGGTTCGCCCTCACGCATGGGCGTGGATTGAAACGAGATGCGCCGCGACGGCGCCAGCAACCGGCTGGGGTTCGCCCTCACGCATGGGCGTGGATTGAAACAAGCGGTGGACGGAGTCCGGCGTGATGGTGTCGTTCGCCCTCACGCATGGGCGTGGATTGAAACGCTCTTAGCTGGCTCTACCGGCGCGTGGCGAACGTTCGCCCTCACGCATGGGCGTGGATTGAAACCAAGCGTTAGGTACACGGAGCGTGGCCGTCTCTGTTCGCCCTCACGCATGGGCGTGGATTGAAACAACCAGGCCCGGACGCTCTGGCAGGAGGAGGTCCGGGTTCGCCCTCACGCATGGGCGTGGATTGAAACGAGCACAAGGCCGTCACTGTGCGGCTCACCCTGGTTCGCCCTCACGCATGGGCGTGGATTGAAACTCGACCCGCCGCTAGGGTGGCTGACCCTGCCCTGGTTCGCCCTCACGCATGGGCGTGGATTGAAACGAGCTACTGCCGCCGGGGCCATGGACGATGAGCGTTCGCCCTCACGCATGGGCGTGGATTGAAACAAGGCGAGCGCGCGAAGCTCGCGCTCGGCCGTGTTCGCCCTCACGCATGGGCGTGGATTGAAACGCCACCGGGACGCCGATCACCAACAGTGTCGCCGTTCGCCCTCACGCATGGGCGTGGATTGAAACACCGTGCCAGCGGAGAACGTGGGGCCGGGCCTCGTTCGCCCTCACGCATGGGCGTGGATTGAAACGGCGAGCTATTGAAGCGGGCGCCGGCCGGGATGGGTTCGCCCTCACGCATGGGCGTGGATTGAAACTCCAAGTGGCTGTTCGCCGACCCGATGCGCTCCGGCGTTCGCCCTCACGCATGGGCGTGGATTGAAACAGGATCGACGTGGTGGGCACGAACACCCGCCGCGGTTCGCCCTCACGCATGGGCGTGGATTGAAACATCCTCGGCGCCGAACTGCGGCTGGGTCAGGTGGTTCGCCCTCACGCATGGGCGTGGATTGAAACGTTGCAACTACCGGCGTGAAGTCGTCAACACTGGGTTCGCCCTCACGCATGGGCGTGGATTGAAACCGGCACTTCCAGGCCGAGATAGCGGCCGGGAAGGTTCGCCCTCACGCATGGGCGTGGATTGAAACGGTGGCGAGGGCGTGCCAAGCTGTGCGGCGGCGAGTTCGCCCTCACGCATGGGCGTGGATTGAAACTCGGACGGCACATAAATGCAGATCCCGGTCAGGTGTTCGCCCTCACGCATGGGCGTGGATTGAAACCGCTTTGGCCGCGCGGAGCACGCTACGGATCAGTTCGCCCTCACGCATGGGCGTGGATTGAAACCTCGACGATCACGCTCTCGGTGAGCCCCAGCGGCGTTCGCCCTCACGCATGGGCGTGGATTGAAACCGCGATCCGGGCCAGGAGCTGGGCCCGCTCGGCGTTCGCCCTCACGCATGGGCGTGGATTGAAACACCTGCGCGTATGCCGACCATCGTGTGATAGATGGTTCGCCCTCACGCATGGGCGTGGATTGAAACCACGCGCCTAGCGCAGACGTGACGGGCAATATCTGGTTCGCCCTCACGCATGGGCGTGGATTGAAACTACGGCGCCGTGACGGGCTCGGAGGCGGTGCGTGTTCGCCCTCACGCATGGGCGTGGATTGAAACGCCAGCGTGCGCGCGGCGCTGGACGATCGTATCGTTCGCCCTCACGCATGGGCGTGGATTGAAACTCGTGCGGGAGGCAGCGACGTGGGAACGTGCAGGTTCGCCCTCACGCATGGGCGTGGATTGAAACAACAGCGTCATGCAGCAGGCGCCCCGGCTCGCTGGTTCGCCCTCACGCATGGGCGTGGATTGAAACTCCACGACGTAGAGTCGGCAGCCGTCCTGGTCGGGTTCGCCCTCACGCATGGGCGTGGATTGAAACGCAGTATTACCAAACAACACAAGCGCTCCCCCCGTTCGCCCTCACGCATGGGCGTGTGTGGGTTCTCTAAACAATGTCGCCGTTTCTCTCTAAATTTTGTCGCCTCCGGCC
>ERZ778017.1892-NODE-1892-length-18719-cov-5.984141_pt1 | contig 18719 bp, 5 predicted proteins | sample MGYA00375747_ERZ778017 | MGnify/ENA primary metagenome ERZ778017 (study PRJEB29350, sample SAMN05509838) | bioreactor metagenome | biome: bioreactor; material: wastewater | place: South Africa: University of Cape Town | collected 2014-03-17 ...
GTAGTCTACTAATTTCTTCGTCCATTCCTTTGTCGTACTTTTCGCCAAACGCATTTAATATGAATAAAATATCATCAATTAAGCCCTCCCGTTCAAATTCCCTTATAATCAGTGTTTGGCCCTTCTTCATGAATTGAAGTGTGATCATTAGAGAACTAAGTAAAAGGACATTTGCGTTTATGTCAGCTTTATCCACCTTTTGCTTGGATTTTTCCATGGAGTTACTGGATTCGTCTGACGAATGATCACTAGATACATCCATATCGTCGTTTTCATTGATTGAACACTCCTCAAAAAATTCCTTGGTGAATGATATCTTTCCTTGGTTGACAACAGATACTAACAAACTTGTAATCTTTTCGATGCCCTTGATCTTGTGGAGATCTTCTTCTTTAACAAATGACACTATTCTAAACAAATTGATGAATACCTTTTTACGAATTTCAAAGTCCATTGTGGTTTGGAAACAGTTGATAAGCATGAACCAAACATCGTTCAGGAATTTCAAGAAATCGACTTCTTCACAAAGCGCAACTCGATCTTCGTCAATTTGCATTTTTTCCTTGCACTTTTCATAGTTATCTTTCAAGAATGGAGTATCCTTGGAAGAATATGTGATAGGCAACAAGTATCCAATCAAGTTCAAAAATTGAGAAAGTAATTCCTTGGGTGCTGCCATCAATGCTTCGATTGACACATTTTCTGACTTTTGATGTTTGGATTTGCCATATTTATTTAATGATCCAACAATCATTTCACCAATATTGCACTCCACTAATAAAATCCTTGAAATCTCAACACTTACGCTTGCTAAGATGATAATCGATTTAACTAACGACAAGACAGAATTGAACGTTATTCCAATCTTCGTGGCATCTTCATTCTGGGTCTTGTTGACACTCGTGTACACAATTTCCGTTAACTCTTTTAATAAGGGGATATTTTGCAAAAACAATTCTTCAAGAAGATCTGGGTTGTATTTGAAACTGATAATTATTCTCGAAATGGCCAACCACCCACCTTCAACAAGTTGGGTGTCTTGGTGGTTTCGGACAACTTGTAAAATATCATCAATAACTATTTTGACCATTCTGAAGTTTGAGATGGAAACATTGGTGCACGAGTTTGCCACTATAGTCAAACACTTTCTCTGGGCATGAGTCGTCAAGAAATCAAGGTACTGCAAACATGCCTTTAATCCGTTGTTTGCAATGATTTGGTTGTGAGAAATAGGATCTCTACTGATCATTTCCAAAGTCTGTAATGCTTGTTCTGTCAAGTCGATGTAACTTATTTCCATCAACTTCTTACACAACGACTCTATGGCATTATTGTTCAACGCATCATGGATGAAGTCCTGGTTCACCTCCAAGAAGTTGTACAAACAACGACATGCCACCAAATGCAATTCCAATTCTCCTTCCAATATAGGGTCGTCCATGACGTTTATCAATGCTTTGGCTAGTTTATTTGCTGGGATCAATCTTTCGGCCGTTATCCCATTCATCATCAAAAGACGTTCCGATAATTCGTTGAGAGTCTCCAATATTATGTAAGTGTCGTCCCGTTGGTTAATGTTATTTATAAATGCATCCATCTCACTGTTTTCTCTATTAATATTCCCTGTATCATAAACGATTCCCGTTCCAATCAATCTCTGTACTGCTTCTGCAAATCCTTGCCCACGTCCCTCTCGATTACCTCCTGAAAGTGCCCCGATTGCTCTCAAAAACTCTGCTCGCGGGTCCAAATCGTCCAAATCGTCGTCCTCGTCTTCGTCCTCGTCCTCGTTGTCTACAGCATCGAACGACGAATTATTGTCATCGTAGTCATTATGTCTGGAACCTCTAGACCTGTGGAGTCTTCGTAAAAACTCCGACGACTCCATGGCGTCCTCTTCATCGTCGTGGTAATTATCTTCGTCCTCACCGTCTTCTTCGTTGTCTTCTCCTCCATGGCCATGGTGCTCATCATCGCTCTCCATGTCGTCTACGTCGTCGAAACCAAAGTATCCTCCCCGACGGAAGTTGATCCGTCCCGAGCGTGACATCGAGCTCATGTCATCAACATCCGAATCCCGTTCGTTTTCGTTATCAAAATGGATCGCTTCATTCTCAGTATCCATGTGTGGCTGGTGGTGATTTTCAAAACTGCTCGAACGACTTGAACTGCTATCACTGGCCATCGTAGCTGAACAGCAAACTATTCACAGTAATGAATATATGATTCAAAATAATGCTCGAAAAGAAACCAGTATGTTGGAGATAATTTCTATTTACTGATTTCACTTTTGCCTTTGTGCTTTCCACAGGTTTAGTGCGTCCCAAAAAGGAAAGGGTAGCAAAATGGGAATTTGCACCCAAACTTGGTAGTGGGCCCTGGAGGTGGTGTTGGGAGAGGAAGTTGAGAGAGTGTTGTACTGGGGGGTTGTGGCTCCACGGTGTGTTTGAAGGGGAGGTTTTGTGGGTAATTCTGTTCTGTTGTGTTTGCAGTGAGAAGAGGGCGGTGTTTGAACAGAGGGAAGATCGTAGTCAAGAGTTAGTACGTAGGGTGGGCAGTCGGTGTGGTGGTGCACGGAGTGCTAGATGTGTTCTTTTGGTGGTTTGTGTTCTTTGGGTGGTTTGTGTTCTTCAGGTGGTTTGTGGTCAGAGACAGGGCAGAACGGTGGTTCCTGTTGCGTCATATCCCACTGTATTAACGGAGGCAAATGAAGCACTGAACCGCATTGATGCCAGGGGCAACTTCGTTGATGTTGTTTATACTTCAACCAACCGTCGGAGTCACCAATGACAACAGCCTTCATTCTGGTTCTTTGGCGAGCACCGGATTGTCTTTGACAGAACCGTCCTTCACGACTTCATCCTTTAATTCAAGTAGCAGTGAGTCCTGTTGGCAGCGTGGATTGACTCTAACGTGTTAATGACGTAGTTGGGGTAGTTTAGAAAACTGAGTTTGGGTTTGTGGGAATGTGCTTCTGTTCATTTCTTGACACTTTTTACAATATATTCACAAATTTTTGCAACCAAACATACTCGAAAGAATTACCACCTGTCCACCGGGATCTATCACTGTGAAGACACCACTATAGACCAGGAATACTAGAAATGCTCAATTGACCCCACGACAGTTGTATTACCTTCTCTATGAGATACATGGAGTATAATGAGTCGAAGTGTTGAAAGTAGTGTTGCGTTTCGAGTTCGGGCCGCGACATTTTGAAATTTGACGAATACACCTTGGTGGGCACTCGGATGGTCATAAAAAAACAACTCGAAGCACAATTTGGGTATACGCTTACAACACGAATCAGTTTATACAATTTTACTGTCAGAGCGATACTTGAAGCTACAAAGTTATCTTTTGTGGAATTCACCGGGATACCTATTTTCAGAGAATTTGGGGGACTAGAATAAAGCCTGGTTTTGGACATAATATTAGCAATGCATTTGTAAGAATGCGACCATTTGGGGGTGGGGAAGATTAACAAAGGTGCTTAGCATTATCAGGTTAGTAAACAAAAATTTACGTATGTAGGTGGATAATGCCCTGCTTCAGTGCATTGTCGTTGAATCATTAACCTGGGATTATCTTGAACTACAATGGAATGTTCCCAATGAAATGAAAGTAACCAGAGTAAAATCCCGTCTAAATTTAACCTCCGTAACGCGGATTAGGTCCGGAAAAAAATTGAACATTTCTTAGGTGCGTAGAGAAATGCTGCATGATTGTTGTTCAGCGGTTGAATGGTGACAATCAGATCTTTGTGGTAATGTACGGATGGGGTAACCTGGATATTTTCGTTGGGTACGACAAAAACACAAGGCATGCTACGTAATCTACCAATTTCCCCCATAAACAGAACGTATCAAATCCTTTCTTGATTGGGGGACGTGTGGAGTTTGTGGGCGAATTGCTTGGGGTGCAAAATTTTACGTGGGTGGCAGGTATCCCCCACCACCAGAAAAATGAAAATCCAGCAATATGCACCACCAACATCACAGTTTCGGATCAATTACTGGTCAGGAACAGGAAAATATCCAACCCATTTGGGTGACATAAAAAATATCCTCCAATAACGAATAATCCAACCTCCAAAATTGATGCAAACTTGTGTCAACTCGTGGAGGACCCCGTTGGAAAATGTACGATTTCTAAATCGCCCTTTTGAATACAATGCGTTGCATCCTTTTGACTATTCACAGAAATATTTTCTTCCCCCAACTTCAACATGCTGAGATGCTTTTCATGAAAAAACTATAAATACTTGGGCATCATCTGCGATTCTAGCAGCATTTGTACAGCTACAATTGTAATGTCAAAAGTAGATACTGTTCACCAAGAAGACGCTCCACAGACCTATGTTGTCGATAGTAGTGAAAAAAAAATTATTGATGAGTCCTCAGTAGAAGTATTCGATGGGCCACATCTCAAATACACCGACCTTCCAGACTCGCTCCAGGGGTTGACTCAAGAAGAGTTGGCTAAACTTGATAAGAAAGTCACAAGAAAAATCGATTTGCGGTTGATGCCAATGTTGATCTTCATCTATATCTTGAATTATTTGGATCGTAACAATATTGCTAGTGCCAGACTTGGTGGGTTGGAAAAGGATATCGGCTTGAAAGGTACTGAGTACCAAACATGTATTTCCATTTTGTTTGTTGGTTATATTTTATTCCAAATTCCATTCAATATGTTCTTGAACTATCTTGGAAGACCATCCTTGTACATTGCTATTCTTATGACTGTTTGGGGGGTTGTTTCGACATGCACAGGTGCTGTCACTAGTTATGGAGGTTTATTGGCCATTAGAGTCATCTTGGGGATTATCGAATCCGGGTTCTTTGCTGGTGCTTTGAACATTTTATCGTGCTGGTATGATAAAAAGTCGTTGACTCTTAGAAACTCCATTCTTTACTCAGGTAGTTTGATCAGTAGTGCCTGGTCCGGGTTGATTGCTGCTGGTATTTTGGACAACATGAACGGTTTGCACGGTCTTAGTGGCTGGAGATACTTGTTTATTATTGAAGGTGCCATTACTGTCGGTACCGTGCCATTTGCATACTTTATCTTACCAGACGTTCCAGGTAACACCAAGTTCTTGAACCAACAGGAAAAGGACTTAGTCCAATGGAAATTGAAGCAAGATATGGGATCTAACGATTCCGATGCTGAGGCTCACCAGTCGACCAAATCCGGATTTATGTTAGCTATCGTCGATCTTAAAGTGTGGTTGATCACTGGGACCTTGACATTCTTGGTTGCTGCTGCTGGGGTTACCAACTTTTTCCCATCTGTGGTCGAGACCTTGAAGTTCAACCGTACTGTCACCTTGTGTTTGACTGCACCACCATACTGTGTTGCCGTGTTTGCTACGTTCTTCTGGTCTCGTCATGCTGATAAGACAGGTGAAAGATTCTGGCACGTTGTTCTCCCATTATTCATTGCATTGATCTCGTTCATCATCTCATGCTCTACGTTGAACACCGGTGCCAGATACTTTGCCATGATGATTATGATTCCATCGATCTACTGTTCGTTCACCAGTATTTTAACGTGGTGTGCTAACTGTACTCCAAGACCACCAGCTAAAAGAGCAGTTGCAATTGCCTTGATGAACTGTATCTCCAACTCTACATCGATCTGGAACGCATACTTGTACCCATCGAGCAGCGCCCCAAGATACTTAACGGCATTTATTTGCAACTGTGTATTTATTTTATGTGCCATTGTCTGTGCATTTTTACTTAGAATGAGGTTAAGAATGCTTAACAAGAGAATTGAAAACGGTACCATGGACTGGGAGAAGGAATTAGGACACGGAAATGACGGGTCGAACGTCAGTCCGGACTTTAGATACTTGTATTAGTTTGTAAACGATAAATTAACGACGCATAGAAACGCTTGTAGAGAACAATATTGCCAAAGGTCCACCACCATTATCTTTTCTCCGAGTCAGTATTTTCCAAGCCGTCATCATTTCCGAGGTACATTGTGACTTCGGCCACACACTATGGCATGGCTCACGCCGCTTCCCGCCTACTCAACCATGTCTACCACCATCCTTTGCCGTCTGCCGGGCCCGCGTCGCCAGAACTGCCCCCACGCCGCGCCGTACCACTCCTCTACATGCCACCCACGCCTCCCCACCAGTGGTGGTAAGGAACGGAACCACTTCCGCAGTGCCTCGCCCATTGTTGCCTTACCAGGCATTTGAACACCTTCTACTGTCAAAAGCGGGGTTCACAAACTCCATGTATTACGTCGGAGTTTTCGTCCTCACACTTGCGGCCCCGGATGTTTTCTCCCAATTCTCACCACTGGGTATCAAACCACCCTCGCCGTTGTTAACCTGTAAAATTTCTCCCCAGAACAAACCTCGACAATCCCGCCCTCCTGCAGGAAACCCACAAATCCTACTAATCCCGCATATCCTCCAACTCTCAACCAGGGTTTTTTACAGGTTACACCAATTGCTTTTTCACACCGATTTATGGAATCCTACACGAAACTTCAAGTTTGATTAAGTGACTATCCACAATCGAGAATAACCAAAACTTTTTCCGCCAAACCTACCACCAGGTGAAATTGATTACGTTAACTGTCGTCATCGCCCCTAGTAGCGTAATTGGTACATTCCCTATACAAAGTATTGGATTTGCACCGTAATTTCCCACGCTACACCCCGACTTCATTATCAGCGATTTGCAACGACATCGTTGTGGTGCTGATATCTGGCCCATCTTCCCCTACCAGCACCGAGCGACAGTACCCCTGAGGGCAAGTTTACGGATTTCGATTGAGTTTTCGCCCGTATACGAGATCGGGTGTTTTTGTTATAGTTACCTCCAACATTCCCACCACCAAATCCAAGACCCCTTCGTCGCCACCACGTTAACAGACGTCGCAGTCGTCGCTAAACACTACCATGACAGAACGTAGCTTCATCGAGTTGCTCTGCAAACGAATATTCTCGTTCTTGCCGAGCAGAACGGGTCATTCCATTACCGAGATAGAGTTAAATCCCCAGTTCATCGAGGCAAAAAGAATCTTAATCGAGACTCACAATAAGTACCCGCACATTGTAGCGTACATCCTCGAAAGTTTCGCCGAGCAGTTGAAACTGTTGGATGACGAGGCCAACTTCACTAAATTCAGATTGCGTGATGAACGATCGGTTGCAACAACCCTCATGCTCTGCAAGATGTTGGCATTGATCTTGAAAGAAAACTGGCACCGTAAAAAGTGTCAGTTTAGCGATAATGTTGCTGATTTCGAGATAGTATCGAACTACTCGTGGTTCTGCTACTACGACAAACCGAGCCCATTGGATCCTAAACATGTTCCCGACTTGATAAATACCTTCATTGAATTACTATCGTCGAAAACAGTGAGGAAAGTGTTGACGTTGGTCAAGTCTGATTACACAGTGCCTGTAACAAAAAACAAACTTCACCAGCAAAAATCACCTCCACCTCACCATCATATGAAAAAGCCAGCAACTGCATCAAACGTTTCCATGGTGAACCATGCAATCAATCATGGTGTTGTAAATTTAGCGAAGAAGGTAAACTCTCATAAGAAAGAGAAGCATGTGAGCCCAGAAAGACTTACGATGGACGAAAAGTTAAGTTCACCCTCCAGTGTCACCCAGGCTTCTACAAGCTCAGTTTCAACGAAATCGACAGTTTCAAAATCTTCTCATTCAGCCTTAATTTCTCCCAAATCAATCAAGACAACTCACTCCCATTCAACGCACAGTGGTCACCATTCAAGTCCCGCCAACACAGGAAGCTCTTCTACTAGTAGTTTCACTGCCGGCCAAGGTTACAAGCCTTTGAGCTCCAGCCCTCTAGCAGAAACAACAGCATTGCAAGTTCCTTCAGAAGATGATGCAAGGATGGAAAGCTATATCACTGAGCTTGATTATTATCTCGAGTTGATTTTGAGGTACATTGCCACGGCCAACCCAGGTGATTACTACGAGTTCCTTCATCAAAGGATTTTTAAATATTGTGATACAAATGACGTAATTCCTCCAACTATTTTGCAAGCATATTGTCCACTTATCAAATTCATGTTTTTCAGCACTGAAAATTCCAAAAGATCTGCATTCGATAATTTACGAGCGATATCGTACATAAAAAACGTCAGTTGGAAATTAACGTTTATTACCTTAATTACAGTTAACATCAGAAATCAATTATTTGCTAGACCAGTTGATTTTCTCAGCATAATACGAGTGGAAAATGTCGAATTGGAAAGTCTATGCAAAGATTTTTTCGATTACACTTATCACATTCTTGAAGAGAGAAATGAAGATTCCACAAATAGAATTTGCTCGACGTTTGTTCAAACATGGCTTTGCATACTTTGTATCAGTGATTTTATCGAATTTGAAACAGGGAAGTTAAATAAACTAAGAATGGAATTCAACAAGAGAATAAAATTTCTTGCATCAGTGATCCAGGACTCCACAAATCTTGCAAACTTGGAATGTTTTTCCTCTTTAATTAATATTTTCCATGTTGGTGCTAGATTAAAATCTTACGATGAAAACCATCCCATAGCCAAATTCACCATGAAATACATTGACCTGACTCATGATAATTTACTCAAATATCCAAAAGATGCTAAGAACTATGATGAAAATGACCATGAAAATCTCATTATTTCATTTTACCTTGCTGCATTGATGGTGGATTCGGACAAATATGTTAAGATTTTAATTCAAAAGTTTATTGATTACAAAGACAATATTAGAGAAGTTAAACTCTTGGTGAAGATAATAAAAGGAATTTCTGAATCGGACAAGACAATTCCAATCTTTAATCAAATCATGAAAACGTTGGCAGTTCCATTAAAATCAATGATTTTTGGGTCAGAGAAAATTCTCAGAAGATATGAATCACTTAACCAACAATCTTCAAATTCATCATCATGTGCATCCATTTATTCTGATATTTTATCTATTGACTCAGAAACACATCAGCAACAATTTACAATGAATCCATTATTTCAAACTAAAAGCGACAATGATCTGCTGAAAGGTTTACTTAAAGTGAGTCTCGATCACTATTTGAACGATCAGGATTCCGATAATGTTTCATCGCAAGGCTCCGTGAACTCGGCATCCGGTTTGAAGGCAAGGTTATTGGTTGACACTGAAACAATGCTTGCAGATTTATTCAGGATATTTATTGCAGCACCGGAGCTTTACTTTAACGATGCGATACTAATGGATGAGTCAAATTTAGAAAAATTGACACATGAAGAAGTAATTACTTCAATGGCACAGTATGCACAAGAAGTAACAACTCCGCTTAAACAAGCTTTCAAAACAAAAACTTCTGCTAATGATAAAGAATTGTTTGATGCAGCATGTTTATTAGCTTTGACAATAGCAGAAAAGGGTAACAAATTAAATACGGAATTTACCACGTTATCTACCTTTGCAAATTTTTTGACTGCTAACTTGATAGTTAAATCCATATGTGAAGCAAGTTTAAGCTGGTCAATTACAGATCCAAAGTTCAAGGCAACATTCATCTTGATAAATGATTTCTTAGAAAGAAGAGAAGAGTTTGTACCACGAATTGCTGCAAACAGTTTGATTCGAGACAAAAGGACAGATAGTATGGTAGATTTAGGAGGTGGCGCTACACAAGCAATAGAAAAGATATTGCTTCTTTCATTGTGTACTCACGAAATTCAGTTTTACAACATCGCAAACAAAATCATGATGTGGTATGTCAAAATTGTCAAAACTGGATTCAGACACCAAAACCTCGGAGAAAACTTGTGTCAGACTTTTGAAAGAATCATTAGCGAAGAGTCAGTATTCACCGGATTTGTTTCTTTGCACAAAAAATTCAGAAATATCTTGAGAGTAGCTAAGCCTACCAAATCGTTATACCAAGTTTGGCTTATAATATACAGTAGGTGGTTGGAAATGCTTGAGTTGAAACTGATCTTGGATGAGGAAAATTTACTCTTCAAGCACTTCACTGGCTTTCTTATTTCAACTTCTGGATGTTTCCTTTGGCCAGAATTTCTGAAAGATGACCAAGAACAAAGACAGAAGGCGGCAGGATATATATCGGACCTATTTGATAAGTGCATTACATTGTTATCGTCCAAAGATCTAGTGATTCGTGTTATTATAAAGGAAACCATGTCATACGAATCCCATTCTAACGTTTATCATCTAATTGCAACAAAATTATTTAATTTGGCAAACTTCTATACTGACAAAAAGCTTGTCACAGATGAATCACAGTTATTTATTGAACAAGCGATTGTGATAATAACAGCAATGATACAAGTTAAAAATGATGGTGCGTTTATCATGCTTGCATTATTACCAGAGTTTTACACCACATTCTTCAAGTTTATTGATATGACTGAAAGTCCCCGTGAAAAATTAAAGTTGAAATTAAGGTTTTGTAAACTTATACATGCTATTGAAAGCGAAAAACATAGATTCGGTGTCCAAGGTTCGTTCAGAATACGAAACATGCATGCGAAAAAGACAACTGAATGGTTGGAGCGAGCATTATTTACTGAATTGGATTTATCAAACCTGGAAAATACCGAAGAACTTCGTTATTTAAATGCTGATATGGCACATCAATGTTCGAGATGTTTATCGTTACAGTTGGAAGGCATAGTACTAGATATCCCAGAAGGCACCAAAGATTCAGAGGTACGAAAATACAAAGATTTGACATTTGGAAATTACTTTTCTATCTTTTACAAGATTATTCAAAAGTATTGCAATGAAAACGTGGAGGGAAATAAATCGAAGTACAAGATTAATCTCATTGCTGACAATATACTTAAATGTATTTCGAATATTTTACAATCCGATACTGATATTGGTATGCAATTTGTATTACCATTGGGATATCACCAAAACCGGAGAATACGGGCACTGTTTTTGAATGTGTTTGCAAACATGTTAACATCCAGAAAAAGTCGAGGAGATAAGGAAGAATATCAAGATGCAGTAATATTTCAATTGACTGATCTATATGAGGTTTATGGTGCAGTAGCTGAAGCAGCAAGCTCCACTGAACACAACTTATTAGCATCAGCTTTGTATGGTGTTTTCAGGTATACAAAAAGCTTGGATAAATTGTTTGATGTCCTATTGCACGATGAGATTAATCGTGTTTCACGTTCAACAGATATTTTCAGAAGAAATTCAACCTTGACAAGACTTCTATCTAATTTTGCGAAGGAAAATGGAAAAACATATCTTGAAATAACTATCAAACCCTTTGTTGATGACCTTATTAAAAAGTCAGTGACATTTGAGGTTGAAAAGGCCGATGTTGCAACGAATGAAGATGCAGAGTTGTTCATAAGTTATTTCACAAGATTAATTGATGTCATTATACATTCAACTGATTCTTTACCATTGTCACTCAGATTGATTTGTTGTCAAATATATAACTGTGTGAAATCAAAATTTGAAGAAGCATCATTGGTTGCGGTGGGATCATTTTTGTTTCTAAGGTTTATTTGTCCAGCAATTGTTAGTCCAGAAACTTTTGTTGATTTGCCGGTTTCTGATCCAAAAATTAAACGTAGTTTAATGCAATTGGTGAAAGTTCTTCAAAATGTTGCGAACGATTCACTTGGTTTATTGAAATGGCACTCTCTAGCACCGTTCAATCCTAAATTAATTGAAGCAAAAAAACAAATCTATTTGTTCTTGAAGAAAATTGCGACAGATCCGATAACTGAGTACCCATTCCCAGAAAGTGGACAAAAACCAATAGCTGAGTTGAGATACTTGCACAAGTTTTTGTACACGTATTTCAGTCAGATTAAGGTTAAATTTGTTGTAGGAGCAGATGTATTTACTCCGGTTCCAGACTTACATGTTAGGGTTGTAATTTGGAGAAAGTTAGACTCAATCTTCAAAACTTTGGCCTTGCCAAAATCTAGCGTTCAGTTACAACTACACGCTCCTTTCAAGACCGTTGACCCAAACAATACGGCGAATAACAAATTCAATGATTTCATGACGAAAATGTCCTTGACTTATAGTGATGTATCTGATAACGTCATTATTCGAAACTCAATTTTTAATGACGGGACTCCTGTTGTTGTACTTAACTTCAGACATTTGGTTGCTGTGAACAATGACATTCGATTCATGGTATACAAGTTGTTCGAGATTGCGAATCAAGTTTGGGATAATACCTTTTACATGGTTTACGATTTCACTGAATATGTTCTTACATTCGAAGACATTAAGTTATATTGTGAGATTTTAATAGACTGTGGTCCAATTGAAATCATGAAAAATTGTGCCCGTGTCTATTACTTTAATATTCCAATTGAAAAAGCAGAAGCTGTTGCAGATGCAACGAAAATGGTGAGGAAAGACAGCAAAAAATATGGTACAAAGTTATATGTCTATTCGTTGGCAGATGAAAAAGAAATTATAAACAGTTTGAACTTGGACCCTTTAACAGTCTCTGTTACCAAGGATACGCGTGTTGTTTTCAATCACGCCAAGTTGTACATATCCAAGACTAATTCATACTTACCTGTAAGTATCAGACTTGGAAGGCAATATGTTTTAATTTGTTCAGAGCAAAGATTCCCTTATGGAGGAGAAATCGGACAGACTTCAGATTTCGCACCTGTTGAAGTCTACAGACTTATGGATATCACCAAATGCGAAGTTTCTACAATCACTGAACATTCAGATGAATTCACAATATTTATGAATTACGATCATCTGATCACTCTTAGGTCAAATGACAGACTGGAAATATTGAGGTTTTTGTATTTCTCCACATCGAGATTAGCGAAAACGTTGGATGTAGAGAAAATTTCAAAGGACGCTGATGCCGATGAACATGTGCTCCCATGGTTCGGTAGATTGTACAATATCGTTTTTCAAGGGTTATTATGCTCAAATGAAGAGGTCAAACTGTCAGCTTCGGCATTGTTTGCATCTTTATCGACTTACTTTGAGATTGATTTTGGTATCAAAACTACACATGCTAAAAATGTCGCTTTTCCAACAAATATAATGGATTTTGTGGTTTCAGTTTCCTCGCATTTGTCTAAGATATATCCAAAAATGACTTATCGATTCTTTAAGGCATTTTTTGATAACTATGAAAAAGTTCCAGAGGAAAATAAACTCAGTTCGATTATGTTTTTGGCTCCGTGGATAGAAAACATTTATGAGTTTGTTTATATTGCCAACGATGACAGTGGAGAGGAGAGAGTGACACATATAATTCGTCAATTTTCTCGTTTATCGTTACAAAACAGGGCGTACATTTCGTTCTTGAATGATTACATTTGGAAGAAACTATTTGCTGAATCAGCTTTATTACCTATCCTTGTTGATGAGGTAGTTGCATTTGCGATTGACAATAACACAAATGAAAATACTGATTGGGCATTTATCACGGCAGTAATTAGTCCTTCTGTTGAAGTATGTGGCGAGGTGGTTAAAAAGTTGATTACTTGCGTAAACAAAGCCAAATGCAATGATTCTGCTATCGCTTCGAGATCAAAGTTATTTGAAATCAGAGTCTTGGTCAAAATTTGTTCATCCTTGTTTTTCAACTCATATACCATCACCAGGTTGTATTTGGCAGATATATTTTTATTGGTAACCTTGTTTATTGACAATGTTTACTTGGACTTTGGAGCAGATTTGCAAAAGTTAACTGTCAACTTGATTCAGTCATTCTACCACAAACCAAATCTTACTGAAGAAGAGCAAGTTCGGATAGATGATTCCATTGAATATTTCAGTAGTCAGAGAGCAAAAATGTTGTTTGGAGTAACACGAGAAATAAGCAACTCGAACTCTACTGGATCAGGAACTGATACAAGCCAAGCCTATAACAGGGCACTTAATTTCGAAGTATTGTGTGATTACTTGAATGATTTCATAACTACCTTGGGAAATGTTGAAGATAGAAATGCATGGAGATCACAATGGATTTCAAACGCTATTGATGTTGCATTTTCCACTGATTCAATATTTCAAACTAGAGCTCTCTTGGTTGTGGGAATATTGAGTAAGTCTGGTGTTGTCGATTCTGTTGCTTCAAAGATTTTGAAATACATTGCTACCAATGAAATCAAATCTCTAGATGTAATAATAAACTTGGCAATATCAAGCTCAAGAGTCATTCAAGGGTTACCACTAGATTCACCACTTCCTTCGATAATGATTTGGCCTCAATTTGGGTTGGGTTTATTAAATTACGCTGCGTTGTATCAGTCTTCTGCAACGATATTTGTTCATTCGCTTGTTAAGATCATTGAATCTGGCGGAGACTATGTTGAAAAAGCACTTGAAAACAGAAAGCTTTTGGAACCACATATGACGAACTTTGCAAACGATCACGGCTTTTCAATCAACAAACAAAATTTCGACTTCTATGTGTTCTTTGTTTTGACACAAGGTTTACGTATTGCACAATTGAAGCAAACTTCTATTTCAAGCTTACAGACATGCTTTAAAGCGATGCTCAAGTATAATAGAGCTAGATCCAGCGGATGTGAACTTGGTAGGGACATTTTGGCCATGGTCTATTTAAGTGTAAGTGACAAGCAGTTTTCAGATTATCTTGAAGAAATTGATTTGAAGACAGAGTTTGTGACCATTAGTTCTAAGGTGGAAGCGCCAAAAATCATTACTGACTTCTTTTTGTCGAACTCTGAGTCTGCCAAAGTTGCATTGATACAAGGTGCATACTTATACTCGTCGAGCTCAGTTGATTGCACATTCAAAACCAGGTTTTTACCGATAATGAGCTATGTTTTGCAAAATAACCCTGACCTAGGACTTTTGGTGTGCCACATATTGAAAGAGCCGATGGAAGAAGAGTTTATTAGCACGTCATCAAACGATGTTGTATGCACCATTTCAGACATCAACTCCATTATTTTGCTGCAGAAAGAGTATTCGAATAAGAAGTATGAACAAATGGTTGACGAATACTTAATTGCAAACAAAATATCTATTATTAAAAGTGGCAATGATCCGGTTCCACATATGGACATCAACATAGACAAGGAATTTGGGGACTACGTTTCAGAAGATATCAGGGGATTACAAGAAATGGTCTACCGAGCTGCATACCATTACGTTGAAGGAAGCAAACTTGAGGAGTAGATTGAGTTTGAAAATTGCATTCAACCCATAGCTTTTGCACAATATATATACTATGATGAGTACTGAGGGCATAACTTATATATACATACTTATTTGCAATATATGATTCAGTATTTACTAGCCCCTTTTGGTAAACTTTTGACGCAACTGTTGCTCGAAATCATTTTTATGTAAACGATATAGTAACATAGTTGCTCTAGCGTCTTCAACGGAAGAATGTGATGCACTCTGAATATCTATCTTAAGGAATTGTTGCGATAATTTCTTCAAACTAGGAGTTCTACCCCCAGCAATTTTTCTATACGGTTGATATTGGGTTGTATCTCTAATCATAGACTTTGGATGAGACAAATATAATGAGTCTAAATCATGATGAACTGCGTGTCCTACAAGAACACGGTTATTTAGTAAATCCGATACTTCTTTCTGAGCTTCAGTAAACGAGATCGCCTGGTTCATGTGCTTAGGTGTTACACCACTAACCCAGGTCCTCCAGTCGGTCACTTTTTCTCTAGGCTTGACAAATTTATCATATACTACATGTCCATAGAAGTTGACTATCGAAACTCTCGCAAGTGCAGATTCTGCTCCCTCTGGACCCACACCCACAAACTCACAATCAATTGCTAAAAATCTTCCAGGCTCTCGTTTCCGAGCGTCATTTCCTTGTGGTTTAAGTGTGAGATGGGAAGTACTTTGGAGGTCTGATAACGTTATATCTTGATCCTTAGACCATAAAGCCAACTCTATATTGGACTTTTGTGATGCCGTTGGTACTATATTAGTTGTTCCATTAGACTGTGTCGGTATTTGTTTCAAATGCTTCGATTTTGTGGATGGTGCTTTCAGAGGTAATTTAGGCGATTTTGACGGCTTTTTTATGACTCCCTCGACTTTACGACCACTTGTAGATTTCTTCTTAGATATAGTGGAACTTAGACGTTTCCAATTCAGTGAAAGTTCGGTCATTTGTCTACTAATAAAGATATCGCATATATTTACTGTGCTCATCTCATCGCGAAATTATAAAATGCGAGATGAGCCGGATGCACTTATAAATGCTGGCGAGATAAACCTCGCTTATTACCCGTTAATTATAGAGAGGTTATATACTTGTGATGTCCAACTGAGCTTTTCGACAATATCTTCGCATTGTTCAACTGTTTCTGCTTCTAAATAATACTTCTTTTTCACTTCGTCTTTGGCTTGCCCGGTGCTATCGGGCTGTTTGTTAATCACAATTCTAAATAGCTTGGGGTTTTTTGAGTTCTTGTACTGCTTCACCTTGACTACCTGAGTGATATGGAACGATATCGTCTTAAGCAATTGTTCCAGTTTATAGAGGTTGTTGAAATGATGCCTGTGATGGTGGCTGAAATGCCCGTCAAACGGGTTGTCCGTACCAATATTTTTTGTGTAGATGTCATCTGGTGGTGTCAACCAAATATAGTCTCCGTCAATGGTGAAAGATCTTTCTAGTTTGGCCATTATTGCCGGCTTTTTTCTCCATACTCTCCACTTGAAGTATATAGAATTCAAGTTTGTAGGCAAGTTTCCACTCTCGCCCTTAATGATATCCTCAAGTAATCTATTGTGATCAACTTTTCGCTTTAGTTTATCGAGCGCGTTGGTTGACTTGGTGGAAGTTCGAGTTACTGGGGCATGTTTCTCTGGCTCTGGCTCTGATTCAGGTGCTTCATGCTTGTTCTTCATCGTAAACGTAGAATCAGATGGGGTGATTTGAGTGTCAAGTTCCTGTGATCTTTTGAGGTCCTCCACTACATTTGCCATTTTACTGTTTAAAGGAACCAAGTAGAGCAAATTGCTCGATAAGTCACTTATTTGTTTTGACTCTGGTAGTATTGTCACACTCGATTTATTGGGAAACAATAGACTTCTCACCTTTTGGTCTGTTAATGGATCGGTTGTTCCTTTTAAAACGTATTTGTTACTCTCAAGCCCTTCTTGACGACAAAATTCCATCATGACTTGCTCCACGGTCGCTTTATTAGAAATAAGAAAACGAACTGCCGGTTTGGTGGGTTGAACTTGAATCCTTAACTCAACTTTGTCTTCATGACCGCTAGATGAAATTGTACTGCTTCTTCTATTTATAAATTGAGCAAGGTTCATTTTGAACTCCATAGATAAGGGTGTTTGCTTCTCATTCTCAGCGATTTCTTCATCTTTAGCTTTGCTCAAAACTAGATATTTAGGATTGTTGTAGGATGAAAATAACCTTGTTCTATTCAAAACTCCAAATTCACCATATTCTTCACCATCTTCGTCTGCGAGTTCTAGCCTCCAATGATTTGGATTGATACTTATTTCATTGAAACCAACTTCTTTGGTCAAACAAAGTAATATATAACCAATACAATCAGATACCACGATGTTGTCGTTAATTTCTATGTCCTTTAACACCAATTTTCCCTGAGTAAAAACCGTGACCTTAACCTTCTTGATCTTAGGATCAGTAATATTGGAATTTGCGAACAAGTAGTAGTTTAAAGGATTTGTATGGATAGATTGGAATTTCGAGTTAATCATTGTGCTCAAGTTGGAAGATTTGACTTCACTTTTAGGGCTGATCTTATCAAAAACAATCGCCGCTTTCTTTAACGACGTAAATGACCTTGCTGATGGTAGGAGTTTATTTGTAATTGAATACTCCGACGCCTGTGGTGATGAACCTTGTTTCAAATTATTGGATATCAGAATCCTGGAATATTCAAACGAATTAGAATGCCTCTTCTTCCTCGTTTTCTTGCCTGGGTCCATAAACGCCGGCGGTGGGTCCAAGTATGCGTTAGAAGGACTTTCATACGAGTTCAACAACATCGATGAATCAAGCGTGGGATTACTTTCGATATCGGTAAATGCTGAATCGGTGGAAGAATCGCCCGAAAATTCAATTTCCGAGTCTTCAAACTCTTCCTCTTCCTCATCTTCGGCAAAGTCATCTTCCTCCTCCTCTTCGTCTCCCTCCACCCCCTCATCGTCATCATCCGTGATATTGGATACGGAATTCGGTACCATCTTGCCTGTTTTGTCCACCGGCACTCCAAAATCACCATCTAGAGAGATCTTATCCGACGGTATTTCCTCCTTTTCGGTGATATCACCGTCATCAGTAATGTCTTCTTCCTGTATCAAATCCAAGTTCGTCTGTTGAATGATATTTATCGAGCGTCCACTATCACTATCGCTCTCATCCTGTTTCTTGAAAAACTTCACGATCGATGGGGTGGGGATAATGCTTTTCTTACTTTTTACCGTGGTATCCTGCTGCGGTTGTTCCAACACCGCGATATTTTCAAAATCCTTTAAATCTTGCGACTTGGCCAGTTTCCGTCTTCGTTTCTTGATATTCCCACTCTTTCGTCGATTATGACCAATTCCAGAAGTTGGATTTAACCCTTTACGGAGGTGACCAGCAACATCAAACGTAATGGGCGGCAGCAGCGAAAGCCCACCATCAGAATATCCACCACTTCCAAGTCCTCTGACCTGAAACTCTTCGTCCAAGCCCACAATCGGCTTGATGATCCTA
>ERZ778017.1898-NODE-1898-length-18689-cov-6.782870_pt1 | contig 18689 bp, 17 predicted proteins | sample MGYA00375747_ERZ778017 | MGnify/ENA primary metagenome ERZ778017 (study PRJEB29350, sample SAMN05509838) | bioreactor metagenome | biome: bioreactor; material: wastewater | place: South Africa: University of Cape Town | collected 2014-03-17 ...
CGACCAGCCGGATGCGGTAGTGGATGAGCGTGTCGCAGCCGAGCACGAAGAACAGAAGCATGCCCTGGAACACGCGCGCCACCTTGTCGGATACGCCGAGCGCGGTCTGCGCCGCCTCGCCGCCGAGATAGGTCAGCCCCAGCACCAGGCCGGCGGCGACGATGCCCAGCGGATTGAGGCGGCCAAGAAACGCCACGATGATGGCGGCAAAGCCGTAGCCGGGCGAGATCGAGGGCTGTAGCTGGCCGATCGCCCCCGACACTTCCGAAATGCCGGCAAGGCCGGCGAGCGCGCCCGACAGCATGAAGGCGAAGAACACCATGCGGTTGAAGCTGAAGCCGGCGAACCGCCCTGCCCGCGGACTGGAGCCGAGCACGCGCACCTCGAAGCCCTTCAGCATCCGGCTCATCATGAGCCAGACCAGCATGGCCGCGACCAGCGCGAAGACGATGCCGAAATTGGCGCGGCCGGAGGCCGGGAACAGCATCGGCAGCGTCGCCGAATCGTTGAACAGAACGGTTTGCGGGAAGTTGAAGCCCTGCGGGTCGCGCCACGGGCCGCGCACGATCCAGTCCAGCAGAAGCTGGGCAACATAGACCAGCATCAGGCTGGTCAGGATCTCGTTGGTGTTGAAGCGCGCCTTGAGGAGTGCGGGGATCGCGCCGTAAAGGGCGCCTCCCACCATGCCGAGGATCAGCATCAGCGGCAGCACCAGCGGCCCTTCGAACTCAGGATACATCACCGGGATGATCGAGCCGACGATGCCGCCCAGCACGAACTGCCCTTCCGCGCCGATATTCCAGATATTGGCCCGGTAGCAGACGGACAGGCCGACGCCGATGAGGATCAGCGGCGCCGCCTTGATCGCCAGCTCGTGCAACTGCCAGACCTGGGTCACAGGCGAGACGAAATAGGTGTAGAGCGCCTTGGCCGGATTGACGCCGAGCATGGCGAACATGATCGAGCCGGCGATCACCGTGAGCACGAAGGCGATGAACGGCGACAGCATCGAAAACAGCATCGAACGCTGCGGCCTTTTGATGAGTTCGAGCCGCATCATGCCGTCTCCAGCGTCTGTTCGGAATGGCCGGGCTCGGCGCCGCCCATCAGAAGGCCGATCTTCTCGAAGGTCGCCTCCGCGATCGGCAGCGGCTTCGACAGCGAGCCGCCGTGCATCACCGCGATGGCGTCGGAAATCTCAAACAGTTCGTCGAGGTCCTGGCTGATGACCAGCACCGCCGAACCCTGCCGCGCCAGTCCGATCAACGCCTGCCGGATGTGGGCGGCAGCCCCCGCGTCGACGCCCCAGGTCGGTTGGTTCACCACCATGACCGACGGATTGCGGTCAAGCTCGCGCCCGACGATGAATTTTTGCAGATTGCCGCCCGACAGCGCGGCGGCCTCTGGATCGGGCGCGCTCTTGCGCACGTCCATCTCCTTGATGATGCGCTGGGCGGCCGAGTACACCTGATCGGCCTTGACCATTCCGCCCGAGCCGACGAAGGCCTTGCCGTCGGTGGCATGGCGCGACAGCAAAAGGTTTTCCGAAAGCTTCATCGCCGGGGCCGCGCCATGGCCGAGCCGCTCCTCGGGCACGAAGGCCGCGCCCAGCAGCCGCCGCCCGGTGATGGTGAGGTCGCCCGCGTCCTTGCCGCGGATGCGCACCGAGGCCCGGTCGTGCTGGCGCACCTCGCCCGAGACCGCCTCGAAGAACTCGCCCTGCCCGTTGCCGGCGACGCCGGCGATGCCGATCACCTCGCCGGCGCGTACGTTGAGATTGATGTCGCGCAGCGGGATCGAGAACGGCGTGGCGGGCTTGCGGCTGAGATTGCGTATCTCGAGCAGCACCGGGGCCTGCCCGATGCCTTCGGCCGGCGCGCGCACCACGGCCTGGACCTCGTTGCCGACCATCATGCGGGCCAGCGATGAGGCGGTTTCCTCACGCGGATTGCAGTGGCCGACCACCTTGCCGTGGCGCAGCACGGTGGCGCGGTCGCAGATGCGCTTCACCTCCTCCAGCCGATGCGAGATATAGAGGATCGACTTGCCTTCGTCGCGCAGCCTGAGCAACGTCTCGAACAGCTTGTCGGCTTCCTGCGGCGTCAGCACCGACGTCGGCTCGTCGAGGATGATGAGTTGCGGCGTCTGCAGCAGGCAGCGGATGATCTCGATGCGCTGGCGCTCGCCGACCGACAGGTCGCCGACCAGCGAATCGGGGTCGAGCGGCAGGCCGTAGCTGTAGGAAAGCGCCCTCGCCTTCGCCGCGATGGAGCCGATGGGCGAGCCGTCGTCCAGCGACAGCGCGATGTTTTCGGCCGCCGTCAGCGCCTCGAACAAGGAAAAGTGCTGGAACACCATGCCGATGCCGAGCTTCTTGGCGGCGCCCGGGCTGGTGATCCTGACCGGCTCGCCGTTCCAGAAGATTTCGCCGGCATAGGGCTCCAGCGACCCGAACAGCATCTTCACCAGCGTCGACTTGCCGGCGCCGTTTTCGCCGAGAAGCGCGTGTATCTCACCCTTGGCGATGTCGAGATCGATATGATCGCATGCCGTCAGCGAACCGAATATCTTGGTCAGGCCGCGAACCTCCAGGAGGTTGGCGGCGTCTAGATGTCCACTCACAGTTCCTCCCATCTGTTTGCCAGATATGTTCTGTGTTCCCGCAAGTATCGTAGGCGTGGCTTGGTCGGAACGCAAAGTGTTCCATCCCTTGAAAGTGCTTCAATAATTTCAGCGGGAACCGAAGCGCCGCCTCATCCTTCCGCCGGTCAGGTTTTTCTGGCGCCGAGCGAGGGGAAAAGCTGCATGACGCCGCCGATGCAGAACAGGTAAAGACCCGTGCCGGCAATCCCTATCTTGGTGAAAAGGCTGACATTTTCGGCCAGCACCCCGATCTGGCTGTAAAATTCGGCGAGCGCCGATTCCGCGAGCGCCAACATACCGAACCCGCACCATAGAAGCGTGACGGTAAGATTGACCGGCCGCAGCCGCTTGACCCGCACCGGATGCAGGAAATGGATCGGCACGAACGTCAGCAGCCCGGCGACGACCACGACCGCGAACGAGGTCCATTCACCCGGACCGACGACGAACAGGGTGAAAACCACCATGTTCCAGACGACCGGAAAGCCCTTGAAGAAGTTCTCCGTGGTCTTCATGCCGGTATCGGCGTAGTAGATCGCGCTCGACACCACGATGATCGCCGCCGACAGGAACGACAGTTTCTCGCCCATCAGCCCGAACTGGTAGAGCGCGAAGGCCGGGATCAGCACATAGGTAACGTAGTCGATGATGTTGTCGAGCAGTTCGCCCGACCATGTCGGCAGGATTTCCTTCACGTCGAGCTTGCGCGCGATCGGCCCGTCGATGCCGTCCACGAACAGCGCCAGGCCCAGCCACCAGAACATCGCCGTCCAGCGCTCCTCGCTGGCGGCGACCAGCGACAGGAAGGCCAGGAACGAACCCGAGGCCGTCAGGAGATGGACGGAAAAGGCCCGCGCCTGCGGCCAGGTCACTTTCTTCTTCGGTCGCGGAATCCGGGCGGCCAGTTTCTTGTTGCGTGTGGTCTTGCTCACGGTCACCGGCAATCTGCCTCGACTATCCCAGGTAGTGCTTGCCGCCTTTCTGGCTGGAACGACTAAACAGCAGCACCCGCGCCCGGACAAGGGGCATCGTGCCGCTAAATCCAGTTAGGCACGCCTGATTGCGTCGTTAAGCGCGCTGGTGCCTCTCTGGTCAAGCCGCACCAACGTCCTATAACAGGAGGCGAACCGGGTCCGGCGCGTTGGCCGGCCCGCCAGCGCGCAATGCGGGAGCCTGATTTGGCCGCTCATGAAACGAAGACGCAGCTAATGGTCGTCGGCACCGGCCCGGCCGGGCTTATCGCCGCCCTTTGCCTTGCCCACGCCGATTTCGAGGTGGCGCTGGTCGGCCCGCAGGCCGCTGGTAGCGACGAGCGCACCACGGCGCTGATGAACCCGGCGCTGGAGACGCTGGAGCGGATCGGCGTGCTCGCCCGGCTGGAACGAAGCACGGCCCCGCTCAAGGCGATGCGGATCGTCGACGCCACGCAACGCCTCATCCGCAGCCCGGTGGTCACCTTCCGCGCCGGGGAGATCGGCGAGGAACGCTTCGGCCTGAACATGCCGAACAAGGCGCTGGCCGCAGCGCTCACTGCGGCGGTCGAGGCGCATGCGGGCATTAAGTGGCGCCGGTCGCTCGTCGCATCGTGGAGCCTCGGCGCGGACGAGGCGACGGCGACGCTGGCGGACGGCACGAAGGTTCGCGCCGCCATTGCCGTCGCCGCCGACGGCCGGCTTTCCCCGGCGCGCGAGGCGGCCGGCATCTCCACCTCGACGCGAACCTGCCCGCAAGCGGCGCTGGTGCTCAATTTCGGCCACAGCCGCGAACACGCCTTCATCTCGACGGAGTTCCACACCGAGACCGGGCCGTTCACGCAGGTTCCCCTGCCCGGCAGGCGCTCCAGCCTGGTGTGGGTGGCAAGGCCGCAAACGGCGAGGGAACTGGCCGCTCTCGACGATGCTGAGCTTTCGATGCACATTGAGGAGAAGATGCAGTCGATGCTCGGGCGGGTGAGCGCCGAGCAAGGCCGGCAGGTCTATCCGCTGTCCGTCGTGACCCCACGCCGGTTCGCGCAACAACGGGTGGCGCTGGTCGGGGAAGCCGCGCATGTCTTCCCGCCGATCGGCGCGCAAGGGCTGAACCTCGGCATCAGGGATATCATCGATCTTACGGATATCGCTCGTAGAAACCGAGGCGACCCGGGATCGCCCGCGGCGCTGGCCGCCTACGATGCGAAGCGGCGCCCCGACATTCTGGCGCGCTCCAACGCCGTCAACCTTCTCAACCGGTCGCTGCTTTCGGACATGCTGCCGGCCCAGCTGGCGCGCAGCGCCGGCCTTGGCATGCTCGGTGCATTCTCGCCGCTGCGCGCCTTCTTCATGCGCGAGGGCCTGCACCCCGGCGCCGGCTTCGCCGCCATGACCCACGATCTCAGGCGGCATGCCGGGCGGTAGGCGACGGCGGGATTGAACTTTCGCATCGCCTGCGCCAGATTATGCAGGGTTTCGAGTGGTGTAATGCAATGAAGACAGCCAAATTCTCAATCGGACAGGTGGTTCGGCATCGGCTGTTTTCGTTTCGCGGCGTCATCTTCGACGTCGATCCCGAGTTCGCCAACACCGACGAGTGGTACGAGGCGATCCCCGCCGACGTGCGGCCACGCAAGGACCAGCCCTTCTATCACCTTCTCGCCGAGAACTCCGAGACGGAATACGTCGCCTATGTTTCCGAGCAGAACCTGCTCGAGGACGATACCGGCGAACCGGTCCGCCACCCGCAAATCCGCGAAATGTTCGAGAAAAAGCCGGACGGGCGCTATTTGCCCCGCGGCCAGTCGCGGCATTAGGAGCCGGGCTTACCCCTCCTTCTTGAGCGGAGCGACGCGCAGCGCCAGTTCGCGCAACTGCTGCGGGGTCGCCTCGGCCGGCGCGTTCATGAGAAGGTCGTAGGCCTGCTGGTTCATCGGGAACATGGTGATCTCGCGCAGGTTCTTCGCACCCACCAGAAGCATAACGACGCGGTCGACGCCGGCCGCCATGCCGCCATGCGGCGGCGCGCCGTACTGGAAGGCGCGGTAGAGGCCGCCGAAGCGCTCCTCGACTGTCGCCCGGTCGAGGCCGGCGATCTCGAATGCCTTGACCATGGTTTCCGGCAAATGGTTGCGGATGCCGCCGGAGGCGATCTCGAAGCCGTTGCAGACCATGTCGTACTGGAACGCCTTGATCGACAGCGGGTCTTCGCCGTTGAGCGCGTCGATGCCGCCCTGCGGCATCGAGAACGGATTATGGCCGAAGTCGATCTTCTTCTCGTCCTCGTTCCATTCGTAGAACGGGAAATCCACGATCCAGGCGAGTTCGAAGCGGTCGCGGTCGACCAGGTTCAGCTCCTCGCCGGCGCGGGTGCGTGCGGCCCCTGCGAAGGATACGAACTTCTTCGGATCGCCGGCGACGAAGAAAGCGGCGTCGCCTTCGGCGAGGCCAAGCTGGGCTGCGATAGCAGCCGTTCTTTCAGGACCTATATTCTTCGCAATTGGCCCAGAACCCTCAATCCTTTCAAAGTGTTTCTCATAAGCAGCTATAACTTCTTCCTCTTGCTCTGTTCCAATTGTCTTCTCAAGTATGCGGAACATCAGTTCCCTATCGACATTGGTTTTCGCAGCTTCGGCCTTGCGCCAGAAGATGTAGCCCAGCCCCGGCTGCCCCTCGCCCTGCGCCCATGAATTCATGCGGTCGCAGAAGGCGCGGGAGCCGCCGGTCTTCGCCGGAATGGCCCACACTTCGGCTTTCGGATCGTTGGCGAGGATGTTGGCGAACACCTTGAAGCCGGAATCGCGGAAATGGTCGGACACCGCCTGCATCTCGATCGGGTTCCTGAGGTCGGGCTTGTCGGAACCGTATTTGCGCATGGCGACATCGTAGGGGATACGCGGAAATTTTTCGGTCACCGGCTTGCCGTCCGCGAAGGTCTCGAACACGCCGCGCATCACCGGTTCCATGGTGGCGAGCACGTCGTTCTGCTCGACGAAGCTCATTTCGAGGTCGAGCTGGTAGAATTCGCCCGGCAGCCGGTCGGCGCGCGGATCCTCGTCGCGGAAGCACGGCGCGATCTGGAAGTAGCGGTCGAAGCCCGACACCATGATCAACTGCTTGTACTGCTGCGGCGCCTGCGGCAGCGCATAGAAGGTGCCGGGATGGATGCGCGACGGCACCAGGAAGTCGCGTGCGCCCTCGGGCGAGGAGGCCGTCAGGATCGGCGTCGAGAACTCGGTGAAGCCCGCCTCGCCCATGCGCCGGCGCATCTCGGCGATGATCTTCGTGCGCTGCACGATGTTCTTGTGCAGGCTCTCGCGGCGCAGGTCGAGGAAGCGGTATTTGAGGCGGATATCCTCGGGATAGTCCGGCTCGCCGAACACCGGCAGCGGCAGTTCCTTCGCGGCCGACAGGATTTCGATTTCCTGCGCGAAGACCTCGATATCGCCGGTCTGGAGATTGGGATTGACGGCTTCTTGCGCGCGCGCCTTGACCTCCCCGTCGACGCGGATCACCCATTCGCCGCGAACCGTCTCGGCCGCCTTGAACGCCGGAGAATCAGGATCGGCGACGATCTGGGTCAGCCCGTAGTGGTCGCGAAGGTCGATGAACAACAGCCCGCCATGGTCGCGCACCCGGTGGACCCAGCCCGAAAGGCGCACGGACTGGCCGACATCGGCCTTCCGCAACTGCGCGCAGGTGTGACTACGGTAACGGTGCATCGTCATGAACAAAAGATCCGGGTGTTGCGTTGCCTGCCGCGGCTTCGGCGCGCGGCGTCGAATTCGGCGCGAAAAGCGCATGGGAGACCCTGTTTGTCAAGGTAATCGGGCGGGTTCGGCGCCAGGGCGGCCTCGAAGCTTGACGAAAGCGGCTTCGGCTGAAATGGAAAGGGACCTTCTCCCCTTTCCAAAAGCGTTTTGATGCAGCTCATTACCACTCAGAGAGAACTCGAAGCCGTTCTCGCGGAATTCGAAAAATCCGACTTCGTCACGGTCGACACCGAGTTCATCCGCGAAACCACGTTCTGGCCGATCCTGTGCCTGATCCAGATGGCGGCGCCCGGCGTCACCGCGCTGGTCGACCCGCTGTCGCCGGACATCGATCTCAGGCCCTTCTACGCCCTGATGGCCAACGAAAAGGTGGTCAAGGTCTTCCATGCTGCCAGGCAGGACATCGAGATCGTCGTCCATCAGGGCGGCCTCGTTCCGCATCCGGTGTTCGACACGCAGGTGGCGGCCATGGTGTGCGGCTTCGGTGACAGCGTGTCCTATGAGCAGATCGTCCAGAAGATCACCCGCGCGCAGATCGACAAATCGTCCCGCTTCACCGATTGGCGCCATCGCCCGCTGAGCGAAAAGCAGCTCGACTACGCGCTGGCCGACGTCACCCACCTGATCGACGTCTACCAATATCTCGTGGCCAAGCTGAAGCGCGACGACCGCGCCCACTGGCTGAACGAGGAAATGGCGGTGCTGACTGCGCGCGAAACCTACGATCCCCGGCCCGAGGACGCCTGGAAGCGGCTGAAGATGCGCCTGCGCAAGCCGCAGGAACTGGCCGTGGTGCAGGCGGTGGCCGAATGGCGCGAGCGCGAGGCGCGCGAGCGCGACGTGCCGCGCGGGCGGGTGCTGAAGGACGACGCAATCTACGAAATCGCCCAGCAGGCGCCGCGCACCGCCGAGGCGCTGGCGCGGCTGCGCACCATTCCGAAAGGGTGGGAGCGCTCGTCGGCCGCGACGGCGCTGCTGGAAGCAGTCAACGCCGCCCTCGGCTTGCCGAAGGAGGCGATGCCGAGATTGCCCAAGGCGCACCAGCCACCGGAGGGGACCAACGCGGCGGCCGAACTGCTGAAGGTGCTGCTGCGCCTGATCGCCGACAAGGAAGGCGTCGCCGCCAAGGTGCTGGCCTCGAGCGACGACATCGACCGCATCGCGGCCGAGGGCGAGGAGGCGGACGTGCCGGCCCTGCACGGCTGGCGGCGCGCGGTGTTCGGGGAGGCGGCGCTCAGGCTGGTGCGCGGCGAACTCGGCATCAAGTTCGACAAGCGCAGGATCGCTGTGTTCGACCTGTAAGCTTGGGTCAGACCGCGCCCAGAAGGTGCAGCGAAAACCAGATCCACAAAACGACCAGGATGACGAAGCCGGCGGCAAAAAGCGGGCTGCGATAGCGCAGGTCGTTGCTGGTGACATGCACGAAAGCGTGCAGGTAGCGCGCGACGATGAACAGCCAGGCCAGCGCGACGGCGACGAACGAAACGCCGTTCGTCGCAAACAGTGCCAGGCAGACGGCGTGGAACAGGACCGGCAGCTCGAACTGGTTGAGCAGGTTGGCCGCGACCGCCGCACTCACCGCCGGCTCCTCGGTGCGGGTCTTGAAATGGTTCGGCCGCACTGCGCCGCTGACCACGGCGATGCGCCGCCGATAGGCCAGCAGCGCATAGATCAAGCAGGCCAGGAACGCATGCGCGACCATCGGCCAGAAGATCGCCACCGGGTTCATGCGTCCTTCCCTGCCCCTGCCATGCCCCTGCCCCGCTTAAATGACGCCGGGATAATTGGGGCTTTCGCGGGTGATGGTGACGTCATGGGTATGGCTTTCGCGCAGGCCCGCGTTGGAGATGCGCACGAAGGTGGCGCGCTCGCGGAAATCGGCAAGATCGTGGGCGCCGACATAACCCATCGCCGCCCGCAGCCCGCCGGCAAGCTGGTGAAGCACGCCCGCGACCGGCCCCTTGTAGGGCACCTGCCCCTCGATGCCTTCGGGAACCAGCTTCAGCGTGTCGCGGACTTCCGCCTGGAAATAGCGGTCGGCCGAACCGCGCGCCATCGCGCCGACGGACCCCATGCCACGATAGGCTTTGAACGAGCGGCCCTGATGCAGGTAGACCTCGCCGGGGCTTTCGTCGGTGCCGGCAAGCAGCGAGCCGATCATGGCCGCCCCGGCGCCGGCGGCAAGCGCCTTGGCGAGGTCGCCCGAAAACTTGATGCCGCCGTCGGCGATGACGGAAATGCCGGCCTTGTGCGCCGTCTCCACCGCCGACATGATCGCCGACAGTTGCGGCACGCCGACGCCGGCAACGATGCGGGTGGTGCAGATCGAGCCCGGCCCGATGCCGACCTTCACCGCATCGGCGCCCGCGTCGATCAGCGCCTGCGTGCCGTCGGCGGTGGCGACGTTGCCGGCCAGGATGCGCACCGAATTGGACAGCTTCTTGGCCCGCGCCACGGCGTCCAGCACACGCTGGGAGTGTCCGTGCGCGGTGTCGATGACCAGAAGGTCGACTCCGGCGTCGATCAGGCGTTCGGCCCGCTCGAAGCCGTCGTTGCCGACGCTGGTGGCGGCCGCCGCGCGCAGGCGCCCCTGCGCGTCCTTGCTGGCGTTGGGGTTCAACTGCGACTTCTCGATGTCCTTGACGGTGACCAGGCCGACGCAATTGCCTTTCCTGTCCACCACCACCAGCTTCTCGATCCGGTGCTGGTGCAAAAGCCGCTTGGCCTCGTCGTGATCCACGCTCTCCTTGACCGTGATCAGGTTTTCGCGCGTCATCAGTTCGTAGACTTTTTGCGCCGGGTCGGAGGCGAAGCGCACGTCGCGGTTGGTGAGGATGCCGACCAGCCGGCCGGGCTTGTGGCCGCCCGTGCCGCCGTTTTCCACCACCGGGATACCGGAAATCCTGTTTGCCCGCATCAGTTCCAGCGCGTCCGCCAGCGTGGCGTCGGGACCGATGGTGACCGGGTTGACCACCATGCCGGACTCGAATTTCTTGACCTGGCGCACCTCTTCGGCCTGCTCGGCCGGCGACAGGTTGCGGTGGATGACGCCGATGCCGCCCGCTTGCGCCATGGCGATGGCGAGCCGCGATTCCGTCACCGTATCCATAGCCGCCGAAAGGATGGGAACGTTGAGATCGATATCGCGGGCGATGCAGGTGCGGATATCGGTTTCGCCGGGCATCACCTCGGAGTGGCCCGGCTGCAACAGCACGTCGTCAAAGGTAAGCGCCAATGCGCCGGTGGACGTTTCGATGATTTTTGCCATGGCCAGTCCCAATACACGAAACGCGCCCCAGCCCGCAGGCACGGCGTCGACTCGTCGTTATTCCCTTTCAGGATTGGCGCTGGCTGGTAACACTTCTTTGGGTAGAAGAAAAGTGACCATAGGCGCACACCGGCAATTGCGTGGGCCGCTGCCGCCAAAATCACACATCGCCCTTGGCACGCAGGAATGGATCGGCGTTCAGGCGCCGCGCGCGACCCGCTCGATTTCCTCGCGCACCAGCCGCTCGACCAGCGTCGGCAGGTTGTTGTCGAGCCAGTCCTGAAGCATCGGCCGCAGCATTTCCTCGGCCATGTCGTCGACCGACTTCCTGCCGCGGCTGGCGAAGGCCTCCGAAAGCTCCTCGAACGCCGCCGCCACCTGTCGGCCGGTCCGTTCGGAAACCAGCGCCAGCTTCGCGCCCGGCTCCGCATCCTCTCGCACAGGCTCGCCCCCGGCGCGCGAAGGCGCGTGCCGCGCTTCCTCCCCTGCCCCAAGCTCGTCCTCGGAAAGCCCGATATCCGGCTGAACGTCGAAATGCGGCTCCCGGCGGGCCTCGGCTGCGAGAGAGGGTTTCTCCGCGCCGTCGCGGGGCCAGTCGGAGGCAAGGACGTCGTTCGCATGGTCCGCCAGGCCGGCCGGCGCCTCGCCCCTGTCGTTCGAGGCGGCCGCCACCTGCGCGCCGATCCCGGCCAGTGTTACGGGCGCTTCCGCCATGGCCGCGTCCGCCGCCGCGCCTTCGGCGGCAAGTTGCGCCTGAACCTCGGCCAGCGTGAACGGCTTTGCGGTCTCGGGCGTGCCGCGCAGTTCGCTGCGGAACGCCTCCACTTCCGCTTCGGGACTTTCAGCCGCTTCCGGCTCAAGCGCCTGCGCAGGCCCGGCCGGCTCGCCCGACGGCTTGCGGCCCGGGTCGCTGTCCTCGATGATCCTTCGGATCGAAGCCAGTATCTCTTCCATCGAGGGTTCGCGTTGTACGCTGCTTGCCGTCGCCATTGTCACATCCGCCGCCTTTGTGACCATTTCTCATCCCCGCAGGGCGGGGCGAACTCGAATCATCCCGGCGAGCGTAACCGACCGGCGGCCATCCGAGAATCCCCAATGTGAGAGGAAATCGGATTTCAACAATTTAGGCGTAGCGCCGCCAGAAGTGGGGAAGCCGGTGGTGTGGAAAAAGCGTCAGCGGCCATCCGGCGTGCGCAGGCCGTACCACTTGTCCTTGACCGCGTTGTAGTGCTCCTCGGGCCGGTACTTGGTCACCTGGAGGCCGAGGCGCTCGGTCGAGAGGTGGCCGATGGCCGAAAGGATGGCATAGCTCGCCACCACCACGTCGCGTTCCGAACTGACCAGGTTGATCTTGGCGTCGATGACGTCGTTTTGCGCGTTGAGCACGTCGAGCGTGGTGCGCTGGCCGACGTTGCGCTCCTCGATGACGCCGTTCAGCGCAAGCTGCGCGGCCGACACCAGCGCGCGGTTGGCGTCGATGCTTTCGCGGGCGGAGACATATTGCGTCCATGCCGAGGTGACGGCGGCGCGCACGTTGTCGCGGCTGACGTCGACCTCGATCCGCGCCTGGCCGAGCTGCTCCTTGGACTGGCGCACCTGCGCCGAGGCCCGGCCGCCCTGGTAGATCGGCACGGTAAGCGTCGCGCCGACGCTGGCGGAGTTCGAATAGCCGTCCGAGGTGCCGGCGAGCGCGGCACCGCCGCCGTCGGTATGGCGATAGTCGCGCGAGACGCCCGCCGAGGCGGACAGTTGCGGCAGCAACGCGCCTTCCGCGGACTTGACGGAGAAGGCGGCGGCGTCGACGAGATGCTGCGTGGCAAGGATCGCCGGATGCTCGTTGGCGGCAATGGCGATCGCGGCATCCATGCTCGACGGCAGCAGCTTGGCCAGCGGCGAGGCCGCCTTGAGCTTGCCCGGCTCGTCGCCGACGATCTGGCGATAGATGGCGGCGCTCGACAGCGCCTGCGCGCGCGCCGCACTGACCTTGGCGACCGCGGCGGAGCGTTGCGCGTCGGCCTGCGCGACGTCGGTGCGGGTGCCTTCGCCGACTTCCAGCCGCGAGCGCGCCGCGCGGGCCTGCTCGGTCAGGAATTGCAGGTTCTGCTCGGTGAGCACGGCCACCTGCCGGTCGCGGATGACGTCCATATAGGCCGTCGCCGCGTTCATGAGGATGTTTTCCTCCGTGTTGCGCAGGGTTTCGACCGATGCCTTCACCTGCGATTCGGCGGCGGCGACATTGTTTTTGGTCTGGAAACCGTCGAACAGCGTCTGGTTGATCTGCACGCCGAAGCCGCCGGTGGTGAGCCGCGTGCTGGCGTTGCTGCGCGAGGTGCTCGAATAGTCGATGCTGGCGGACCCGGTGACGATCGGCCTGTAGCCGGACTTGGCGATGGCGACGCTTTCGTCGGTGACGCGCACGCCCGCACGCGCGGAGTTCAGTTGCGAATTGTTCTGGTAGGCCTTGGTCAGCGCGCCCAGGATGGTTTCGGCCGATGCCGCGACCGGAAAGAGCGCCGTTGCGGATACGAGGATGGCGGCGAGAACGGCATTGTTTATACGCGACACGACGTATCCCTCACTGTTTTCACAGGAAGCACGCCACAGCGGCCGATCGGGATCGGTCAGCGCGGCGTGCTCATCCCTGCTGCCCGTGCACGACACACGAGGCGCGTCGATCGGCAGCGATTCCAAGAACAGAAGGCAACACGACAACCCTCTTGCCGCAAGCCCAAAGTCGCTCAGAAGACGAAGGCTTCCACACGTTCGAAGCCCGGTAGTGGCTTTATTGCCGCATTGAAGGCCCGCCGCCCGGTGACGACGCCGTCCGTTTTCAGGTAGAGGCGCGCCACACCGGCGTTGCCCCGCCCCTCGACGGCCACCAGCCGCCCGCCTTCGCCGAGTTGATCCGCCAGGCTCGCCGGCAGGTCCTCGACCGACCCGTCGATGAAGATCACGTCGTAGGGTGCCTTGGCCGCGTAGCCTTCCCGCAGCGCGCCCTGCACGACGGTGACGTTGCCGCAGCCGAGTTCGCCGAGCGTCGTCCCGGCGCGCCCGGCAAGCTCCGGATCGCTTTCCAGCGCCACCACGGACTTCACCAGCCGCGAAAGCACGGCGGCGGAATAGCCGGTGCCGCAGCCGATCACCAGCGCATGGTCGCCGGCGCCCGCGTCGGCAAGCTGCAAAAGCCTCGCCAGCGGCGACGGCTCCATCAGGTAGCGCGGGCCGTCGGCGATGCGGATGTCCTCGTCGATATAGGCGAGATCGCGCTGGCTTTCGGGGACGAAGGCTTCGCGCGGCAGCGACAGGAGCGCTTCGAGCAGCGGCGCGCTGGTGACATCGGTGGTGCGTATCTGGCCATCGACCATTTTCACGCGACGTTCGGCGAAATCAGCGTTCATGTTGCCGCCCCACTGCCGGCGCGAAAGCGCACGGTCCTATCCCTAGAGCAGGAGCTAACCCGCCAAGACACGGCGGGTTGGAGGCCTCGCCCGGAATCGAACCGGGGTGCAAGGATTTGCAGTCCTCTGCGTAACCACTCCGCCACGAGGCCTCGATGCTCCCGGCGTTTCACCCGCGTTCCAATAGGTTGCCCGCATTTTTGCGTCAAGCCATCAGGCTTCATTGCGACCGCTTTCCCGTCCGCCGCCGTTGCCACCAGACGACAAAACGCCGCCGCCATCGCCTGACGGAGGAAAATTCATAGGAAAGCACGAGCAGTCCGACCGGAATCATCCAGAATCCGAGCACCGGCAGAAAGCCGAAAATGCCCAGGGCGACGAGAGCGACGCCGATGGCGATTCGCGCGCGGCGCGACCGCGGCATGCGCACCTCGCGCCCGAGGACCGAAATGGTGCGGACAGGCTTTGCGTCCTCTTCGTCTTGTGCGCACATGATGAGGTTCTTTACCCGCCCTTTCCCGGCCGGCCAGCCCGGCAGCCTGTCATATAGGGGATGCTTGCGGAAGATTGCGACACCGCCCGGTGAAAAGGCGAAAAAATGCGAAATGCTTCTTTGCAAAGCTGAAACGGGTTTGCTATAGGCTGCCCCGTTCGCAAGAGCCGCTGTTCCCCGGTAGCTCAGCGGTAGAGCAACCGGCTGTTAACCGGTTGGTCGCTGGTTCGAATCCGGCCCGGGGAGCCACTTTTCAAAACAACTCCGCAAACGTCCGGTTTTGCACGGTTGGCGCCTGGCGAGGCGTGCTTGTGCACCCAGGCCGGGTCACACCTCCGAAACAATGTCGGCCGAAAACCGCAAGTCGCGCTGCGGGCGAACCTTCGCCGTCGTCTCGGCATAAAGCGGATGCGCCTTGAAGGCGGCCAGCGCCGCCTCGTCCTCGAACTCGGCATAGACGACCAGGTCGATCCGGTCGCAGAACGGGTCGACCTTGGTGTTTTTCGACACCTCGAAATGGGATGAATGCGGGATCTTCCCCAGTTCGAGCAGCCCGGACCGGACCGCCTCGACCCCTTCCTCACGCTTCGCGCTGAAGAATACGATATGCCGGATCAACAAACCCTCCTCAGCACCCGGCCACCCTGGGCCAGCGCACGACGAATTTTCAGGGGTCTTTTGTGTCAGCCATCGCATCGCGTCAATCGGCAGGATGTCGCGCCGGCCGAGCCGCGGGCCCGGACCTGGAGCGCTCAACCGGTGACGTAACGCACGACCGACTTCACTTCCCGCACCGAATGGTCGAGGTAGCGGCCATCGTTATAAAGGCCGTCCCAGATGATGAAGAACGCGATCGCGGCAATGACGATGACATAGCGCATGGACGAACCATGCCATGCCTGCGGACAGGGTCAAGTAACTTCGGCAGAACGCCGTTCCGTCCACGGCCTTGGAGGTCCATCGCCGGACAGCGCCACCGTCTCCCCCTCAGCCTCCTACCCCGACACCCCTACCCTTCAGGCCATGTCGGCTTTCAGGCCCATGGCGGTCCGGTCGACGATTTCGCGCAGCGCAAACGACGAGTTGATCTTGGTCACGTGCGGCATCGCCGAAAGCCATTCCTTGTGGATGCGCTCGTAGTCGGCGAGGTCGCGCGAGGCGATGCGCAGCACATAGTCGTATTCGCCCGACATCAGGTGGCACGACAGGACGTTGGGGCACCGCTTGATCGCCGCCTCGAAATCCGACAGCGTCTTTTCGAACTGGCCCGACAGCGATATGTGGACGATCGCCGTCATCTGGTGGCCCAGCGCCGCGTTGGAAAGGCGGGCGTGATAGCCGCGGATGGCACCGGATTTCTCCAGGTTGTCCAGCCGGCGCGAGCATGCCGATTGCGACAGGCCGACCTTCTCCGCAAGGGCTGCGTTGGGCATGCGCCCGTCTTTCTGCAACGCGTCGAGAATTGCAATATCGATCCTGTCGAGCGCCATTTTTACGTGTTTCCTGCGAATAAACCGGGCTTATGCGCAACCAGTTAGTGAGAATCGCCCGGACTCGCAAGCCTGTCCGTCACCCCGGTGCCGGGTTTCCGGCATGCATCGACCGGCCCGAAAAAACGGCAACAAAAAAGCGGGGCGCCGACCCCGCTTCCTCGTCTGTCGCGATTTTCCGCCGGTACATCCGCGGTCGAAAAACCGTTCGACAATTTGCCCGATACCAAACCTGTGCGACGGTATCATGACAACTGCCGGTAAAGGTGCCCGGTTTTGGTTAATAAAAGGTTAGCGGCGAGCCGGATGCGCTCAGCGGACGAACTCGTCGATCCGGCGCAGCGTGACGCGGCGATTCTGCCAGTTTTCCGCCTGCGTCTGCACCAGCAGGAATTCTTCGCCGTAGCCGACGGTTTCGAGCGCGCGCGAGGGGATACGGAACCGGCCGACCAGCACGCGCTTCAGGGATTCGGCGCGCCGTTCCGACAGGATCTGGTTGGAGGCGAAGGAGCCGACCGCGTCGGTATGGCCTTCGATCAGCACGCGCGCGTTGCGCTGGCGGCGCAGGATGCGGCGCAGGCCGTCGGCGATGTTCTCGATCTTGTCGTATTGCGAACCGGGGATTTCGGCGGAGCCGAAGGCGAAGTTGATCGACTGGATGTCGATGGACGGCGCTGCGCGCCTCAGGTCCGGCCGGCGCTTGAATTCCTGCACGGTCACGCGCTGGTTCTGCCTCAGCCGCATGCGCGGGGCCGCCTCGAGCTGCCGCTCGATCTGCATGCCGGAGGGGGTCCGGGCCTGTGCGAAGGCAAGCGTCGGCATGGCGACGGCAGCGGCGAGTGCTGCGGCGAAAGTGCGTCGGTTAAGCATGGGTCTTTCTCCTTCATCGCCGGCTTCATGCCGGGTCGATCCGGCGCCACCTTTGCAAAGACAAGGTGAAGGAGCGATGAACGGGCCGTTCAGCCGGCGGCCGTCACGGCCGCATCACGATCGCCGCGCGCTCCTCGAAGGAAAGCGGCCGCACCACTTCCTTCTTTTGCCCGACCGGCTGGAACCCGAGCTTCTGGTAGAGCGGCAGCGCCGCCGGATGATCGAGCGTGCAGGTCTGCACCGTTATGCGCTTCGGCCCGTGCGACCAGCAGGCAGCGATCGCCGCGCCCAGAAACCAGCGTCCGAGCCCTTGTCCCGTCGCGTGCTCCATCATGCCGAAATAGGCGAGTTCCGCCTCGTCCGGCAGATGCGGCTTGACGTCGAAGAAGCCGGCCGGGCAGCCGTCGAGATAAAGCACGCGAATGTCGCGGTCCTCACGGTGGATGCCGGCTGAAAGTTCCTCGTCGCTCAGCCGCAGCACGTTCACCCAATGCCATTTCCGACCTACCCTGTCGGTCAGGTAGCGATAAAAATGCAGGGGGATATGCCGGGCGCGCAGCAACGCCACCTGCCGGTTGTGCGGCAGAGGCGGATAGTGCGCCGGCGGCGCCGCCATTTCGAGGAAGGTGACCGTAACCTCGATATCGGCCGTTTCCCGGCTCTCCACCTGTCAGTCCCTGCCCGTCGCGACCGGCGTGTCGGCGAGGCCGCCCCACTCCGTCCATGAACCGTCGTAGAGCCGGTTGTCGGTGTGGCCGAGCGTTTCCAGCGCCAGCGTGATCACCGCGGCCGTAATGCCCGATCCGCACGAGGTGACCACGGGCCGGGAAAGATCGATGCCGGAACCGGCAATTAGCGCGCTGAGCCGTTCCTTCGGCAAAAGCTCGCCGTTTTCCGAAAGCGCGGATGCCGGGACGTTGCGGGCGCCCGGCATATGGCCGGAACGGACGCCGGCGCGCGGCTCCGGTTCGGTGCCTGCGAAGCGGCCGGGGCCGCGCGCGTCGGCGATCTGGCTTTCGCCTTTCTCGACGATGCGACGCATGTCGGCAAGGCTCGCCACCCGGCCGGCATCGAAATCCGCGTGGAAGATGCAAGGCGCGATCGGGGTCTTGCCGGCCGTCACCGGCCTGCCCGCCGCCTTCCAGCGGTCGAAGCCGCCTTCCAGCACATAGACCTGGAAAACCCCCATTATCCGGAACATCCACCAGGCGCGCGGCGCGGAAAAGAACCCCGGGCCGTCGTAGACGACGATGGTGTCGTCGGCCGAGACGCCCATGGTTCCCACATAGCGGGCAAAGGCCTGCGGCGACGGCAAGGTGTGGGGCAGCGCGGAATCCTGATCGGAAACCAGGTCGTGGTCGAAGAACACGGCCCCGGGAATGTGCCCGGCATCGTATTCCGCCCGCCCGTCGCGCTTTTGCGCCGGCAGATACCAGGAGGCGTCCACCACCGTCAGCCCCGGCTGGCCGAGCCGTTCCTGCAACCAGTCGGCATCGACGGTAAAGGGGCTGTCCTGGGCCATTTCTTTCTCCGAATGCATCCCCGGAGACGTTTAGCCTTATCTCAGGCTATGGGCAACGGCCCGAACCGTATCCGGAACCGCCGGTTCTCGCGGCCCTTCTTCTCGATCTTGCCGATGTGGATTTCGCCGATCTCGCCGGTGCTTTTCACATGCGTGCCGCCGCAGGGCTGGCTGTCGACAGCGCCGTCTTCGCCGATCCGTACCAGTCTCACCCTGCCGGTGCCGGTCGGCGGGCGCCCATGCTTCGACTTCACCAGCGCCGGG
>ERZ778017.1899-NODE-1899-length-18688-cov-6.201310_pt1 | contig 18688 bp, 18 predicted proteins | sample MGYA00375747_ERZ778017 | MGnify/ENA primary metagenome ERZ778017 (study PRJEB29350, sample SAMN05509838) | bioreactor metagenome | biome: bioreactor; material: wastewater | place: South Africa: University of Cape Town | collected 2014-03-17 ...
ATCCTCCGCGGCGCGGGATCGGATGCCTGGACCGCCCGCCGATGGAAGGATGCCGTGCGTGCGGCCTTCGCCTCGGCCGGTGCCGAGGACCAGCTCGAGCGGATTGCGGGAACCAGCTACCAGCAGGCCGATGTCACCGATCGGGATGCGCTGCGGGGACTGGTCGCCGACGTCGACGGGGCGCTGGTCATCTACTTCGCGCTGCCTCCGGCCATCACCGTCGCCGCGTGCGAGGTGCTCACCGATCTGACCCTCCCCGACGACACCGTGCTCGCGCTGGAGAAGCCGTTCGGCGGCGATGAGCAGGGCGCCAGGCAGCTCAACGCCACGCTGCAGCGCATCGTGCCGGAGAACCGCATCTTCCGCGTCGACCACTTCCTCGGCCGCTCGACGCTGCTGAACATCCTCGGCGTGCGGTTCGCGAACCGGCTCATCGAGCCGGTGTGGTCGGCCGACCACGTGCAGTCCGTGCTGGTGCGCTACGACGAGTCGCTCGCTCTGGAGGGGCGCGCCCGCTACTACGACAAGGCCGGCGCCATGATCGACATGATCCAGAGCCACCTGCTGCAGGTGCTGGCGATCCTCGCGATGGAGGAGCCCGTCGACCTCGACGAGATCGACCTGCGCGACGCGAAGAGCGCCGCGCTGCGCGCCACGCACATCTGGGACGACAACACCGTCCGCTCGTCGCGGCGCGCCCGCTACACCGCCGGCACGATCGGCGAGCGCACACTCCCCTCGTACGCCGACGAAGACGGCGTCGACCCGGCGCGTCAGACCGAGACCCTCGCCGAGATCGTGTGCGAGGTGCGCACGTCGCGCTGGGCGGGCGTGCCGTTCACGCTGCGCAGCGGAAAGGCGCTGGGCGAGAAGACCGCCGAGATCGTCGTGACCTTCCGTCCGGTGCGGCACATCCCCGACGGACTCACCGGCGCCCCCTCCGACGGCGGCCTGCTGCGCATCGGGCTCAGCCCCGACCGCATCGAGCTCGAGCTCAACGTGAACGGCGGTGACGACCCGTTCGCCCTGCGCCGCGAGGTGCTGTCCACCAAGATCGGCAAGAGCACGCTGCTGGCCTACACCGAGGTGCTCGCGCAGCTGCTGGACGGCGACGTCGCCCTGTCGGTGCGTGCGGATGCCGCAGAGGAGTGCTGGCGCATCATCCAGCCGGTTCGCGACTCCTGGGCGCGCGGCGAGGTACCCCTCGAGGAGTATCCGGCGGGCTCCACCGGCCCGGCCGACTGGGCCACCTCGAAGATCGCCTGACCGGCGACGCGGCCACCGCCGCATCCCGCCTCGCACCAGCCTCGGAAGACCGCGCGATCTCCGGAGCATTCCGCCGCGATCCTGCGAGGCTCGCGCGGTTCTCCGAGATTGGTGCGTGGGTCAGGCGGACGGTTCGGCGAGCAGCTCGCCCAGCATGGCACCCAGCTGCAGCTCGGCAAGCGCTCCCAGGTGCGTGAACCGCAGGTTGCCGGCCCGGTCGACGAGGATCGTCGAGGGCGTCCCCTGCAGTGCGTAGGCGCGCATGGTCACCGGCATCCCGTGATCGACGTCGTGCCGGTCGACGGCGACCGGGAACGGGATGCCGAACTCGGCCAGGAACACCGCCAGGGCGTCGGGACCGGTGACCTCGTGGTGCTCGAACACGGTGTGCAGGCCGATGACGGCGACCTCCGGGAACAGGCGCTGCACGCGCTGTGCCTGCGGCAGCCCATAGCTCAGGCATCCCGGGCACAGCATCTGGAACGCCTCGATCATCACGACCCGACCGCGAAGCTGCGCCAGCGACGACTCCGGGCCGAACCACCGGCTCACGTCGAGCTCGGGTGCGGGGTAGGCGGAGCCCGCCGCTTCCAGTCGTTCCATGGGTCTCACCGTACGCCGGTCCAGGATGCCGCGGCCGACGGCGCATCCTGCGCCGGCCCTTGCGGATGGCCGGGCGGCGGGTGAGACTGTGCGCGGAGGCGATCGACATGCACACGAGCGAGCGACCGGCAGACGGCCTCATCGCGCCGATTCTCCCGGTGCCCGACCCGATGCGGACCATGGACACCTATGTGCGGGTCTTCGGCTTCCGCCGACTGCGGTATTTCGACGGGAACGACGAGTACATCGTGCTCGACCGCGAGGGCGCTCAGGTGCACCTGATGAAGGGGCCGCGCGCGACACCCCATCACCGCCACGGCACGCACGTCGCCGACCTGTTCATCTGGATGAACAGGCTCGAGGACGTCGTCGAGGCCGCACGGGAGGCCGGCCTTGCGATCACTCGCGGACCGGAGAGCTACGCCACCTGGCCGGTCGCGACCACCGAGGTCGTCATCGAGGACCACGACGGCTATTGGCTCTGCTTCGCGACCGCCCATTGAGCGGCCCTTGCCGGGTCGCGGTCAGGCGAACTGCGCACTCGGGTGGATGCGCTTGACCAGATGCAGGGTGTTCCGGTCGGTGTGGTCCATCTCGAGGCCGCCGGTGGCGGCCAGCTTGAGCACCAGGGTCTGGTCGTAGGTGAACGTGCCGTCGTCGTTGTGCGTGAACGTGCAGTCGAACCGACGCAGCTCGGCACGCTGCGACAGGTACCTGTTCTGCAGGATGCCGTAGTTCACGTCTTCGGGCGCGGCGCGCAGCGCGAAGCCCTCGTCATACTCCTGGGCGTCGCCGCCGGCCATCATCGCGATGCCGCGGCCGAACACCACGGTGCGGATCACCTGCTGCGTGGCCTTCTCCCACAGGAGATACCCGACCTCGTCGTGAAACGGGTCCATCGCCTCTTCGCCATGCCGCCAGGCGGTCATCTTGTAGTTCAGGCCGTCCATGACCTGGTGCCCGTTCTCCTGAATCGGGATCGGACGGAACCATGCCTTCTCGAAGTACTCCGTCGGCGTCGTCTCGTCGTCCTTGTTGTGATACGAGACGTCCTGACCGATGTCCCCCTCCCACTCACCGACCAGCCACGACAGCGGCCCCAGCCGCCTCGGTCCTCGTATCCGCGCCATCGACGATCTCCTCTCGGCTACGCCGTGTGCTCGGGCGACGACTGCACCCCACGGCTCACCTTCGATTCTTCCGCCGAATCCCGCGACAGGATGCGGCGCCGGCCGTTTCGACTCGGCCCCGCTGCGGGCGACCTCGCTCAGCGACCGGACGGGGGCGGCCCCGCTGCGCGCGGCCTCGCTCAGTGAGCGGGTGATCCCCGGTCGTTGAGCGAGGAGCGCAGCGACGAGTCGAAACGGGTGCCCTCGCCTGCGCGCGGCCTCGCTCAGTCCAGCAGCTCGGCCTCGATGACGTCGTCGGATGCCGCGGCCGGGCCGTCGCTGGTGAGCACGAGCTGCGACCCGGAGGCGTCGACATCCACCCGCACCACGTCGCCGTCGTGCACGTGCCCGCCCAGGATCGCCATCGCGAGACGGTCCTGGATCTCGCTCTGGATGAGCCGGCGCAGCGGACGAGCCCCGAACACGGGGTCGTAGCCGCGCGTGGCCAGCCACGCACGGGCATCCGGCGTCACCGCGAGGGTCAGTCGCCGCTCGTGCAGCCGCTGCTGCAGCTGGTCGACGGACAGCTCGACGATCTGCGCGAGGTCGTCCTCGCTCAGAGCCTGGAACATCACGATGTCATCGAGCCGGTTGATGAACTCCGGCTTGAACGACTGGCGCACGAGCGCCATGACCTGTTCCCGTTTGTGCTCGGTCGACAGCGTCGGATCGATGAGGATCGGCGAGCCGAGGTTCGAGGTGAGGATGAGGATGACGTTCTTGAAGTCGACCGTGCGCCCCTGCCCGTCGGTGAGGCGCCCGTCGTCGAGCACCTGCAGCAGCACGTCGAACACCTCGGGATGCGCCTTCTCGACCTCGTCGAGCAGCACGACCGAGTACGGACGTCGGCGCACGGCCTCGGTCAGCTGGCCGCCCTGCTCGTATCCGATGTAGCCGGGAGGGGCGCCCACCAGCCGCGAGACGGAGTGCTTCTCGCCGTACTCGGACATGTCGATGCGCACCATGGCGTGCTCGTCGTCGAAGAGGAACTCCGCCAGTGCTTTGGCGAGCTCGGTCTTGCCCACGCCGGTGGGGCCGAGGAACAGGAACGATCCGGTGGGCCGGTCGGGGTCGCTGATGCCGGCGCGCGACCGGCGCACGGCATCCGACACGGCCTTCACGGCCTCCTTCTGCCCGATCAGCCGCTTGCCCAGCTCCGACTCCAGGTGCAGCAGCTTCTCGGTCTCGCCCTGCAGCAGTCGCCCCACCGGGATTCCGGTCCACGAGGCGATCACGGCGGCGATGTCGTCATCGGTCACCTGTTCGTTCACCATGCGCGGCTCGGTGGGCTGCGCTTCGGCCTGCTCGGCCTCGGCCAGCTGCAGCTGCAGCTTCTTGATCGTCTCGTACTCCAGCCGCGACGCCTTCGCGTAGTCCGCCTCGCGCAGCGCGCGATCGCGGTCGGTGACGGCCTGGTCGAGCTGTTTCTTCAGCTCGCCCACGCGGGTCAGGCCCGCCCGTTCCCGAGCCCAACGGGCCTCCAGGCCGCCGAGCTCCTTCTCGGCGACGGCCATCTGCTCGCGCAGCTTCGCCAGGCGCTCCCTCGAGGCGTCGTCCTTCTCCTTCTTCAGCGCGAGCTCCTCCAGCCGCATCCGGTCGACCTGGCGCTTGAGCTCGTCGATCTCGACGGGGCTCGAGTCGATCTCCATCTTCAGCCGGCTCATCGCCTCGTCGATCAGGTCGATCGCCTTGTCCGGCAGCTGCCGGCTCGGGATGTACCGGTTGGACAGCGCGGCGGCGGCCACCAGCGCGCTGTCGCTGATGGTCACGCCATGGTGCGCCTCATAGCGGCCCTTCAGCCCGCGCAGGATCGCGATGGTGTCCTCGACGCTGGGCTCGCCCACGTACACCTGCTGGAAGCGGCGCTCCAGCGCGGCATCCTTCTCGATGAACTCGCGGTACTCGTCGAGCGTCGTCGCGCCGATGAGGCGCAGCTCGCCACGGGCCAGCATGGGCTTGAGCATGTTGGATGCCGCGACCGACCCCTCGCCGCCGCCCGCGCCCATCAGCACGTGCAGCTCGTCGATGAAGGTGATGACACGGCCCTCGGACTCGGTGATCTCCTTGAGCACGCTCTTCAGGCGTTCCTCGAACTGGCCGCGATACATGGCGCCGGCCACCAGCGCCGAGATGTCGAGGGCGATCAGCTCCTTGTCCTTGAGCGACTCGGCAACGTCGCCGGCGACGATGCGCTGGGCGAGCCCCTCGACCACGGCGGTCTTTCCGACGCCGGGCTCGCCGATCAGGACGGGGTTGTTCTTCGTGCGCCGGGTCAGCACCTGGCTCACCCGGCGGATCTCGCTGTCCCGTCCGATGACGGGGTCGAGCTTGCCCTGCCGGGCGCGATCGGTGAGGTTGATGCCGAACTGCTCGAGGGCGCTCTGCTGCTCCTCCTGTCCGGCCTGCGGTTGTGCGTTCATCTGTCTCCTTGAAACCTGTGGGACTCGCGTCTCTTTACAAACTTGAGTCGATGTGGCTCAAGTTTACCGCGTGATGGATGTCGCGGCAAGCGCCCACGATCCACGCCCGCCGCGCGGGCCGGTCTGCACGGGCGCGCACCGATAGACTCGCCCCATGGATGTCGCCGACGACTCGATCATCGTCGCAGGCTACGGGAAGCTGCCGCAGGGCACGAGTGCCGAGCAGCTGCACAAGGTCCTTGCTCTCGTCGCCCGAGTGAACCCGCGGGACGGCCGCGTGCTCGAGGCCTCATCGACGCTGGCGACCCCGGTCGCCGACGAGTTCGTCTGCCAGGCGCTGGTGGGCATGAGCCTGGACACCGACGCGGCCCAGTTCATCGAGTTCGTGCAGCTGCGCTACCACGGACTCGCGCAGCGCGCGGTCATCGCCGCCTTCCGCGACCTCGTCCGTCGCTTCGTCGAGCTGCGGGCCGGCGCCGAGGGCACGGAATACTGACCTGCGCCACGAGGGGATCGGTGGCGCCCCGCCTCGACACGGAACGCCACCGAGCTTGGTCACTGCGCGGGCCTGCTCAGGTACTCGGCGGAGTCGACGACCTCGCCGAACGACGGCAGGATGCGCGTGATCGAATGGGTGTGGTCCTGTGCCGTCGCACTCGCGCACAGATCCTCCAGGACGACGACCTCGTAGCCGGCGTCGGCGGCGTAGCGGGCCGTGCCCTCGACCACCATGTTCGTGGCGACCCCGCCGAGGACCAGGCGCCTCGCACCCCGCCGCGCGAGCACCGAGGAGAGGTTCGTCCCGATGAAGGGGATGACGCACCCCTTCGACACGACCGGCTCCCCGGGCTCGGGCGCGACCTCGGTGCAGATGCGGGCCTCATCGGAGCCGTCGAGCATCAGACCGCGCTCGCGGAACATCGCGAACCGCGGGGACGCGCTGGACAGCCTGTGGAACGCGGGGTCGAACGCGACGCGCACGAAGACCCGCGGGAGGTCGCGCTCCCGGAACCGTGTCAGCACGCGGCGGGCGGCATCCAGCACGCCCCGCTCCTCGGCCTGGTGCCCCATGCCGCCGGCGCCGATCACCCCGTCCGAGCGGCAGATGCCCTCCTGCAGATCCATGAGCAGCAGCACGTCGGTCATACCGTCCTCCTCACAGGTAGCTCTCGCGCAGCACATCGCTGCCGATGAGCGCGTTCGCGTCGTCTGCGATGACGACCCTGCCGTTTCTGAGCACGTACGCGCGTCGGCAGAACTCGAGCGCGATGGCGTTCTGCTCGATGAGGATCACGGTCACCCCCGCGTCGTTGAGCTCGGCCACCGTGTGCAGCACGTCCTCGACGAGCTTGGGCGCGAGGCCCAGCGACGGCTCGTCGACGATGAGCGTGGTCGGGCTCGACATCAGCCCGCGGCCGATGGCGAGCATCTGCTGCTGCCCGCCGCTCAGGGCGGCGGCCTGCTGGCGTGCGCGCTCGCCGAGGATGGGGAAGACCTCGTACACCTTCTCCAGGCGCTCCCGCAGAACCGCCCGGTCGCGCAGCCAGTACGCGCCCAGTCTCAGATTCTCCGCGACGGACAGTCCGGGGAACACGCCACGAGCCTCGGGGACGTGGGCGATCCCCAGCCGCGCGGTCTTCTCCGGATTGCTCGGCAGAGGAGCCCCGTTCCACGTGATCGACCCGCTGCGTGGCTTGAGCACGCCGCTGATCGTCCGGGCGAGCGTCGACTTGCCCGCGCCGTTGGCACCGAGGATGGCGACGAAGTCCCCGTCCGCGATCCGCATCGAGACACCGTGCAGGACGTCGACACGTGCACGGTACCCCGTCGTCAGCTCAGCGATCTCCAGCACGATGCCCTCCCGCACCCAGATACGCCTCCACGACGGCCTCGTCGTCGCGGATCTGCGCCGGGCTCCCCTCGGCGAGCACCGCGCCGGCGCTCATGACGACGACCCGCCGCGCGGCCCGCGCGACGAAGTCCATGTTGTGGTCGATGAGGACGATCGCGATGCCGGCGGCGGAGAGCTCCACCAGGCGGTCGGCGAGCGCCTCGGCATCCACCGGCCCGAGCCCTGCCGCCGGCTCGTCGAGCAGCATGAGCCTGGGCTGCGCGTATTGCGCACGGGCCACCTCGGCGAGTTTGCGCACCCCGTAGGGGACGGATGCCGCCGTCGCGCCGGCCCACGCGCCCAGGCCGTAGTCCTCCATCAGCGCATATGCCCGGTCGCGCGCGTCGCGGTAGCGGCGCCGCGCACGAAGAGTGCCGAACGGGCTGAGCAGCATCTCGCGCAGACGCAGCTCCGTGCCGGCGAGCATGACGTTGTCGATCAGCGGGACGTCCTCGATGAGCAGGGTCTCCTGGAAGGTGCGCACGACGCCGCGGCCACGCAAGGTGTGCGGCACCGCCCCGCAGACGTCCTCGCCGTCGATCCGCACCGTCCCGGTGCTGGGCTTGTAGAAGCCGCAGATGCAGTTGAGCACGGTCGACTTGCCGGCGCCGTTGGGCCCGATGAGACCGACCACCTCGCCGGCGCGCACGGCGAAGGAGATGTCGCGCAGCGCGGTCAGGCCGCCGAATCGGATGCCGATGCTCTCGACATCGAGGACGTCGGCTGTCGTGGGATCCTGCGTCATCGCTGCTCCGTCTCGACTCTGCGTGCCGCGGAGAGCCGTCGCAGCGCGCCGCGGAGAGCGATCACGCCGAACAGCAGCGCCCCGTACACGAGTGAGGACACCTGGGCGTCTGAGGCCAGCACGTGCGGAACGATCGAGACGAACGCCGCGCCCAGCAGGGCGCCGATGGGCGAGGTCACTCCCCCGATCACGGCCGCGGCCAGGAACGCGACGGAGTTGTCGAAGCTGAACGATGAGGGGGTCACCGCGCCCACGGTGAAGGCATAGACATAACCCGCCACGCCCGCGAGCACCGAGCTCACCGCGAACGCCCAGACGCGCTGCCGCGCCGGGGCGACGCCGAACGCGCCGGCCAGCGCCTCGGACTGCTTGACCGCCAGAACGTTCAGCCGGGACCATCCGCTGAGCATGTTGTGGGCGATGAGGTAGGCGACCACCACCCCGGCCACCCCGAAGTACACGCCGCCCAGGCCCGAGGAGAGCGAGAACCCGCCGATGGCCACCGGCTTCGTGAACACCCCTTGGTACCCGCCGGTCACGCCCTCGAACTTCAAGGCCAGCTCGGGCACGGCCCACCCGAACGCGAGAGTCACGACCGCCAAATAGATGCCGTGCAGTCGCAGACACGCCACCGCCAGCAGCATGCCGATCGCCGTGGCCAGCACGATCGCCACGAGAAGCGGGATGGGCTGCGGCATCCCCCACTGGGTGGCCGCGATCGCGGCACCGTAGGCGCCGACGGCCATGAGGCCGGCGTGCCCCAGCGTGACCTGACCGGAGGCACCGGTCACGATGACCACGCTCAGCGCCATGATCGCGGTGGAGGCCCACAGGTCGGTGTTGTACTGCGCGGTGGGCGGGACGAACAGCGGAAGCAGGACGAGGATGACGACGATGCCCGCGGCCCGGTGGGCACGCAGCCATCCGATCGCGGAGGACAGCGGACCGCGACGGGCAGGAGCCGGTCCGGATGCGACCGCGGCGTCGGCGAGATCTGACGAAGGAAGCATGTTCAGCGCCTCACACTTTCGAAATCCGTCGAGCGGACAGCAGCCCCTGCGGCCTCAGATAGAGCACGGCCACGACCAGCAGCAGCGTCGCGGTGTTGGCCAGCGATGACGAGAACCAGAGCGCGGTGAGGTTCACGGCGACCCCCATCAGCACCCCGCCGACGAGAGTGCCGAACATGTTGCCCAGTCCGCCGATCGTGATCGCCGCGAACGAGACGAGCGCGAAGGTCACCAGGCTGTTCTCACTCAGATACGTCTGCGGCACCACGAGGACCGCCGCCAGGGTCGCATAGATCGAACCGAGCACCCACGCGTATACGCGCAGCCGCCGCACGGGTATCCCGAGGAGACGGGCGTGCGGCTCGCTCTCGAACACCGCACGCATGCCCAGCCCGATCCGCGTCTTGTTGATCAGGAGGAATGCGCTGGCCGCGATGACCACTCCGAGGATCAGGGTGATCAGCTGGCTCCACTCCACGAAGACGGGGCCGAGATGGCCTCCGCCGCCCGGGAACGGCAGCGCGATGTTGCGCGTCTGCGACCCCCAGGTGAGAGTGACCAGTCCGCGCATCATCAAGCCGATCGCGAGGGTGGCCATCACCAGGTTGAGCTCATCACGCTCGGTGATCAGTCCCAGCGTGGCATTCGTGGCAGCCCCCAACAGCGCGGCGATCCCGACCGCGACGACGAGGGCGAGCAGGAACGAGCCGTGCAGGGCGATCACCGTGGCCATGCCGAACAGCGACAGGGTGAGCATGTTGCCGTGGGCGAAGTTCACCACGCCCGTCGCCCGGTAGATGAACACGAGGCCGAGGCCGGCGATGCCGTAGAGCAGGCCTGTCACGATGCCTTGGAAGACCACCTGGAGCACGACTCGTTCCCTCCTTCAGAAGCTCACTTCGAACCGAGCGGTATCGGCTTCGAGGTCACGGTCGTGAAGTCCCCGCCGGTCGCCTTGATGATCGACAGCGACCGGGTGCCGACATGGTCCCCGGGCGTAAAGGTGACCGACGGCGTCGCACCGACGGCGACACCGTCGAAGGTGGACAGTGCGGCGATCAACGACTCGCGAGTCGGCTCTTCGCCGTTCTTGGTCGCCTTGTCCAGGCCGGCTGCGAACAGGGCGGCGTTCGTCCAGCCGTTGAGGCTGAACACGCCGATGTCGTCGCCGTGGCCGTCGGCTTTCATCTGCTCGTTGTACGCGCGCACCGACGGAGAATCGTCGCTGGTGGGCAGCAACCACGACCCGAACAGCGTGTCATCCAGAGCCGACCCGGCCAGCTTGTACGTCGACGGATCGGCGGTGTAGAACGGCGCGAAGAACTGCGTGTCGAAGCCGAGACGCTTCGCGGTGGTGACGGCGGTGGCCACGTTGCTGTTCGAGCCCCAGACGACGGTGAGGTCGGCACCGGCGTTCTTGGCCTGCGTGATCTGCGCGGTCAGGTCCGTGTCGCTGACGTTGAAGGCCGCAGTGGCGACCACCTTCACGCCCTTCTCCTGCGCGGCGGCCTTCGCGCCTTCCAGAGCCGGTTTGCCGAGATCGTCGTTCTCGTACAGGACGGCGATCCGCTTCTTGCCGAGCTCGTCGACTCCATACGACACATCCAGGTGTGCCTCGTCATGGTAGTTGGGCAGGAGGACGAAGTAATTGTCCTGCTGGGCCATGTCCGGCGAGCCGCCGACAGCCCCGACCACGGGCAGCTTCTGCGCCACCGCGTAGGGCTGCACGGCAGCGTTGGTCGGCGTGCCGATCGGAGCCACCAGAGCCAGGACGTGAGACTGCTCGACGAGCTGCTTGGCGTCGGCCAGGCTGCGAGCCGGGTCGTAGCCGTCGTCGAGCTGGGTGTAGTTGATCTTGTACCCGTTGACGCCGCCGTTGGCGTTCACCCAGTCGATGTACGCACGCGCGCCCTCGGCGATGAGCTTGTACGACGGCACGGGACCCGTCTCCGGGACGAAGGCGCCGATCTCGACGGTCTTCTTCGCGGTGTCCACGCCGGCGCTGGGCCCGCCGGGATCGGTCGCGGCGGCCAGGCCGCAGCCTGAGAGAAGAAGAGCCACCGCTGCAAGGGGCACCATCGCCCGCACGGCATGCACAGAATCCATGACATTCTCCGGGTTTCTAAAGGTTGTCGGATCGCTTATCCGAACCGACGATCGATGAGTTGTTCATTTCGTCGAGGACTGTGACGGCGATGGGGAAGTACTCGTGGTCGAGGCCCTTGCCCAGCGCCGAGTTGTAGAACTCCGCCATCTGCGTGAGCTGCGGGCTCACGAGGTCCACGGACTGCGCAGCGCGCGTGAAGTAGTCGATGTCCTTGATGGCGTACAGCAGCGGGAACCGCCCCTCGCCGAACACGTTCGGGAGCACCGAGCCGATCACGTGGTTGCGGAGGGCGAACGAGTCCGCCGATCCCTCTGTCAGCACCCGTGCGAGGGTGGCCGTGTCCACACCGAGCAGACGACCGAGCATGAGTCCCTCGCTGACCGCGAGGATGTTCGCCATCAGCACGGCGTTGTTGACGAGCTTGGCGATCTCCCCGCTGCCGACCGGGCCGACGTGGCTGATGGAGGTGCCCATCAGCTCCAGCACCGGCCGTGCCCGCTCGAAGTCCTCGTCGCTGCCGCCGACCATGATGGCCAGCGTGCCGTCGGCGGCGGCCTGCTTCGTGCGGGCGACCGGGGCGTCCAGGAACGACGACCCGGCCTGCCGCGCCGCAGCCGCCACCTCTTGGGAGACGGCCGGCGGGATCGTGCTCATGTCGACGGCGAGCGAGCCCTGCGACAGCGCTGCCACGATCCCGTCCTCGCCGAGGTAGACCTCCCGCACCTCGGCCGCGCCGGGCAGCGAGGTGAACACGATCTCGACCTGTGCGGCCAGGTCGGCCGCCGATCCGGCTGCCCGCGCGCCCAGGGACACGAAGTCGTCGACCACATTGCTGCGCATGTCGAACACGGTGAGGTCGCACCCCTTGCGCAGAAGGTTGCGGGCCATCCCGCCGCCCATCGCACCCAGGCCGACGTATCCGATTCTGGTCATCTCACTCACTCCTTTGTCAGTGGATCCGCGTTCGTCAGCGGATCTCTCGCACTCGAGGACCGGTGCGCTCCCACAGGGCAGGATCGTGTCCGACGAGGAGCTCGGTCCGTGCGAAGTCCCGCAGGAAGGCGATCCGCCGCAGTGATCTGTACGCGTCGGGCATGGACCAGGCGTTGCCCGGGGGCCATGCCTGATCCACGTTCGCCTGCAGGTACGCCGCGTCTCCCGCGCACAGCGCTGAGCGGCCGCTGGGGAGCCTGACGATCAGGGACTGGTGTCCGGGGGTATGTCCCCGGGTGTTGATCAGCCCCAGCCCGTCGGTGACGACATAGTCCCCTTCGACCACGGTCGGCGCCTCCGGCAGACCGTACTGCTGGCGCAGGAAGATCGCCGAGACGAACGCGTCCGGCTCGAGGGCGAACCTCAGCTCTTCACGCTGCACGAGCATCTGGGCGCCGGTGAGGTGGGAGTTCCCGCCGGTGTGGTCCCAGTGCAGGTGCGAGTTGGCGAGCCAGCGCACGTCGCCGACATCGATGTGCAGCGACTCCAGGTGCGCGAGGATGCCGTGACCCTCGTCGAGGTCTACCAGCGTCGCAGCCTTCGCGCCCAGCGCCCCCTCCGGGTCGGTGACGGCGGCCACGTTGAGCCCGCTGTCGAAGAGGAAGTAGCCCTCGTCGGTCTGGACCAGGTTGGCGGTCACGGGGATCACCTGCCGCTGGCCGAAGCCCTCGCGATACATGAGGAGGCTGTTCTCGACGCCGATCCATCCGCAGTTCAGGATCCACATCCGCTCGACGGTCATGAGAAGTAGCTCCCGCCGTTGATGTCCAGCGTCTGGCCGGTGATCCAGTTCGATTCCGGCCCCGCCAGGAACGCGATGGGCTCGGCGATGTCCTCGGGGCGACCGAGGCGACCGAGCGGGTACCCGGTGGCGTCCTCGTTGACGGCGCCGTCGTTCAAGCCCTGCCACATCGGCGTGAGCACCGGGCCGGGGGCCACCGCGTTCACCTGGATGCCGTGCGGCCCATAGGTCTTCGCGGCCCATTTGACGACGCCGGCGACCCCGGCCTTGGCGGCGACGTACACCGGGCCGGACTTGACTCCGCCCACCCGGCTGGCCACCGAGCCCAGAGCCACGACCTTTCCGCTGCCCTGGGCCGTCATCGCGGGGACCACTGCACGCAGCAGGTTGACGAAGCCGAGCAGGTTGACCTCGAGGATCATCTGCGTCTCTTCGTCGGTGAGCTCGAGCAGCCCCGTACCGGACACGACCCCGGCGCACCCCACCGCGATGTCGATGCGGCCCGCCTGCGTGAGGACGTCGTCTACCGCCGCCTGCACGGAGTCGAAGCTGCGGACGTCGGCGTGGACGAACGGCACCGCCTCATCGGCCGGGCCGCTCACATCCAGCAGATAGCAGTGCGCACCCCGGGCCGTGAGTGCGACGGCGACCTTGCGGCCGATTCCGCCGCAGCCGCCGGTGATGACGGCCACTCGTCCGTTCAGGCCGTCGTGATTGCTGGTCTCTGGGATCATCGTCGATACCTCCATACGAAGTGCGCGCACTCATTCGGTCCGCGCATGCGAACACGCACGGGAATTTGAGCTGCACTCCAGGCGGAGGGTCGATACCCGTCGATACGAACGGGGCGATTCCACTGAGGCCTCAAGAACGGTCTGGCTTCTGCGTGCCAGACTCGGCTGAGAGCACCGTATCCCCGCTCCGACGTTCCTGTCAACGGGTGGGATCGGCCAGTGCAGTTCGATAGCCATGGTCTCATCGCCCGGCCATCGCGATGGACCGGGCGCGTTTGACGACGGGCGCGTCGACCATCGCTCCGTCGAGCGTGACCACGCCGCCGTCCTCGACGCCGGCGGCGGCATCCAGCACCCGCCGGGCCCATGCGACCTCGTCCGCGCCGGGGCGGAAGAGTCGCTCGACGGTCGCCAGCTGCGCGGGATGGATGCACAGCTTCGCGGCATAGCCGAGGCGCTTGGCGTACTCCACGTCGCTTTCCAGCCGCTGCGCATCACGCACGTCGGCGGTCACCCCGTCGATGGGCGGCGCCAGCCCTGCGGCCGCAGAGGCGAACAGCAGCCGCATCCGGGCGAACAGCAGCGCCGTACGATCGTCGGGGTCCACATTCAGCTCCGCCGCCAGATCCAGGCTCCCGAATGCCAGCCGGGCGACCTCCGGCGATCGCGCGATGTCCTCGGCGGCCAGGACGCCTGCCGCGGACTCGATGAGAGCGATGACCCGGGAAGCACCCGGCAGCCGAGCGGCCAGGGCGCGCAGAGCCGCCGTGGACTCGGCCTTGGGCACCATCACGCCGCACTCGAGGCCGGCCAGGGCGTCGACATCCTCATCGTGCCACGGCGTCCGCGGAGCGTTGATGCGAACAGCTACCGGCGTGCGGCCCGCCCGTCGCACGGCCTCGACGACGTCGTTCCTCGCCTCCTGCTTCGCGTCCGGCCCGACCGCATCCTCCAGGTCGAGCACGACGAGGTCCGCTCCGGCCGCGAACGCCTTGTCGAAGCGATCCGGTCGGCTCCCCGGGACGAACAGGAGCGTGCGCGCCGCTCCGAGCGCCGAGCCGCGGTACCCGCCGGTCACGGCCGCACCGTCGCCGTCGCGCTCATGGCCGCCGCGCCGGCGACGTTGCGCGCTGTCGCGCGCAGATCTGAGCCGTCGCGGCTGACATCGACGTGGATGTCGTCGTTCACGTAGAGAGGCTGCTGGCCGCGGAAGGCGAACGATCGCAGCGGCGCTCCCGCGCACGTCGCCGTCGCCCACATCACCATGGTCGCCGTCAGCGGACCGTGCACCACGAGGGCGGGATACAGCTCGGTCTCACGCGCGTACTGCCCGTCGTAGTGGATGCGATGGCTGTTGTGGGTGAGTGCGGAGTAGCGGAAGAGCGTGACCTCGTCGGGACGGAACGTCATGCTCCACGACCCCTCCCGCGCGAACTCGGCTGGAGTCGGGCGAGGGGCGGAGGGCCCGATGTCCCGGTACACGATGTCCTGCTGCTCGCGAATCACGACACCGGTGTCGTCGAGCACCTCATGCTCGACGGTGACGAACACGAGCGGACCCGTGCGTCCTTCCTTCGGGGTGAGCGCGCTGATCCGGCTTCGCCGGGTGACCCGCGTCCCCTCGCGCAGCGATCCCACGAACTCGATCCTGCTGCCCGCCCACATCCGTCGCGGCAGCTCGATCGGCGGCAGGAACCCCCCGCGACGCGGATGGCCGTCCGGACCGGTCTCGGCGGCCGGGACGAAACGGTCGAAGAGCAGCCAGTGCAGTCCGTGCAGGAGCCCGGCGTGTGGGTCTTCCTGGATCCCGAGCACGCCGCGCAGGATGCCGTCCAGGCCCGGGGTCACCTCCGCGCTGGTCTCCTGTGTGCGGCCGACCCAGCCGGTCAGCTCCACCGTCTCGGCGGTCATGCGATCACTCCTTCTTCTTCCAGTCGATCCCGCTCGGCGCGGCCGAGGCCGAGCAGCTCGCCGAACACGTGGTCTTCGTCCTCGCCGAGCTCGGGAGTGCCCCGGGAGATGCCGACATCCGCGGTGAGCGAGAACCTGACGGGCACGCCCACCGCGAGCCGGGGCCGCCCGGAACGCTCTCGGACCGGCACGATCGCTCCACGCGCGCGAAGGTGCGGGTCGCCGACGACGTCGGCGGTGCTCCACACGTCGTGGGCCGGCACGCCGGCGTCCTGCAGCGCGGCGGCGGCCTCCCGGCCGCTGCGCGCCCGCGTCCAGGTCTGCACCCACGCATCGATCGCCGGTCGGCGGTCCATGCGCTCGCGAAGCGGCGACTGGCGGTGCACCCCGTCGGGAAGACCGTCGCCGATGACGTCCACGAGAGCACGCCACTGCGCGTCCGAGGCGACCGCGACGGCCACCCATCCATCCGGCTCGCCCGTCGCGTAGACCCCGTGCGGCGCCATCGCCGCGCTGGCGTTGCCCAATCGCGCCGGCTCTGCGCCGGCAGCGGCCTCGACGAGGGCATCGCCGATCAGCGAGCTGGCCACCTCGCGCGCTGCGATGTCGACGTGGGCGCCGGTTCCGGACCGCCGGCGGCGTACCAGAGCGGCCAGGGTGGCCATCGCGGCGTTCAGGCCCACCGAATGGTCCATCACGTGGCGCAGCTCGACGGGAGGCCCGTCGGGATGCCCGGTGAGGGTGCCCAACCCGCTCCACGCACCGAAGAGCGGTGCATAGCCGGCGAAGCCCGCGTCGGGTCCGGTCTGCCCGCACGACGACACCGACAGCATCACGATGTCGGGCTTGACCTCGCGCAGATCCTCGTAGCCCAGACCGAGCCGTTGCATGACACCGGGGCGAAAGCTCTCAGCGGCGATGTCGGAGATGGCCACCAGCCGGCGCGCGAGATCGCGTCCGCGCGGGTCTTTGAGATTGAGCCGGACGGACTGCTTTCCCGACGCCACCTGATCGAAGGTCGCAGGTCCCATGCGCCCGTACACCGCGTGCGGCTTACGGAAGATGTCCGGGCGCGCGGCGCTCTCGATCTTGATGCATTCCGCTCCCATCTGCGTCAGCAGATGGGTGGCGAAGGGGCCTGCGGCGTGGATCGTGAAGTCCGCCACCCGCACTCCCTCGAGGGGTCTCATCGTCCCGCCTCCACGTTCGAGGTCACCGGCGGGCGTTCTCGGTCGGCGACGGCGGGCGGGCCGCCGCGAAGCCGCAACGGCCCGCCGTCGATGTGGAACGGCGCGGTGAGGACGGGGATGCTCCCGATGCCCTGCACCTCCACGGATTGGAAGAGGCCGCGCGCGATCTCGTGGGCGTCCCGCAGGACATCGGCCGGCGACGCATACTTCGCGGCGGGCACTCCCAGTCGCTGCGCGGCCGCGACGAGCTCGGAGGCCTTCTGCGTGTGGGCCCAGGCGCGCAGCGCGGTGTTGATCTCCGCGCCGCGCAGGCCGCGCTGCACGCCGTCGGCGAGGGCTGGATCGGCGGCCCAATCGGGAGCTCCCATGAGCTCGACGAGGCCTCGCCACTGCCGGTCCTCGAGCGTGAGCAGCTCCACGTACCCGTCGGAGCACTCCAGCACGCCACCGTACCGGAAGGAACGTGTGCTGCGATGCTCGATCGAGCCGTCGCCGTACCGCTGCACACCGAACGCCGTCAGCGCGACGACCACATCCTGCACCGAGATGTCCACGACCTGACCGACCTCGCGGACCATGCTGGCAAGGACCCCCACCGCCGCTGCCACCCCCGCCTGCAGATGTGCGAAGTACCCGAAGATCTTCAGCGGCGGCCGGTGCGGATGCCGCTCCTGCGCGAGGCCGTTCGGCAGCAGGTTCCCCTCTCCCGACGCATGGAACACCGACAGCTCCTCGCCGGCCCAGCCCGCCTTCGGGCCGCTCATGCCGAACGGGCGCACGGACACCACGACCGCGTCGGGGTGCGCGGCCGCGACCGCGCCGGGAGCGAGGCCGACGCGGTCGCGCTCCTCGGCGGGGAAGTCGTCGATGTAGACGTCGGCGCGCGCCAGCTCCCGCTCGAGGACCGCGCGATCGACGGCGTCGCCGACATCCAGCGTCATGCTGCGCTTGCCGGCGGCGAGGTAGGTGAACAGGCTGCTCTGGCCTGACGGGAGCAGGGGCGGCGTTCGACGCAGCGCGTGTCCGGCAGGGGGTTCGATCATCATGGTGTCCGCCCCCAGGGTCGCCAGCAGCCTGCCCGCATAGGCGCCGCCCACCCCGCAGGTGCGCTCCACCACCCTGATCCCGGCCAATGGCGCGTCATTGGTCATGATGAATCACCTCTTCACCGCCCCGTTGCGTGCCGTCAGCGCACGACGGGAAGCTCGAGGTCGAGCCCCGAGCCGTCGATGAACGGCCGCAGGTCGACACTGCGCGACGGGAGGACCACGGTCGCCATGCCGGGCGTCGTCACGTCACCGCGCTGGTTCTCGCCCCAGATCTCCAGGTCGACGAGGGCGTGGCCGTCCTTCAGGTACTTCCTGGTCACGCGTCCCTTGCACCAGGTCGTGTCACCCATCGTGTTGAACCGCCTCATCTGCGTGCGGATGCGCTTGAGGAACCCCGCGTCGCCCATCCAGTTCGTGACGAGGCTCGCCATCCAGGAGGACCGCTGCGGGCCGTAGTCATAGGTCCCGGGGACTCCCACCGCCTTCGCCACGGATTCGCGGTGATGCCCGATCCCGGTGTATTCGATGCCGCCGCCCGCCTCCGGATTGCGGAAGAAGTGCCCGGGGTGCTTCATGGCCGCCTGGTAGACGACGCCGTTCGTGTGGCCGCGCCCCGAGCCCACGAGGAACCCCATGGTGTCCATCAGCGAGAGCGGCCCGCGCACGATCGAGGGCAGCTCTTCGCCCTCGACGACGTCCTCCCAGTACCGCGGGCTCTCGCCGCGGATGTCGGCCTGCTCACCCATGATCGCCTCGTGGATCCGGTCGTACTCCTCGTCGGAGTACTCATAGGCGGTGATGTCGGCGTACTTGCCGGCATCGCGGGCGGCCTTGCGCTCATGACGCGTGCAGGTTCCC
>ERZ778017.1902-NODE-1902-length-18682-cov-925.141783_pt1 | contig 18682 bp, 17 predicted proteins | sample MGYA00375747_ERZ778017 | MGnify/ENA primary metagenome ERZ778017 (study PRJEB29350, sample SAMN05509838) | bioreactor metagenome | biome: bioreactor; material: wastewater | place: South Africa: University of Cape Town | collected 2014-03-17 ...
TTCGTGGCCCAAGTTTATCGATGCTGAATAGCTTTCAATAGAGTATAGAAAAGTCAAACTATTTTTTCCTGCTCCGTTTTTTTTCAATGTGCTAACTTCACCCTGTACTTTTCAATTCTTCTGTTATGAAAAAACTTTATTACCTCCGAACTTTTTATCTTTTTGTTTCTTTTCTGATTTTATCCTCATCTGCAACCAAATCCCAGGATGTATCAGAGCCTCTTATGCCCTTTCTGATCAACGAATACCAGAACGATGTCAGCGACCTGAGTAAGGTGTATATTTTTCACTACAGCGATGAATATTTCAACAGATTTGAGAAGTTTCATAAAGACTGGATTGAAAAACTGAAAAAAGTTGATTTCAAAAAAATGGATGTCTCCTCACAGGCCGATTATATTCTTCTCAAAAGGAATATTGAAAGTGACCGGTACGAACTGGCTGCAGACAAAAAGAATTTTGATCAGGTGCGTTATGCCATTCCATTTGCAGACAGCATCATGGCAATGCAAAGAAAAAGAAGAAGAGGTACAACTCCCGATGCCATGCAATGGGCGGCATCGCTGAGCAAAGTCATAGAAGAAATACAGCAGGCAAAAGAAACTATTACACGAAAACCTTTAGCCAATAATGATTCAAAAAAAGTGGTCATCACCATCATCAAACAACTCAGAGACGGATTGAAAAATGTCTATGACTTTTACGATGGCTACAATCCGCAATTTACCTGGTGGATGCACAAAACGTTTCCTCAAACAGATTCCTCTCTTTCTTCTTTTTCAAAATGGCTGGCAGCCCGGCCGGTGCAGCAACAGGATGTGGCAATGGACAATTCCGGAATCATCGGTCATCCGATCGGACGTGAAGAAATTTTGCGTCAGCTCAAATACGAAATGATAGATTATACCCCGGAAGATTTAATTGCATTGGCTGAATCGCAATACCAATGGTGCCTGAAACAAATGATACAGGTTTCAAAACAAATGGGATTTGGCGACAATTGGAAAGCTGCCCTGGAAGAAGTGAAACATCATTACCTGCCCGTTGGAGAGCAACCGGCGTTGATTAATCAGTTGCAGGAACAGGCAATTTCATTTATCGACAGCCTCGGACTTGTAACTATTCCGCCGATTGCCAAAGAAGCGTGGAGAATGGATATGCTTTCGGTGAAGATGATGGAATTCGCTTCGTATTTTCTCGGAGGTTCCGAAATTCTTGTCGCCTATCCTCACGAAGACCAGGACTTTGATACCAAGCGAATGATTATGCGCAGCGGTAATTTCGGATTCGCACACGCAGAAGTTTTTCATGAATTAATTCCCGGCCACAATTTGCAATTCTTTATGTTTCGGAGGTATAAGCCGTATAGAAGGCCTTTCAATACAGCATTCTCAACCGAGGGCTGGCCATTTTACTGGGAAATGACTTTGTGGGATAAAGGATTTGACAATACGACGGATGAAAAAGCGGGTGCACTGTTTTGGCGGATGACCCGCTGTGCAAGAATTGTTTTTTCTCTGAATTATCATCTCGGAAAATGGACACCTCAGCAGTGTATTGATTACCTGGTTGACAAAGCCGGGCTGGAAAGATTCAGCGCTGAATCAGAAGTGCGCAGATCATTTACCGGTGGGTATGGGCCACTGTATCAGCTTGCTTACATGACCGGTGCGCTTCAGTTGTACGCCCTTCATCACGAAATGGTGACCAGTGGAAAAATGACAGACAGGGAATTCAATGATGCCTACCTGCACAACGGAAATATTCCGATAGAAATGTTCCGGGATATTTTATTGAATCAAAAATTACCAGAGAACTATTCCCCGAACTGGAAATTTATCGATGAAGTCAATGCATTGATTAAATGAGAAATTCGAAAATCTTTTGAACCTTTCTTAAATATCCTGAAAGAAAATGTCGGTTTTATTTTTTAAATATGCTGATTTGATTTGATTTTGCAGAGCTGCGTAAAAATAAATAATCGATATTGAGATAAGTACTTACGGGAAAAGGAAAAACAACAAATAGTTCCGTTAATTATTTTTTGGTTTTATATACTTTTATAGTCCAAAATTAAATTTTATGAAAACACATTTTACCCCCCCCCCCAGGTCAAAACTTTTCTTCCTGATTATTTTTACGTTCATATCATTTTCCATGTCAAAATGTACTAAACAAAACATTTCGGCAGAAAAGGAAAACATATTAACTGGTCAAAAAGTTACTCCTGCAATTTATCAGGGACCTTGTCCTTATGATTGTCTTGATCCGCGATGTAAGTATTACAGTCAGCCAAATCCTAATTGTGATCCAGGGCCCGGTGAGCCTCCTGCGCCAGCTGGCCCAAACAGAATTTGTGGGAGCGAATTTGCACCGTTCAATCTTCAGGGAAAAACGATTAAAGCGGCAGTTGATTCTGTGGGTAGCTGGCATAATGAATATCAGGCGGTGCTGATGGTCATTTTACAGCAGAAGAGCATAACTCTGGAGACAGATACCATTCAAGATTTCCTGAAGCATTACACTGACTCTATAATGAATACGAAGGGTGTAAACTATAGTACACTTACAATACCGAATGGGGACATGGAGGATACTACCTTAGATTTCTCCGGATTTTCAGGAAATGCTCAGGTGATTTTAAATGAAATATTTTCTCTTTTAAATGAATATACTGAAGAAAATCACAGCTACTACATTAATGAATTGAATAGCCTGGAATTACAGGCGCTAAACCTCTCTTCGTTTGACGAAGCCATAAAAGTGGGTATTTGTGCTTCAACAGCAATTAATTCGCTTAATTATTGGAGGGATAATGCTAACGGTTGGATTGAGTATCTAAATATTTCTAATTCACCTCTGCGTTCTATAAAACCTTGTAATGTAAACTTGAGTAAACTTGGATGGGCTGATGCTCATGGTGCAGTTACGGGTGCAATTGATGGAGTAGGTGGAGGAGTAGCAGGTGCATTCGCAGGTGGTATTTTGGGAGGAGCTATCTATTCCACTTATAATATTTTCGGTCAAGATATGGCCTGTCAAACAGGGATTGTATCCAAGATTGGGAAATTCATTGAAAATTGGTTTTAAACTCTCAAAATTATTTTTAAAATGAAACTGACTTTCTGGAAAATAAAAACGATAGAGGGCATGGTTGGATTTGCGATTTATATGGTGATCACTGATTTTGTATCCCGAATTGAAGTCTTCACATGGTTGGGCCTGGCAGGCAAATTATTTGGTTCTTTTATTGCCGGATTCCTTGTTACTGACGGCCTGAAATATACTTTAAAAGAGAGATTCGAGAAGAACAGGATGAAATTCAGGTGGTGGAAATGGGCCATTTATGAGGGGATAGGTGTGGCTTTGAGTTTGCCATTGGCTAAAATGATTCTACACGTAAATATTAGTTCGAAAACTTTTATTCTGTGTGTTATTGTGGCTCTTTTGGCAGGTGCACTTGCGGGATGGATTTTTGAATGGTTATATAAAAGAGAAATATCCTGCACTGAAAATCAAAAGTATGCAAAACTGAAAAACTCTGAGACTCTGAATAAATAGTTTCAAAAAGCGTTTAAAAAAGATCCGTGGAAAAAGATGATGGTCACAATGATCTGCAATAAAAAATTATCTTTTAATGCTTTATCTTTTGGGAAGAAAAACGCAATTAAGAAGTGAGAGGCGTTTAGTCACATCAGTTTCGTTAGGATGCATCTTTGGTATCCTGCTTCAGAAGTTTATTTTCAGAAAGAATTTACCGGCCAACTCTGTTTTGGTTTCAGAAGACAAATCTCATAAATAAGAATTGCATTAAAACGGGAAATTGTTTTTCTCTCAGGCCTGAGGGATGATGAGATATTTATGATAAAAGTGAATTTGAAATATCATCGCACTCCAGGAACTGATCCCTCTCTCAATTTATCTACATCAACTTCTTCAACTCATCATGTACAAAATCCATCAGATTTTTTATATGCGTATCTGAAAAACTGAATTCCAATCCTGCGGCGCTGTATAGCTCCGGCAATGTACGTGTGCTGCCAAGTTTAAGCGCTTTGGTATAATTATTTAATGCTTTGAATTTATTTTTTCTGAACTGCATCCAAAGCCCGATGGCACCTAGTTGGGCTATGCCGTATTCAATGTAGTAGAAAGGCACTTCAAAAAGATGCAGTTGTTTTTGCCACGCATTGGCTACATATTTTTCAAGTCCCGAATAGTCCAGTTCAGACGGCGTGAATTCATGAAACAACTTTGTCCATGTTTCTTCTCTCTCTGCCACGGTATGCTCCGGATTTTCGTATATCCAGTGTTGAAATTTATCAATAAGAGCAATCCATGGAAATAAAGTAATCACTCTTTCGAGCTGGTGGATTTTCGCTCTCTTTAAATCTTCTTCATTTTCAAAAAACACATTCCAGAATTCCATGCTGAATAGTTCCATACTCATGCTGGCTACTTCGGCAATTTCCATCGGGTAATCTTTGAAAGCTGTCAGTTCCAGTTTGTGAGTCAGGAAAGATTGAACGGCGTGCCCGCCCTCATGTACCATCGTAGTAACATCGTGCATCTGGCCGGCTGCATTCATGAAAATAAAAGGTGCGCCTGTTTCGGGCAGGGGCATGTTGTATCCTCCCGGAGCCTTGCCCGGCCTGCTTTCCAGATCAAGATTTCCCATTTTCTTCATCACTTTCAGGCAGTCGCCAAAAAATGGATCCAGTTTTGAAAAACAGGTGATGGCTTTTTCCACCAATTCATTTCCGGTATCAAAAGGATGGAGTGGTTTTACACCTTCAGGTTCAACTTCAGTATCCCAGGGACGTAATTCAGGCAGATTGAGTTTTTTCTTTTTGAGGCGATATAATTCATTGGCCAATGGCAACACATGATTTTTAATACTATCATGAAAATCGAAACAATCTTCTTTCGTGTAATCAAACCTGTTAAGTTCTTTGAATTTGTAATCCCTGTAATTCTGAAATCCCGCGTTCTTCGCTTCCTGCGTGCGTTTTTGGATCAGTTTTGTAAAGAGATCATTGAGGGTATCTTTGTCCTGCAACCTGCGGTCTTGTATTTTGCGATATACTTCCTCACGAAAACCCCGGTCAGGGTTTTCAAAAAATTTGCTTGCCTGCTGAAGCGTGTATTCCTGATCGCGCACACTGATGGTCATCTTGCCGGTGGTAGCGCCATACTTTTGTTGCAATACCGCCAACTCTGATTTGATAGGAACATTTTCTTCGCGATAGAGTTCGATGCTGTTTCGAATGGCGCGCAGATAGGTGAAATATTTCTCCTTGTCGAGTTCGCGTGCAAAAGGTGAAGTTGCGATTTTCTTATTCAGTTCAAAAGCATAGGGCTGAATTTTGGGTTGAATTTCGGTGTAGAAATAATTGAAAGCCTCTTCAAACTCTTTGTTGGTAATATCGCATGTGGCATTGATTTGCCGGCGACATGCATCTTCTGTAACCACAGCTTCCAGTTCACTCAAATCTTTCAACCAGGATTCAAATTCTTCTTTTGAATTGATTTTTCTTTTGAGAAGTTCTTTAAAAAAAGGTTCAATTTTTTCCCACGAGGTCACGCTTAGGTCTTCCGGAAGAAACGTTCTCTTAAGGGGTTTGATGTCAGCCGAAAAATGTATCATAATCAATTATTTTACGCCACGGCTTTCCACTTTGCGCGGATTGGTTTGCTGTGGTTTCATATCTTTCACATGTTCGTTTTCATTGCGGGCGCCCGGATGCGCTGATTTGGATGATTCTTCAGTTTCGGTATTTTGAACAGTAAAGTCAATTTTGTTCTTATCGAGAATCTGAAACCATTTGATCATTTTCTTCAGGTCGCTGGTGAATACCCTGTCGAAATCCAGATCGAGACCCAATTTGTCAAAATAAGATTTCAGCACTTTCACATCTGCATTGGCTTCCGGCATTTTTTCTTTGGAATCTTTCATAGCCGTGAAGACCTCTTTGAGCATGATGTTTTCTTTGTTGGTATAAACCTCAATACTCTCCAGATGAGAAAACTGATGTTGCCTTGCAGAAGCGAATTTGGTGGCATTGTTTTCAAGAGATTTCACCACGGCACCATCGGCTCTTGTGGACAGCAATTGATAAAGGCCACTCATACCGGTAACGGAAATGATCTTATTGTAATCCATAATTCTGTTTTAATGGGCGCAATTTAGTTGAAATGAAATTGGGAAACTATAAAATGGAAGTGAAAATTGCGGGAGATAGTTTTGTGCCGAAAGAATACATGCCGTATCCTATAGTATTTTTTAGAATGATTATTCAGATTGAGATTTGAAAAAATCTGATTTTCAGCTTTACCTTTTCCAAATTGAATTTTTATTAAAACAGAGATAATTTTTTGTCCTTTAATTTGTATAATGAAAATTCAAACCGGAAAAGCACATTACAATTGAAAACTCCGGCAAAAGCATTAACGGTAATCATCCTGTTAGTTAATTCGTTTAGCTCTCAGGCGCAACTTTGCAATGGAAGCCTTGGCGATCCGGTGGTGGATATTTCATTTGGTTCAGGTGGCAGCAGCAGCCCGTATGTCCCGCCTGCCAGCTATACCTACACTTCATCTGCATGTCCTGACGACGGGTTTTATACGATTACAAACAGCACGTCCCAATGTTTTGGCAACACATGGTTTACATTGAATAATGATCATACGGGTGGCGGTGCATTTCTACTCGTGAATGCATCATACCAGCCGGGAGATTTTTTTGTAACGACTGTGTCCGGATTGTGCCCCAACACCACGTATGAATTTGCTGCCTGGATTTTGAATATCATGAAAATATCTCCAAGCATTTTACCCAACCTGACATTTCGCGTGGAAACACCCGGTGGTGTGGTTTTGAATTCTTTCAATTCGGGTGATATTCCTGTTACCAATTCTCCTCAATGGAAGCAATACGGTTTTTATTTTACCACTCCTGTGGGCAATCCTGTCATCGTTTTACGTATAACCAATAATGCAACCGGTGGGATAGGCAATGATCTGGCTTTGGATGATATTACCTTTCGGCCTTGCGGAGCCAGGATTGCCTCCGCTATTTCGGGCTTCAGTTCAGATACCGTCAATGTTTGCAAAAATGACAACGCTCTTCATACCTACATTTTTAATGCAAATATTACCTCCGGATATGTCGATCCGCTCTTTCAATGGCAACTGAGCAGGGATAGCGGAAAAGTCTGGAATGATATTCCCGGAGCCAATTTAATAACCTATCAGACACCGGATCTTCAGAATGCGGGGAGCTATTCATATCGCCTTACGGTAGTTGAATCCAGCGTGGCAAATATCAGTTCATGCAGGATTGCATCTGATGCCCTGATGGTAAATGTGCATCCTTTGCCCATAGCAAATGCAGGCCCTGACAAAGTAATGCTGATGAATTATCCTGTCACTCTATCCGGGATTGCGGAAGGGGAACAGGTAACCTACACCTGGTTCCCGGAAGATTTTATGAATAACCCAAACCTGCTGAATCCTGAAGTGTCTCCTCCTTCTGATATGACCTATACGCTTTCTGTCAAATCGATATGGGGTTGCATGAGTTCTGATAATGTCAATGTGAAAGTGGTCAGAGGCATTTTTGTTCCAAATGCGTTTACACCGAATGGGGACGGGAAAAATGACCGGTGGGAGATTCCTTATATAGATCCATCTTTTGAAGGAGATGTGCAGGTTTTCAACCGTTGGGGGCAAAAGGTATATCGTGCCAATTCTTCTCCTGTTTCGTGGGATGGAAATTTGAAAGGCGAACCACAACCGGCCGGTGTTTATTCTTATGTCATTTTCATCGCGAAATATGGGATCAGACTGAAAGGAACTTTTATGCTGATTCGATAAAATGAATGACATTCATATTTGCAATAAGTCAAAAGATGATGTTTTATGTTTTCTCTAATATTAATACAAAGGCTAATTTTCAAAGGTTCATGTAATTTTACCGCCTGAAATATGGATACAAAACAGACCATCTATGCAAAGGAGCTGACCAAACGTTACGGCAAACGTACGGTAAACGATAAGGTGTCATTCAATGTTTCCCAGGGAGAAATAGTGGGTTTGCTTGGCCCGAACGGTGCAGGAAAAACGACCGCATTTTACCAGGTGGTCGGCCTTATAAAATCTGATGACGGAAACGTGTTGCTCGACGAATTGGATATTACCGATTTGCCCATGTACAAGAGGGCGCAGATGGGCATCGGCTATCTGCCACAGGAGGCAAGTGTGTTTCGCAAACTTTCTGTGGAAGACAACATTTCTGCCGTATTACAAATGACCAGGCTTTCAAAAACAGAACAAAAAGATAAGCTGGAAAATCTTCTGGATGAATTTCATCTGAACCATGTGAGAAAAAGCAATGGCGATGTGCTGAGTGGCGGCGAACGGCGCAGAACGGAAATCGCGCGGTCATTGGCCGTGGATCCCAAATTTATTTTGCTTGATGAACCCTTTGCCGGAATTGACCCGATTGCTGTGGAAGATATTCAGAGCATCGTCACACGTCTTCGCTATAAAAATATCGGGATACTCATCACAGACCACAATGTGACGGAAACCCTCTCTATTTGTGATCGTGCTTACCTGTTGATTGAAGGGAAAATATTCATTGAAGGATCTGCTGAAAAACTTGCAATGGATGAACAGGTAAGGAGGCTCTATCTCGGGCGCAATTTTGAATTGAAAAGAAAGGACTACCTGCATACAGAAGCTGCCAACAGATAGGCACATTTATATTATTGGATTCCGGTAGCTGATAAATTTTTATTCCGCTGTAAGGCTGGCCTGCAAATGATTTGGTAACAGTTTGTTATATTGCATTGATTGCTCATGAAAATTCTAAGTCCGGTCATATCAATTCTTGCCCGCATGCGTTCGTGGGGTGTGGAAAACTGGATCAACTATCCCGTATCAACACAGAGAAACGTTTTGCAGCATCTGGTGACACAGGCACAATACACAGAGTTTGGCAAAAAGTACAATTTCAACCGGCTGTTTACCATCAAAGATTTTAAATCGCGTATTCCCGTTCATGAATATCAGGATCTCAAACCTTACATCATGCGAATGATGAATGGAGAAGAAAATATTTTGTGGAATACACCAGTCAACTGGTTTGCCAAAAGCAGCGGTACCACTTCAGATAAAAGTAAATTTATACCGCTCAGCGAAGAGAGTTTTAAGGAAATGCACTACAAAGCCAGCAAGGATGTGCTCACCAATTATTACAACAATTTTCCCGAAAGCGATTTACTTACAGGCAAAGGACTCGTAGTGGGAGGAAGCCATAGCGTCAACAACCTGAACGAAGAAATTCAGTTTGGAGACCTGAGCGCGTTGCTGATGCACAACAGCCCTTTTTGGGGCCAGTGGCTTCGTACACCGGAATTGAAAATTGCATTGATGGATGAATGGGAGGGAAAAATTGAAGAACTGGCAAGAAGTACCATCCATGAAAATGTAACCTCCATTGCGGGTGTGCCCACCTGGACAATTATTCTGATCAAACGGATTCTGGAACTGTCAGGTAAGAATAAACTGATTGAAGTTTGGCCGCATCTTGAACTTTACCTGCATGGCGGAGTTTCATTTACCCCGTACCGCGAACAATTTAGAGAACTGGTAGGAGCTGATATCAACTATCTCGAAATGTACAACGCCAGCGAAGGTTTTTTTGCTGCGCAAAATATGCCGAATGATGATGGCATGCTTCTCTTTACCGACCATGGAATCTTTTATGAATTTATGCCGGTCGAAGAATATGGAAGTGAAAATCCCCAGACGGTGGGGCTGAAGGATGTGGAGAAGGATAAAAATTATGCTATAGTCATTTCTACCAATGGCGGATTGTGGAGGTATCTTGTTGGCGATACGGTAAAGTTTACTTCCACTCGTCCGTTTAAAATTGTGGTGACAGGGCGTTTGAAATATTTTATCAATGCATTTGGCGAAGAATTGATTGCAGACAATGCTGAAAAGGCGATTGCCAAAGCCGCAGAACTTACAAATACAGTGGTCAATGATTATACGGCGGCTCCCGTTTATTTCAGCACAGATGAAAACGGAGCACATGAGTGGTTAATTGAATTTGAGAAAGATCCTTCTGATCCCAAACAGTTTGCCACCTGCCTGGATAATGCGTTGAAAGAACTGAACAGTGATTATGAAGCGAAAAGAAGCAAGGGAATTGCACTGCGGATGCCCATTGTGAAATGCCTTCCAAAGGGGATTTTTCAAAGATGGCTGAAATCGAAAGGGAAACTGGGCGGGCAGCATAAAGTGCCCAGGTTGAGCAATGACAGGAAAATTGTGGAAGAGATTCTTTCATTTTTACCAGATGCGGCATAATGGAACCCTTTCCCTTTAAACTTTCTTTAACACGCTAACAGATACTTTTGCCAACTTAACGAATCTTGTCATAATGAAGAAAATTGTATTGCTCTTTGCGTTGTCTTTGACATTTGTCACAATTCACGCTCAGGACACGCTGAATAATAGCAATCCAGGTTCGGGAATCAATAATATCCTGCTCAAAAGCCGTCCCGGCCAGCACTTTATGCTTCAATACACTTTGGATTATTGGAGGGGGATGCCCGATAGCATATCGAGCCATCAGGGTGGTTTCTCAAGAGGCTTTGGCGCTTACTTTATGTTTGACAAACGTTTCAAAACCTCAAGGAAACTAAGTTTTGGTATCGGTGCGGGTTTTAGTACCAGCAATATCTTTTTCAAAAAAATGGATCTGGGACTTAATTCCCTGACTCCTAAATTACCTTTCACAGCGCTTGACTCCGCCGATCATTTTAAAAAATATAAACTGGCAACCACCTATCTGGAAATTCCGCTTGAACTAAGGTTTACAGGCAATCCGGATAATTACACGAAAGGTATCAGGGCTGCTTTAGGACTGAAACTTGGTACGCTGGTCAATGCACATACCAAAGGGAAAAGCCCTGTTAATAAGGACAATCAGAGTATCGGTTCATACACCGAAAAAATCAATTCCAAGAGGTTTATCAATGGCTCACGATTTATGGCTACAGCCCGCGTGGGATACGGCGTGTTTAATATTACCGGAGCCTATGGACTGAGCAATGTTTTGAAAGATGGTGTGGGTCCTTCGATGAAATTATTCGAAATCGGGCTTATGGTCAGCGGGTTGTAATTTATCTTTTCATTTTTCCACAAACCCAGTGAAATCCGACAGCAATCAGTACCAGCGAAATGGCTGAGGTAAACCACAATGCCGGATATCCGAAGTGTGCTGCAACGAATGTCCCGATAATAGGCGACAGGATAAATGCGGATGAAAAAGCCAATCCGTTAACACCCATGTAAGAACCCTCTCTTTCTTTGGTGGCTCTCTGAATAGCCACCGTGGCGATGAAAGGCATGGAGAGAATTTCTGAAACTGACAAAAGAAAAACGCCGAGATATAAAACAAACAATCCTTTACCGGCCAGCAATACAAGAAAAGAAAGTGCACAAATAATTGCACCGGTAAAAATAATTTTATTTGTTGAGAACCTTCGTTCGGCCACACTGACAAGCAACATTTCCAAAAAGAAAACCACAATACCGTTGAATCCGAGCAACAACCCCACGTGCCAGTCATTAAGCTTACAGATTTCTTTGTAATATAACGGAAGCGTGCTGAGCAATTGGAAGAAGAACAAACTGTAAGCACAACAGATAATACAGAAAATAATAAAATATTTATCCCGCCAGGGCGAATCCGATTTTTGAAGGCGTTTTCCCGGTGCTATTTCGTGGACATTGATTTTCTTTTTGCGATGAACTTTTTTGAAGAAAATGTAGAAAATTATACCGGCCATGAAAGAGGTGAATCCGTTTCCATAAAACAATAGTTTGTAGGAAATGGCAGCGAGAAATCCGCCCAGCGCAGGTCCGATGGAGAAGCCGAGATTCAACGCCATTCTGTTGAGAGAAAAAGCGCGCGTGATATTTTCCTTTTTCTCGTAAGTATTGATAGAAACGGAATTGGCCGGACGAAATATTTCAGTGATCAGGCTCAGCAAAAAAATGCCGCCGGAAAGAATAAATTTTCCCTTGAGATAGGTGAGCAAAATGAAAACAGGCACCGCCATAAACAGGCTGAACGTTTGAACCCTGAAGTGGCCGAATTTATCTGTGAGCCAACCGCCCGCAGCCGAACCAATCACAGCGCCGAAACCGTAAAAACTCAAAATAATACCGGCTTCCTTCAGCGAAAATCCCAATACATTGGTAATATAAATTCCAAGGAAAGGCAATACCATCGCACCTGTGCGATTGACAAGAATCACCGCAGCCAGCATCCACGTTGGTTTGGATAATCCTTTGAAAGAAGACAGATATAAATCGAGAGCTCTCTTCATTATGCAAAACCCTTCACACGGTTAATTCTCTTTTGGACTGGAAGTTCGAAAGATTTGCGAAGTTAGAAGCAAAGGGCTAATATTTGAATTATGGCTTTGAAAGAGGGGCTTCAGATTACCGGATGGGTTTTGATTTAGTCAGCAACATCATTGTAAAAACAAGCATTGCGGTAAACAGAAGTAAAAATAGAAAGGTATAAAAAAAGCCCGCAGGTTTTCCCACGGGCATTAATTCTATGAATAAAAACTTTATTTCAACACCTGTTCAAGTGTAGCGCCCAATTCCGGGCCGCGAAGTTCTGATGCAATTATTTTTCCCTGCGGATCAATCAGCACGTTGTAGGGAATTCCCTGAATGTTGTATAATGGCACTGCAGCGCTGCTCCAGAATTGCAGATCGCTGATCTGTTTCCAATCCAAATGATCGTCTTTGATGGCCTTCAGCCAGTTTGCTTTGGTTTGATCGAGCGATACACCGAGAATGGTAAAGTTTTTATTTTTAAATTTCTGATAGTTCGCAACCACGTTCGGATTTTCCGCACGGCAGGGCCCGCACCAGCTTGCCCAGAAATCTACCAATACATATTTTCCTCTCAATGAACTTAATGAAAAGGATTTCCCGTCAGTATCCGGCATCGTAATATCAGGAGCCATCGTCCCCACTTTCAAACCTTGCTGCATCTGAGCCTGTTGTGCTGAAGCATAAGCTTCAAATTGCTGAGCCACATCTTTTACGGATGAATTGTCCGGATATTTTTTCTTCAGCCTGTCGAGCAAAGCTGCTACTGTATCCTGACTGACATTGGCGGCATAGCTAAGTGCAAACATGGAAACAATCGGGCTGTTGGTCGTGTCTGAATAATGGATGATGTAATCATTATACCATTTCTGTAAATTGATAAATCCCTGTGCAATGACAGTTGCTGCAGAATCATTCCCGTTGGCTTTATACATCTGCCTGACCTGATCATCCAGCAAAAGCTTTTGATGGATGCTGTCCGTCATAATAATAAAATGGTAGAGAGATGATGTGGCAGGGGAATTTATTTTCACATCGTTCAGATTGGAATCTGCATTGTTGGCCATGAGTTCAAGATCCGATTTATCATTGATGAACAAAAAGCCCGGATTCTTTTCAAAACGTACGCGGTATAATCCTTCTTCATTGGAGTTTGCTTTTACTTCAAACTTTCCGTTTTTCATTTCTGCTGTATCCAGAATTTGCGGAGGAGCCTGGTTGAACGGAAGTTGTTCCAAAAATACTTTTTGGTCTTCAGCCCCTTTCAGCTCGCCTTCCAAAGTGAACTTAGTGACTTTTGAATTTTGGCAACCGGCGATTAACAATGCCAGTACAGCGTATAACAGTTTTTTCATTATGCGTTATTTAATTTTTCTTGTATAATTGATAAGGCAGCTTTCATGTCTGCTTTTCCTTTGCTGATTTTTTTCACCTCGCCTGCAAAAAGGCCAATGAGGTTTTTCTTTCCTTTTTTATATTCCAAAACTTTGTCCGGCAGGTTATTTAAAGCCTTTTCCACACAGTCGTTCAGGAAATCCGAATCGTTGTTTTGAATCAGGTTAAGCCGTTTTGCAATTTGCATGGCATCTTCATCTGAATGGACAACTTCAGGGAAAATCCTCGCAACCGCCGTTGCAAATGCCACGTGCCCTTCACCGGTTAAATTTGCCAAAGAAAGAATTTTTTTTGTGGAAATGGCTTCAGTGTTTGAAGGATTCTCATTGAAAAAAGATTTTACCGGGCCGATCAGCCAGTTGGTTACGGCCTGCAATTGAGAACTCTTGTTTTTTATCTCTTCAAAATAACGGAGCAAAATATCGTCCTCACAAATAATCGATGCGGCTTCTGGTGAAACATGATATTTTGCAACCATTTCTTTTTCTGTCTCGTGAGGCAAAGTGGTTATTTCTTTTTGAATGGCTGCTATAGCTTCTTCTGAAATAACAACCGGAGGCAAATCAGGATCGGGAAAATACCTGTAATCGTTGGCTTCTTCTTTGGTGCGTTGAGAATAAGTTGTGCCCGATACCGCATCAAATCCCCGCGTCTCCTGTTGCACTTCTTCCCCCGAACTGAGTAATTGCACTAACCTTTTCGTTTCAAACGTCAACGCTCTTTTCAGATTGCGGATGGAATTCAGATTTTTAATTTCAACTTTTGTACCCAATTGCAATGAACCTTTTTCTCTGACAGATATGTTGGCATCGCATCGCAGGCTTCCTTCTTCCATATTGCCATCGCAAACCTGCAAATGCCTGAGTATCCGGCGCACCATGGAAAGGCATTGATAGGCTTCTTCAGCAGAGGATATTACAGGTTCTGTCACCATTTCTACCAGAGGCACTCCGGCGCGGTTGAGATCGATGTTGGTAAAAATAGGATCTGCATCATGGATACTTTTGCCGGCATCTTCTTCCAGATGGATCCTGTTAAGCCGGATATGTTTTTCTTTTCCTTCAACGACTATCGGAATATATCCTTCAGAACAAATGGGAATTGCCTGTTGGCTGATTTGATACCCTTTGGGCAGATCGGGATAGAAATAATTTTTGCGGTCAAAATAATTCGGGCTGTTGATTTTGCAGTGGAGTGCAAGTCCGAGTTTGACTGCCAGATGAATTGCCTTTTTATTCAGGACAGGAAGGGTTCCGGGATGGGCCAGGCTGATGGTGCTGACATGGCTGTTTGGTTCGTCGCCAAACACGTTGGCATCGCCACAAAACATTTTGCTTGCAGTCTGCAATTGTGCGTGAATCTCCAATCCGATGACAGGTTCAAATTCAGTTTGAGGCATTGCCGCAAAGGTAATGTTATTCTGAGGGGAGATAAGAAGGTGAACAAGGATTTTAGATTTCGTTAAAGGTGTTTGCTGCATCCTGGTTTAGGGGTTGCCCGGGATGATTTTTTCCGGTTAATTTTTGACAGACGGGTTGTTTTATTTTTTTTAATATTCAGGATAATTGCCAATCGAATCTGATTGCTGTTACCCGGGTTAGAGAAATATTGATTATAAAAATAGCTTCCTTAATTTGCTCATGGAAATAAACAAACCGGAGAATAAAATAGATAGTTTCAAAGGCCTTGCAGGTTGTAGCATTAATTTCTTTTTAACTTTGGCTCGAAAATTATAAAAAATGATTATCCATCAATTTGAGTACAAAGGATTGGCTCATTATTCTTATGCCATTATTAGCGACGGCAAAATGGCATTGGTTGATCCCGAGCGAAATCCCCAGCCTTACTATGATTTTGCAAAGCAGAACCAGGCTATCATAACTACGGTGATTGAGACACATCCTCATGCTGATTTTCTCAGCTCCCATGCAGAGATTCATCACACGACCGGTGCCACGGTTTATGTAAGCAAATTGTTATCCGCCAAATATCCGCATCATACCTTTGATGACGGGGATGTTATTCAGCTTGGTGAAGTGGAACTAAAAGCATTGAATACACCCGGCCATTCACCCGACAGCATCAGCATTGCTGCTTATGAAAACGGGAAAGCCCAGGCTGTTTTTACGGGCGATACTTTGTTTATCGGTGATTGCGGAAGACCTGATTTGAGAGAAAAAGCCGGTGCAGTAACGGCAGCAAGGGATCAGCTCGCACGCAATATGTATCATTCGCTCAGAGATAAACTAATGAAATTCGCTGATGATGTAAAAGTGTATCCTACCCATGGTGCGGGAAGCCTTTGCGGGAGAGGATTAAGCGTTCAGAATCTGAGTACCATAGGCGCTGAAAAAGTTACCAACTGGTCATTGCAACCGATGAATGAAGATGATTTTGTGAAAGAACTGGTTTCTACACAACCTTTCGTGCCAAAATATTTTACCAATTCTGTTGAACTGAACAGGGCCGGCGGTCCGGATTACAAAAGCAGCATTGAAAAAATCCAGATTCAAAATGGCCTTCCGCTCTCCCTCGAAAATATTGTGGTTATTGATACCCGCCCGCAGGAAATTTATAAGAAGGGAAGCCTGTCGCGAAGCATTAATCTCATGGATGATACAAGATTTGAAACGTGGCTGGGAAGTATCATAGCTCCCGGAGAATTATTTTATCTGATTGTGCCTTCCAAAGAAGAAGCAACCATCCTGATTGACAAAATTGCGAGAATAGGATATGAATCTCAGGTGAAAGAAGTATTTGTGGCCAACCGTGTGGAAGGAAGAAAATTTGATAAACTGAACGTAGATGAATTCCGCAAAAAAGAGGACAAATATACAATTGTGGATATACGTAATTATTCTGAAGTGGCCGACAGGAAAGTTTTTGAAAAAGCATTGGTTATTCCATTGCCTGAACTGAGAGAGCGTGTCAAAGAAATTCCATTGGATAAGCCTCTGGTGGTGCACTGTGCCGCAGGTTACCGTAGTGCAGCAGGAGTAAGCATTATTAAGAATGTACTCGACGGATCTGTGGACGTATATGATTTGGGTACGGCCATCACTACCTTTTAAAACCTCAGGCAATAGAATGAAAGAACCCGTTATTATAGATGTACGCAATGCACCTGAATTTGAAAAAGGGCATGCGGAAGGAAGCATTAATATTCCCTTTCCGGAAATGGAAAAGAGGCTTGGAGAGATTAAAAAAATCAAAGAACCGATTATTGTTGTTTGCGGAGGTGGTACGAGGAATGGCAAAGCCCACGACTTGCTGAAACAACACGGCATTGAAAGTACGGCCGGTGGCAGTTGGAAAAAATATCAGACCGGAACTAAATAAACTTCTCAAAAAAATTCATTGCACGGATTTCCGGATAGGCGTACTGTGAATTGAGAATGGCAAACGCGCAATGGCCACCGTGCCGGGGTGTTTCTAAAAAAATATACGGACTTGTTTCAGCAACTTTTATCGGATAGGCATCTTTGCCGATGATGGGATCATCGAGTGCATTCAATATTAAAACGGGGGTCTGGATATTTTTCAGGTTCTCTTCAGGCGATGCCCGATAGTAATAATCTTCAAGGTTTTTAAACCCATGGATCGGAGACAGAAAACAGGTGACGATATCTCTGAAATTTTTTATAGAACCGGCATTGGAAGATGAAATCAAATCAGGAAAAACAATTGATTTGGCAATGATCTTTTTCTTCAAACCTTTCACCATCTGATTTTGATACAACTTATTAAACCCATGTTCAATTTTTTCTCCACTCGATTTTAACTGAATCGGTGTGGACACGGCAACCGCCGCTTTCACCCTGGTGTCAATTTTGCTTTTGCCGAAATAACTCAATATCTGGGCGCCTCCCAAAGAAAATCCAATCAGATAAATTTCCTGAAATCCTCTCCTGATGACATTCCCGACTACAAATTCCAGGTCTTCAATCGAACCGTGATGATATAATTTGGGAAGAAGATTCATCTCCCCTCCGCAACTCCGGTTGTTCCATGCAAAAACGGAGTATCCGTTTTTCAAAAAGTATTGTGCACAGGTATTGTTGTAATGACTTCTGGAGTTTCCTTCCAGGCCGTGGCATAGAATGACAGCCTTTTGCGGACTGGAAAGATGATAATCGAGCAGGAGAAAATCACCGTCGGGAAGCTGAAGCCTTTCACGCCTGTAATCAAGTGATTTCGTCTTTTTAATTGCTCCGCAATATATAGTTGAAATATTCCCGTTTCTTAATAATAGTGGGGCTTTATAGGTTGAATCCCGGAAGAAGGGCATAAAGCAAAAGTATAGATATAACTTTTTGTAACGAGGACTCTGAAGGATTACGAAACAGCAGTTATCATTTAACTCTTCTTGTTAAGTATTTAAATTATGGTGAAAGTAGTTGGATTTCGCAGACTTGAATTGTATTTTTTTATGGTTCAATACCCAAGACCAAAAGAGGAACCGGTGGACTGTTCCTTCCTTGCCGCATTACGTTATAAACTTCACCTTCATAGTAAGCTACCCCGCTACTCATTTGTGCCTGCATTTTTTTTGTAGGTAAAATCTCGATCCCAAGATTTATCACTCCTCCTGAATAGAACAACATGTGCTTTACAAATAAATCAAATGCTACGAAGGCATATTTCCCGAATTGAACTTCTACAGCAATTTTGTCTTTTACAAAATCGGTTTGATTATAGCTATAAATTGGTTCCTTCTCCCCATTTTCAATAAGAAATTCTCTTTGCTCTTTTGCAGTCATCCTAATACTTTTTTCCATAAGTTCTCTATTGAGAGTTATATAGTAGTGTCAAGTTAATCATGAATTGACGGGTATAATTTTTTCAGTTTTACTCTCGC